>CAJHYK010000384.1_pt1 | contig 18679 bp, 16 predicted proteins | sample 9198691 | NCBI WGS metagenome assembly CAJHYK01 (sample SAMEA7708355, study PRJEB35096) | sediment metagenome | biome: marine neritic benthic zone biome [ENVO:01000025]; feature: sediment [ENVO:00002007]; material: shallow marine sediment [ENVO:03000034] sea grass bed [ENVO_01000059] ...
CCGCCGGCGTTTCGTCGCCACGCGCGACCTCCAGCATGAGCGAGACTTCGTCCTCGCTCAATACCTTCGGCAGCCCGCGGCCCTGGTGCGGGCTGTCGATGGTGGCGGTCGGATCGTCGGCGCGCCGGCCCTCGCTAAAGAGGAACCTGTGAAACTGGCGGATCGCCGACAACCGCCGCGCCGCCGTGCTGGCCGCCATTCCGGCCTTCGACATGGCTTCGAGCCAGCCGCGGATATCCGCCGCCCCGGCATCGCGGGCGGTCCGCCCGCGCGCGGCCAGATAGCCGAGATAACCGTCGAGATCACGACGATAGGAGTCCAGCGTATTGGCCGCCGCGCCGCGCTCCGCCGACAGCATCTCCAGGAAGATCTCGCTGTCGAGGCCGGACCGGGACATCTCTACAATCCAGCGGCCAACGCCGCCTCGATCGCCAGCCGCCGGGCTTCGTTCTCGAGCCCCACCCTGCGCAGGCCGATGACGATCTCGGACAGCAGGGCCGGCCCGTTTTCCTCCAACCCGGCACTCCCCAGCACCAGGCTCGCCAACAGCACCGTCTCGCCGCGCCGGCCGGCGGAGGCCGCCGTGCGGAAGGCGCGCATATAGGCCGGATCGGGCGCCAGAACATCGGCCCGGCCGCCGCCCTCAAGCAGGGCCTCCCAGCGGCCTTCGGCAACACGCTCGCCCATGGCCTCGAACAGGCTGTAGGCCAGGCCCGCTTTCATACCTGCCTCGGCGCCATTCGCTGCCGCCAGGGCCGCTAGCCAGAGCCCGTGGCCGGAACCGGTGGCCGAACCCTCGGCAAGGGCGACCAGCGGCCACAGCCGGGCCGCGGCATGCACTTCTTCCGCTTCCCTGGCGTAGCGCTGCGCCGTCGCCGCCCAGGCGAGCGCCCGGTCGGGTTGATCGAGCAGGAAAAAGGCACGCGCCGCGTCGGGCGCGAACCAGGCCAGTTCCCCCCCAGGCTGCAGCGCTTCAAGTTCGCTCCGATAAATGCCGACGCTTAGCCTGTACGATCCGTTCTCAGCGGCAAGCGACCAGGCCTTCTGAATCGCGGCCGCCCGCGCGACGGGGAGTTCCTGGAGTCTTGTCGCCTGGTAGAGCAGCGCCCTGTTGCGGGGACTGTATTCGCCCTCGGCGATGCCGAGCGCGTTGTTCAGTTCCTTCTTGCCGAATTCGAGGGCGGCATAGCGTTCAGCCAGACTATCCGGCCCAAGGGCACCTGCCAGCGCAGCGCGTTCGGCCGCGGCCAGTTGTACGGAATCGGAAACCAGCGGACTGTCCGCCAATGCCCGCAGTATCAGGGGAGACTCGGTCTCCTGCACGTCCGACGGCAGCTTGGTGTCGGCTGCCGCGGCCATCGCCAGATGCAGCGGCGCGGGATCGGTCAGGCTGTTCACCTTCGGCCGGGTACCGGCGGTCAGCGCGTCGGCCAGGGTAAAGAAGGCGGGGTCGTCAAGGTCGCCGCCCTCGCGCAGCAAATTTGTGGCGAAACCCGCCGCTTCCCGGTCGCCGGCCACTACGCTGCAAAAGACGGCGAGCCGGTCGCGGTAGAGCGGGTCCAGCACCGCCGCTCCCGCCGCGGCGCCCCGGCAGGCGCCCTCATTGTCGCCCAGCAGGAGCCGGTTATCCACATGCAGCCGCATCAGCATGCCGTCGGTCTCCGGCGCCGGCGCGATCGTCATCATTTCGGCGACGGCGCCGGCCAGTCCCATCGCGGCCAGCCGGTCGATGCGCAAGCCGATCAGGCTGGTACCGGAATCCTCTCCGCCGCGAGCGGGCGCGATCGCCGCCGACAGCAAAAGACGCCGGGCGAGATCATGGAGCGTCGGCGATTCATACCGGTCGGGCAGCTGCGGCAACAGGCGCAACAGTCGGGCGCGCGCCGTGCCCGCCCACATATCCACACCGAGACCGCCCATCGACGCATCCAGGATGCCGCCCGAATCGGGGTCCAATTCCTTCAGCTCGCCGATTTCGATTCCCGATATCCCCTCGTCCGCGGCGGATCCGGACTCGTCCGGGTCCCCCGGCAACGAAGGCGGCGGGGCCTGCAGCGCCGGCGGGGCGCCCTCGGGGAAAAGCGGGGCCGGGGTGCCCTCTGCCGGTTCCTGGGCAAGGGCCGGGGCGGCGGCCAGAAAGATCGCGACGGCCAGGCCCGGATTAACGGGGAAAGCGCGAATCATCGAGTTCCGTCTCGACCATGTTCGGAGGCGCGGGTACGTCCCAGACTCCAAGTGCGACCAACCCGCCAATCAGGAGAAGTGCGAATAGAGCGATGCCGATCTGTACGTATTTGTTCATCCGGTCCTGATTCGAAACATAATTGTTGAATTATCGAGGCATTGGAAGCGTTCAGCGCGGCATGGCGGACTTCCGGCGGTTCGGGGTTTACGCTAGCCTTTGACTATGGCAATCCTGCGGCAGTGTAATTATCTACAGGGTCCGCCGCAACGGCCCAGCGACGGCCGCAGCGGAAAAACCGCGTTTATGCAGGAAACAGAAGCCATTATTTTGCCGAAGCCGCTGGTTCTGGTGGGACTTATGGGCGCCGGCAAGTCGGCGGTCGGGCGCCGCGTGGCGGCCTTGCTGCACGTTCCCTTTATCGACGCGGACGCGGAGATCGAGAAGGCCGCCGGATGCACCATCGGTGAAATCTTCGAGCGCGAAGGCGAAGAGGGTTTCCGCGCCGGCGAACGCCGGGTGGTCTCGCGGCTGCTGGATACCGAACCCGTGCATGTGCTGGCCACCGGCGGCGGCGCCTTCATGGATCCGGACACCAGGGCGCTGATTGGGGAGAAGGGCATATCCCTGTGGCTGCGCGCCGACCTGGATGTGCTGTTCGAGCGGGTCAGCCGGCGCAGCCACCGGCCGCTGTTGAAAACCGCCGACCCCAAGGGCACGCTGGCGGCGCTGATGGAACATCGCTATCCCGTCTATGCCGAGGCCGACATCGTGGTGGACAGCGGTGACGGCCCGATCGGCCCCATGGTCGACAAGGTGCTGGCGGCGGTGCAGGACTATTTGAAGCAAGGAGAAAGTGGTTGAGCAGTCATGAAACGGTCCGCGTCGAACTGGGGTCGCGCGGCTACGACATCGTCGTCGGCGACGATGTGGTGGCGGCCGCCGGCAAGACCATGGCGCCGCTGCTGAGGCACCCGCGGGTCATCGTGGTCACCGACGATCACGTGGCGCCGCTGCATCTTGACGCGCTGATGCGCTCGCTGGCCAACGCCGATATCGTGGCCGACGCCATCGTGCTGCCGGCCGGCGAGCAGACCAAGGACTTCGCCCATTTCGGTAAGCTCATGGACGAAATCCTGGGCCGCGGCATCGACCGCGACACCAGCCTGGTGGCGCTGGGCGGCGGCGTGATCGGCGATATCACCGGCTTCGCCGCCGCTTGCGCCCTGCGCGGCATCGACTTCATCCAGGTCCCGACCACGCTACTGGCGCAGGTCGACAGTTCGGTCGGCGGCAAGACAGGCATCAATTCCCCGCATGGCAAGAACCTGGTCGGCGCCTTCCACCAGCCCCGCCTGGTGCTGGCCGACAGCCGCGTGCTGAGAACCCTGCCGCGCCGCGAAATGCTGGCCGGCTATGCCGAGGTGGTGAAGTACGGGCTGATCGCCGACGAAGCGTTCTTCGCCTGGCTGGAGGGCCATGGCGCCGACCTGGTCGATGGCGATCCGGCGAAAATCCGCCATGCGGTTGTCGCCAGTTGCAAGGCCAAGGCGGCGATCGTCGCCGAGGACGAACAGGAACGTGGCGCACGGGCGCTGTTGAATCTGGGCCACACCTTCGGCCATGCGCTGGAGGCCGAGACCGGTTTCGGCCATACCTTACTGCATGGCGAGGCGGTGGCGATCGGCATGGTGATGGCCTTCGATCTGTCGGTGCGCATGGGGCTCTGCCCGGCCGAGGACGCGGCGCGGGTGCGCCGGCATCTCGCTGCGATCGGCCTGCCCACCGGCACAAACTTCACCAATTCGATGGTCTGGAGCCCCAAGCGGCTGATCGGCCATATGGCGAAGGACAAGAAAGTAACCGGCGGGAAGCTGACTTTCATCCTGACACGCGGCATCGGCGAGGCCTTCGTCACGCGCGACGTCCCGGATAAGGAACTGACCGCATTCATGGAAGGAGCGGTAGCGGCATGATGCCGGAATTATTTATTACATCGGGGATTGTCCTGGTTTTGCTGGTGCTGTCCGCGTTTTTCTCGGGCTCGGAGTCGGCGCTGACAGCGGCCTCGCGGCCGCGCATGCATTCGCTGTCCAAGCAGGGCGACAGGCGCGCCGCCGTCGTGCTGGCGTTGCGCGACCGCAACGAGCGGCTGATTGGCGGCATCCTTCTGGGCAACAATCTGGTCAATATCCTGGCCTCGGCGCTGGCGACCAGCCTGATGCTGCGGATATTCGGCGACGCCGGCGTGGTCTACGCAACCCTAATCATGACCGGCCTGGTGCTCGTCTTCGCCGAGGTGCTGCCGAAGACCTGGGCGCTGAGCCATGCCGACAACATGGCGTTGCGGGTGGCGCCGGCGGTTCGGCTTCTGGTGTTCCTGCTGGGTCCAATAACCCATGCGATTTACGTGATCGTACGCACCACGCTGAAACCCTTTGGCGTGGAGTTGGGGGCCGAACTGGGGCACGAAGAGGCCGAGGAGGAATTGCGCGGCGCCATCGACCTGCATGAGCGCGACGAACCGGAAACCCGCCATGAACGCCAGATGATGCGCTCGATCCTCGACCTCGACGAGGTCGAGGTGGGCGAGATCATGACCCATCGACGCAATATTTCGATGATCGACCTGAGCGACAAGCCCGCAGACATCGTCGACCAGGTGCTGGCCAGCCAGTTTACCCGTATCCCGGTCTATCGCGGCGAGCAGGACAATGTGGTCGGCGTGCTGCACGCCAAGGAACTGCTGCGCGAGCTGCGCCGGCAGGAGGGCGACATTTCGAAGATCGACCTCGCCGAGCTGCCGTCGGAACCCTGGTTCATCCCCGATACCACCAACCTGCTGGACCAGCTGCAGGCTTTCCGCAGCCGCCGCGAGCATTTCGCCCTGGTGGTGGACGAGTACGGCTCGCTGATGGGCATCGTGACGCTGGAGGATATCCTGGAGGAAATCGTCGGCGAGATCGAGGACGAGCACGACACCCCGGTCAGCGGCGTGCGCCCGCAGCCAGACGGCAGCTATATCGTCGAGGGAACCGTGACCCTGCGCGACCTGGACCGTGAATTCGACTGGGACCTGCCCGACGAGGAGGCCGCCACCATCGCCGGCCTGGTGATGCACGAGGCGCGGCTGATTCCCGAAAAGGGCCAGATTTTCACCTTCCATGGCTTCCGCTTCGAGGTGCTGCGCCGCATGCGCAACCAGCTCACCTCGATCCGCGTCACCCCGCCCAGCGTGGTCGCCGCGGCCGCCGCAGCCGCCGAACGCGAACGCGACGAAGCCGAATAGCGCACGGGCGACATAAAAGGGGCGGCGGATTCCCCCGCCGCCCTTCGAAGGCTATATCTCAACGCCGGATCAGAAGCTTACATTGGCACCGATGACAAGGGACGTGGTGTCGTTGGTTAACAGGCCGTCGGCCTGTATGCTGCCGGGATCCCAAGGCAGTGATCCGTCAATCAGTTCATCCGAAATCATGTTGATCTCGGCATAGACGCCAAGCCCGGGTGCGACCGTATAGTCTGCAGTCAACGCGATATGTTCGTAAGTGCTTTCAGCAAACCGATCCAGATCGAACGTGCCGACAAAGTAGCCGGCCGAGAAATAGAACGGGCCGGTTTCGAAGGCCGCCGCAACGTCCCAGTAGGACGATTCGAACCCGCTCGAAACCCGCGCGGTGCCGTTCCAGGCCTTAACGCGGCCGGACTCTCCGTTGTCCGTATAGTTGGCGCCGAGGCTGAATGGTCCCCAGCCGACGATTCCACCCACCGACCAGGCAGAAATGTCCTCCACCTTGGTATCGTTCGACGAAGCCGCCGAATAGACGGCGCTGGCGCGCACCCGTAAGCCACCGAACGAATTATCGTAGTTCGCGCCGATGCCGTAATGGTTCTCCCAGTCTCCGTCGGCCTTGAAGTTGTCGCCACTGTTCGGCGTGGGCGTGATGCTGACTCCCGCCTGGAAGCCCGAAAAACGCGGCGAAAAGTACGAAATCTTTGTCTGGTCAGAGGTGTCGCCGGCGATTGTCGGATAAGAGGGGGCGGCGACATTGTCGGTAACTTGGAAAGTAGATCCACCAGCAACTACGACACCGAAACGTCCAGCTTCCCTCGTCTTGGTGCCTGTTACCGTCGACCGAATCAGATAATCGTCCTGGTCGCCATCGAAGCCGCCGGTGGCGCCCATCAGGGTCTCGCCGCCATAGTTCATGACGTCTTCGGCGCCGTCCTCGTCACCCATCTGCAGGGTGCCCCAGGAGCCTCCAAGCTGCAGCCGGACCTCGTCGGCCATCGAGCCGTCGGTGGTATTGGCATTGAGCTCGATCTTGAAGCCGTAGTTCAGGCCGTTGTCGGCGGTGCCGGAGACATTGAGCTGCAGTTCCGCCTCATCGACCCCGAAATACCAGCCGTGATCCTGCGGGCCTACCGTATCGGTATCCCACATCCAGATGCCGATTTTCGTTCCCGTGGTCCCATTTGACGTGGTGTCCGTCGTATAAGTCAGATCGTGCCCATCCTGGTCGACCCAGTAGAACTGGAAGTTGGCGTTGCCGGTCAGCTTCCAGGTCGGCGCTTCCGCCGCACCGCCGGCACTAGCCATAAGGGTAGTCGCGCCCACCAGCGCGGTGCTGCCAAGAAGTCCCTTTTTCATGAATCTCTCCCCTTCCAAGTTACCAATTTTACTTAACCGCCGCCGAAAACGGCCGCGGTGATTACATAAAACATTGGCCGAATTATATTTGCAAGTATGAAATGTCATTGCCGAGGCCGACCGCACAAATTCGTTGTCGCCTTGCAGCTCTCACATCGCGCTAACGACATTTCATGTCTGTTGCGGGCAATCAGGATCACGGCCGGACCACCGTCGCCCGTTCACGCGGAGCTAAAGAAGAAGGCCAGTAGAAAAATCTCGCTGCTCCTGACAAGGCTTGCGCAATCCGCTCCGCGGATCAGAAGCTCACATTCGCGCCGAGGATGACGGCGGTTGCGTCGTTCTCGATGAAATCGCCATAGACCTTGTCCTCGATCCAGTCGACCTCGCCATAGAACGTCAGTCCGGGCGCCAGGCTGTAATCGGCGGTGAGCGTGGTGTGGGTGTAGTTGCTCGGCGGATCCACGGGGCTCCACTGGAACTCCGATTCGAAGTAGCCTGCCGACAGGTAGAGGCGCCCGAATTCAAGCGCTGCCGCAACGTTCCAGTAGCCGGTATCGACATCGAAGTTGGTCTGCTGGCCGGAATCACCGTTGTCGGTATAGTTTCCGCCGACGGAAACCGGCCCCCAGCCGACTATCGCGCCGACCGACCAGGCCGATATGTCCTCGAACCGGGTGCCGAAGGGATAAGCGGCGCTATTTTCGGCGGCGGCGTAGACGGCGCTGGCCCGGAGGCGGAAATCGGCGAAGGAGCGGTCGAAATTGAGTCCGAGCCCGTAATGGTCCTGGAGGTTCGTGTCGGCCTTGAAGGCGTCGCCATCGTTCGATGTCGGGGTATAGCTGCCGCCGATCTGGAATCCGCCGACGCGCGGCGAGTAATAGGTGATCTTGGTCGAGTCCCCGGTGTCGCCGGCGAGCAGGGGAAAGGCCGGCGCGTTGCTGCTGGCGGTCAACGTCCCGAAGCGCCAGCCGGCCCGAAACAGATAGTCGTCCTGGTCGCCATCGAAGCCGCCGGCGCCACCCAGCAGGGTTTCGCCGCCATAGTTCATGACATTGTCGGCGCCGTCTTCGTCGCCCATCTGCAGCGTGCCCCATCGGCCGTAAAGTTCCAGCCGCGCTTCGTCGGCGACCGCCGTGTCGGTGGTATTGGCGTTGATTTCGATCTTGAAGCCGTAGTTCAGGCCATTGTCGGCGCTGCCCGACACGTCGAGTTGAAGTTCCGCCTCGTCGACCCCGAAATACCAGTCATGCTCCCGCGGCGCACCGACATTGACGTTGCCGGCGATCGTCGTGGGCTCCCAAAAGGTCCTCGTAAAGACGAAGGACACAAGTCCCACCGCGTCCTGGTCGACCCAGTAGGCCTGGAAATTCGCGTTTCCCGACAAACGCCACATCGGCTCGATGCCGCCGGCGGATGCGCCGCCTGAAAATGCGATCGCGCCGGCAAGCGCTGTGCCGGCCATTAGCTTCGCCTTCATGCATGCCTCCTGTTCCTGCTCCCGCCGCGCGGCAGGGCATTAACCTATTTTTAACCATAATGCGCGATCCGGCGGCGAAAACAAACCGAAAACCTCGCTGGCGCCCGGCCGCGGGCTTGACCGCCCGCCCCCGTCCGCCATATTCATCGCACCGCACCATCCGGGTAACAGGGCCAAGGGGAAAGTCATGCCGCTATCGCCGCCGGCGCCGCGCGAACATATCCACAGCCGCGACATAACTCTGCGGGGCTACCGCCGCGAGGACGGCATGTGGGACATCGAGGCCCATTTGACCGATACCAAGACGTACGGCTTCCCCAACCGGGACCGCGGCACCATCGAAGCGGGCGAGCCGATCCACGGCATGTGGCTGCGCGTGACCGTGGATGACGGGTTGACCATCCATGAGGTCGAGGCGGCGACCGACCACAGCCCCTTCCGGATCTGCGGCGACATCACGCCCGACTTCGCGAAACTCGCCGGCCTGACCATCGGGCCCGGCTGGACGCGCGAGGCCCGCAAGCGCGTCGGCGGGGTGCATGGCTGCACCCATCTGTTCGAACTGCTGGGGCCGATCGCCACTGTCGCCTACCAGACCCGCGTGCGCAAGACCAACCAGCGAGAGCCGGGTAAGAAGCCGGGCCATCTCGACACATGCCACGCCCTGGCGAGCGACGGGCCGGTGGTCAAGGATAATTACCCGGAGTTCTATACCGGGGACTGAGGCGGGGCGGGAACCACCATGCCCCCACTACCTGCTTCCCCGTGGTTGCCGTTCAACCTATACTCCGGCGATAATTCGGCGGGAGGGGCGGTCCGTCCCGGAAAATTGGGTTCGGACTGAAGAACGATGAAATCCGTATGGCGCCTGGCCGAACTGTTATCCGTCACCGGCGGCGAACTCATCGGCTCGATCGAGGAAGATGCGGTTCTTGGCGGAATTGTCTATCCGCTGAGCCTCGTTGCCGACAATAGCGTTGTTGTTCACTGCAGTACGCCCGACTGGCCAAAGCGCCCAGCCAGACTATCCGGTCAGGCCGGATACGACCTCGAGGGCTTGCTGGACGCAGCGAAGAAGCGTTCCGCAGCGCTGATAATCACCTCCGGGCTCGCGCCGGAGTCTCCACCGCTACCCGTCATTCGCGTGGCCGACAGCCATCGCGCTTTCTTCCAGCTCGCTCTTCATGCGCGCGACAGGTTTCAAGGCCGGGTTATTGCGGTAACCGGAACAGTGGGAAAGAGCACAACGCGGGATATCCTCGGCCGATTTCTGTCGCGAACCGGTACCTGCTTAACGTCATTTGGCAACTGGAATACGGTTGAAGGCAGCGCGATGTGCCTCAGTTGCCTCCCGGCGGATGCCGATTTCGTCGTTGTCGAGCAAAGCGAGGAATCCATCCGTGGACATCACGGCTATTCCTCGGTCGACACGGTTCGGCCGGACGAGCTGGTGGTCACCAAGCTGGGTTTCGGGAAAGTTCAGCAGTTCACTTCGATCGAAGTGCTCGCCGACGTTATTTCACGTCAGGTGGAATCGCTGCCCGACAACGGGCGACTGTATTTTTCTTCGGACGTCCAGTGCCGGGACGTACTCGAATCGGCGGCAAGATCCACCGCGACTCATGTTGTCGGCGAGGTCGCAGGCGACGATATCGAAGTACAGCTGCTCGGAAGCTCCTTCGATGGCTCGGCGATCCGTCTGTCTTCGGGGCAGGAAAACCTCGAAATCGAGGCCCGTGTGATCGGCGAAGGCTGGATTGAGAATATACGGCTCGCGGCCCTGTGCGCGCACAAGAATGGTGTTGCGATCGACCAGATTTCCCAAGAAATCCAGCGGTTGGAGCCAATTCCTAGAAAAATGGAGTTGGCGAATCCGATCATTGCCGGAAGAAAGGTGACTCTGCTCGACGACAGCCATAACGCCGAGGTTCAGTCGTTCGAGAATGCCCTGTCCCTCTTTGGACGGGCCGCCAGGAATTTCAGCCGCCGCATCGTCATCGCCGGCAAGATCGTCTATATCGAAGGGGGAGAAAAATACGTTTACAACGAGATCGCCCGGTTCATTTCTGGGTGCGATCCATTCGCGGTGATCCTACACGGCGACGGTATGAAATGGCTCGCCCGTGCGCTGCAAAAGAATGGCACCACGGTGTTGAGAGCGGCAGGGCCCAGCGACGTCCTGGCCCTGCTGGAGACGGTGGTGGACGATAACACCGCATTGATGTTGAAAGGCTCCAGCCGCAACACCCGAATGAAGGAGCTTTCGGCCCTGCTTCGATCCGGGCCGCAGTGGCAGTCAACTCCTGTCGACAAGGGGCGACCGCAACTCGGGGACAAAATCCGCAGCCGAATAAGGAAATTTTCAACTCTGCTTAGGTCGGGGGCGCAAGGGCTTTCGGCCCGTCTCGACAACAGGCAACTCGGGCTTCCACAGAGAATCCGCGATGGGATCACTAATCCCAGAGAATTGAGACTGGCCGAAAATCATGACGTCTCCGTTGGCTTTCTGGGAGACACCTATTTCGGCGAATACTATGCGGAAAAGGCGTTGGCGTCGGGCAAGCCGCATCCCCTTCACGGCGGCGATTACGAGGGATGGATTGCCGATTTCGAGTCTTTTCTTTCTGCCAACGCCATCAATGTCGCCAATCTCGAAACGCCTTTGACCGAGCGTGAGACCTCGCCGTATCGAAACGAGAGGCCCTATCCGCACCGCGCCGATCCGGAAAAGACGCTGCGCGCCCTGACCCGGGCCGGTATCAACGTCGTCACGCTTGGAAACAACCATCTGTTCGACTACGCACGTGCGGGGATCAACGACACGCTGGCCCAGTTCCGCGATTCCTCCATCGTCGCGATCGGCGCCGGCGAGAACGCCCAGGATGCTGCCCGCCCGCTGGCGGTTCGGGTCGATCGCGATAGCGGCGCGGCTGTTTCGCCGGCCTCCAGGGAATTGCTGGTTTTTTCCGGCTTTGCCTACAGCTCGGCGATGGAAGAGCGTTTCAAGGCCTATGCCAAGGCGAGGCGCCCGGGGTGCAACCCGGTCAACCGCCACATGGTCGCGGCCGTCGCCCTCGCGCGCCGGCAACATCCGCAGGCGCTCATCGTGGTCGTGCCGCATTGGCAGCGCGACTATCATTGGGCATCGCAGCGCCAGCGCCGCTTTGCCCGCGATGTGCTCGCCGCGGGCGCGGACCTGCTGATCGGCCACGGCGCGCATATGCTGCAGCAGACAGAGCGTTTCGGCGGACGCCTCGCGGTTCACGGCCTGGGTAATTTCATCTTCAACTCACCCGGGCGGACCCGGCAGATGTTCGCCCCGCCGATCAGCGCCGTCGCGCGCCTGATAATCGCCGCCGACCCGGCTCGCCCGGTCCATCTCCGTCTCTATCCCATCTTCACCGACAACCGGACCAGCGGCTATCGAACCCGCCTGCTCGGCGAAGAAGAATTCACCGATCATATGTCGCGATATGTCCGGCTGGGTTTCCTGCCACGCAACGCGACGCTGACGCGTGACGACATCGGCAATTGCATCGAGATGGCCCTGACAGCCGCTCCGGAAAACCCGGATTCACCCTGAACGGTTCGGGTTCCGGGGACCGTGCGCAGCTCCCGAGGCAACCTGATTCCTGATATACCGGTGCGGCGGAGTCCGGGCAGACCGCGCCGCCCTCACATCTCGGCCGGCGTCTTCGTGGTCAGGGCGAGCGCGTGCACCCTCTCGGCCATTTCTTCCGCCAGCAGGTCATAGACCATGCGCTGGCGGTCGACCCGGGACTTGCCTTCGAAGGCGTCCGAGACCACGGTGACGTGGAAATGCGTCTCGCCGCCCTCGCGCCAGCCGCCATGGCCCTTGTGTTTCGTCGACTCGTCGACCACATCGAGGACCGTCGGCGCCAGCGCCTCGCTCAGCTTTTTGTTAATTCTTTCTGTTATGCTCATCGACCGGTCCCCTCGGGCTGAATTTCTGTCGGCTTCACGCCCGATATCGTCCGCCGGGGACGGTTCGTCAACCCGTGCGCGCTTGAAAGGGGCCGCCGCGAATACGATAATCAAACTATGAGCAGAACGCAGCGCATATACGAGCCCGGGCGCAAGGAGGCGCCGATACGGCCCTGCGACCGCCCCGACTGCGCCGAGCCGGGCGAGTTCCGCGCACCCAAGGGCCGCGACCGGCTGGACGAATATCACTGGTTCTGCCTCGACCATGTGCGCGAATACAACAAGGCCTGGAACTATTACGCCGGCATGAGCCAGGACGAGGTGGAGGCCGACACCCGCCGCGATACCACCTGGCAGCGCCCGACCTGGCCGCTGGGCGCGCGGGCCGGCGGCTACCGGCGCTATGCGCGCGGCACGACTTCGATCCATGACGGGTTCGGCTATTTCACCGGCGACGATGAAGGCGAATTCCGGCAGCGCCGCAACGGCCAGGCCCGCGCCACGGGCTTTCATCCGTCCAGCCCGGAAGCGCACGCCATGGAGATAATGGAACTGGATGCCCCGTTGAACTTGACCGGCTTGAAGGCCAGATATAAGGAACTTGTCAAACTGCACCATCCGGACGCGAATGGTGGCGACAAACTGGCCGAGGAGCGGCTGAAGGATATCAACGAGGCCTATGCGACGCTGAAAAAAGCGATTGCCGCCTGACCGCCCGCGCCGCCGGGACATGGGCCCGGTCCAACTTGCGAAGACGAACGGATTCCGATTGATGACGAACATGAGCGACCATTCGATACAGCGCGCCCACGATCTCGAGGCGCCGGACATCAAGGTGTCCGTGCGCCAGACCTTCGGGATCGATTCCGACATGGAGGTCCCGGCCTTCTCGCACGGGTCCGACTATGTGCCGGAACTGGACGAAGCCTATGTGTTCGACCACGACACCACGCTCGCCATCCTGGCCGGTTTCGCCTACAACCGCCGCGTCATGATCCAGGGCTATCACGGCACCGGCAAGTCGACCCATGTGGAACAGGTCGCCACGCGTCTGAACTGGCCCTGCGTGCGGGTCAACCTGGACAGCCATATCAGCCGGATCGACCTCATCGGCAAGGACGCCATCGTGCTGCGCGAAGGCCAGCAGGTCACCGAATTCCGCGAGGGCATCCTGCCCTGGGCACTGCAGAACCCCTGCGCGCTGTGCTTCGACGAATACGACGCCGGGCGGCCGGACGTGATGTTCGTGATCCAGCGCATTCTCGAGGTCGAGGGCAAGCTGACGCTCCTCGACCAGAGCCGGGTGATCCGCCCGCATCCCTGGTTCCGCCTGTTCTCGACCACCAACACGGTGGGACTGGGCGATACCACCGGGCTCTATCACGGCACCCAGCAGATCAACCAGGCACAGATGGACCGCTGGAACATCGTCACCACGCTGAATTATCTGTCCGACGAGGAAGAAAACCGCATCGTGCTGTCGAAGGTGCCGGGCTACGACAATGACGACGGGCGCGCGACCATCGCCGCCATGGTGACGCTGGCCGACTTGACCCGCGCCGGCTTCATCAACGGCGACATCTCGACCGTCATGTCGCCGCGCACCGTCATCACCTGGGCCGAGAATGCGGAAATGTTCAAGGATATAGCCTTTGCCTTTCGGGTGACCTTCCTGAACAAATGCGACGAGCTGGAACGCCCGGTGGTCGCCGAATATTACCAGCGCTGCTTCGGCACCGAACTGCCGGAGTCCGGGGTCAAGGCAACCCTGATCTGAAGCATGGCCGACCAGGAATCACCGGTCGAAATCTTCAAGCGCGCGAACGCCGCGGCCTTCCGCGCGATCTCGGGCCGCGACGACGCCGACCTCACCTACGGCACCGACAGCACCAAGGGCGCCGAGGGTCCGCGCGTGCGGGTGCCCCTGCCCAGCCGCGAATTGCCGGCCCAAGAAGCCGCCTATGTGCGCGGCGAGGCCGACGCCGCGGCGCTGAAACTGCGCCTGCACAACGAGGCATTGCATGCCCGGCGGCGGCCTACGGGCGACGTGGCGCCGGTGCTGTACGATGCGCTGGAACAGGCCCGGGTGGAAGCGCTGGGCGCCCGCAAGATGGCCGGCGTCGCGGAGAACCTGTCGGCGGCCCTGGAGGAGCGCTACAAGCGCGAAGGCTTCGGGGTGATCGAGGACACCACCGAGGCCACCATGCCGGAGGTCGTGCGGCTGATGGCCCGCCAGGCGCTGACCGGCGCGCCGCCGCCGCCTGCCGCCCGCAAGGCCTGGCAGCAATGGCAACCGCTGCTGGGTGCCAAGGTGAAACGGGCGCTGGTCGACCTGCAGCGCCATGCCGACGACCAGGCCGCCTATTGCGAGGCGGTGCGCCAGCTGATTGCTGCGCTGGATATCGATCTGGGCGAAGAGAACGAGGCCGAGGGCGGCGAGCAATCCGACGAGGAGGGCGGCGAGGACCAGGAAGACGGCCCCGAGACCGCTTCCGAGGAAATCGAAGGCACGGGCAAACTGGAGCAGGCGCTGTCCGACAGCCTGGCGGCGGATACCGGCGACATGGACATGCAGGAGTCGGGCGAGGCCGGCGAGGGCGAGGCGATGACCGCGCCGGGCGGCGAGACGCCCGGCGATCCCGGCATGAAGCGCCAGGACAGCGACCTGTCGAACCTGCCGAAGGAACCGTTCTACAAGGTTTACACTGAGGCCTACGACGAGGTGATCGAGGCGGAGGAGCTGTGCGACCCGGAGGAGTTGACGCGCCTGCGCCACATGCTGGACCAGCAGCTCAGCCACCTGCAGGGCATGATCGGCAAGCTGGCCAACCGGCTGCAGCGCCGCCTGCTGGCCAAGCAGACGCGTTCGTGGGATTTCAATCTGGAAGAAGGGATGCTGGATACGGCGCGCCTCGACCGCATCGTCACCAACCCGCTGACTCCGCTTTCCTTCAAGCAGGAGAACGACACCGAGTTCCGCGATACCGTGGTCACGCTGCTGCTGGACAATTCGGGCTCGATGCGCGGACGGCCGATCGCCATCGCGGCGATGAGCGCCGACATCCTGGCCCGCACGCTGGAACGCTGCGGCGTCAAGGTGGAGATCCTGGGTTTCACGACGCGCGCCTGGAAGGGCGGGCAGGCGCGGGAGCAATGGATCGCCGACGGCAAGCCGGCAAACCCCGGCCGGCTGAACGACATGCGCCATATCATCTACAAGACCGCCGACGCGCCGCTGCGCCGCGCCCGCAAGAATCTGGGGCTGATGCTGCGCGAGGGCCTGCTGAAGGAAAATATCGACGGCGAGTCGCTGATGTGGGCGCATAACCGGCTGATCGCGCGCACCGAGCAGCGCCGCATCCTGATGGTGATTTCCGACGGCGCGCCGGTCGACGATTCCACACTGTCGGTCAATGCCGGCAACTATCTGGAGCGCCATCTCCGCGACGTCATCGACTATATCGAGACCCGATCGCCGGTCGAACTGGTGGCCATCGGCATCGGCCATGACGTGACCCGATACTACCGCCGCGCGGTCACCATCATGGATGTCGAGCAGCTGGGCGGCACCATGATGGAAAAGCTGACCGAGCTGTTCGACGAAGACGTCCGCGCACGGCGCGCGACAGGCACGGGGCGGCGAATGGCCGCCGGCGGGGTCTGATACCAGGGAGCGCAGCTATTGACTTTCCATCGCGGGCAGCTCCTACACTTCCGGACGGGATTCGTCTTGAGCCGGAAGGAGAGCCGTCATCGGGGACTTCACAACGCGAGATGAAGTTGCCGGAGTCTACAGGCGGCGCGCAGCCTGGTACGACATCTCCGCCAATCTTTATTATCTCATCGGTTTTCGAGAACAAAGTTACCGCCGCAGGGCCGTGGAACGGCTGCTGCTGCAGCCCGGCGACACGGTCGTGGAGATCGGCTGCGGGACCGGCCTGAATTTCGCGCTGATACAGGAAAAGATCGGCCCGGAAGGCCGGATAGTCGGTGTGGATCTGAGCCCGGAAATGCTGGCGCAGGCCGCCGGCCGGGTGCGGCGCATGGGCTGGACCAATGTGGAACTGGTGCAGGCCGCCGCCGCCGATTACTCGTTTCCGAAGAATGTCGGCGCGATATTGTCGACGTTCGCCCTGACCCTTGAGCCTGAATTCGACGCGGTCATCGAACGCGGCGCGCAGGCGCTCGCGCCGGGAAGACGCTGGGTGATCCTCGACCTGCGCCTGCCGAAAGGCTGGCTGCGCCATCTTGCGCCACTGTTCGTCTTGCTGGTCAGGCCCTTCGCCGTCTCGCTGGAACTGACCAAACGCCACCCCTGGGAGTCGATCGGCCGGCATCTTGTGGATACGACATATGAAGAAGGGTATTTCGGCATGGTGTATATCGCATCGGGATCATCCGCGGCGTGACCCGCCGTTTCCGCCACGCGGACCCCGCAAGGCGGGTCGCCGCAAGCGGGAGAAAATCTTACACCTGGTCGGTTTCCACGGGCTCGTCGAGCCGGTGCGCGACGAGGTTGGGCAACTTCTTCTTCGGCTTCTCGCGGCGGCGGCGGATCATGTTTATCGGCGCGCGGAACAGGGCCATGCCGATGGCCGTCAGGATCCACCCGACGATGAAACCGACGCCGCCGAAGGCCGCGCCCTCGGCGGTAATCGGGGCTCCGGCCTTGTATTCGTCGAAGGTGGCCTGGACGATCGGCGCGAAGGCCGGGTCGCCATAGTTCTGCATCAGCCGGATCGGCTGCATCCATGCCGGGCTGTTCTGCAGGATCCGCTGCATCTCGGAATAGCGTTCAAGATAGACCGGCCAGGTGGCGATGTTGGCGGCTTCCTCTCTGACCTTGGGGTCCTCGCTGGCCCGCAGCGCGGCGATATACTGCTCGCGCTTCATATCGAACTGGGCCGCACGCAGATCCAGGCGGGCGACCCGATCCTTATAGGAATCCACCCAGCCGCCCAGCCTCTGCAGATATTGCTGCGTGAACTCGGGCGCCTGCGAGGCGCCGGCCGCGCAGACCACCCCGACACACAGAACCAGAACCCGTTTGATCACCGCGCTTCCCCGCTTTCCCTAAAGATGCTCATCGAAAAATCTCAGGGTGCGGTCCCAGGCGAGCTTCGCGTCGGCCTCGTCGTAACGGGCGCCGGTCGGATTCGCGAAGGCATGGTCGGCATCGTACCAGTGAGTGCTGTAGCTCTTTCCGGCCTTGTCCATTTCCGCCTCCCAGGCGGAAACCATCTTGTTGTCGATGAATTTGTCGCGGGACGCGAAATGGCCCATTACCGGCCCCTTGAGACGCGCCAGCTCGTCGGCCTTGCGGGTCACCCGGCCGTAATAGATCACCGTGGCCTCGACCGGCGCCGCGATCGATGCGCCAAGCGACCAGCCGCCGCCGAAGCACCAGCCGACCGTGCCGATCTTGCGATTCGAGGCATCGTGGACGCGCAGCCATTCGATCCAGCCGGCCAGCGTGTCGGTCGCCTCTTCGGCCACCACGGCGCCGGTCAGCGCCCTGGCCTCGTCGGGCGTCGTCGCCACCTTGCCGGCCATCAGGTCGACGGCCACCGCCAGATAGCCCAGCCGGCCGAATTCCGCCGTCACCGCCTTGATCTGGTCGTTGAGCCCCCACCATTCGTGGATCAGCAGCACCGTCGGCGCCGGCACGCCCAGCGGCATCGCCAGCGCGCCGCTGACCCGGCGGCCCGCCGGCGTGTTGATGGTATATTCATGCAGGCCCGCCGCGGCGGCGCGGGCCAGTGCGGGGTCGGCCAGAATCGCGGCCAGCGGCAAGCCCGCCAGTGGCGCGCTGGCCACCCCTTTCAGGACATCCCTTCTCGCAATCATGGCAACCTCGGATATTGCTGAACATCGGGTTCGACAATATTAGCGCGATGGGCCGGATTTCGCCAGCAGGCCTGGAACCAGCGGCAGCCGCGCCCGTCTTCCGTCATTCCGGCAGGTTCCGGGCCAGCGCAATGCAGATACGCCGGTCGGGCGTGGCCTTCTGGTACCCGATCGCGATCGGCTTCATATCCGTGCCGACCACCAGCGCTTCGCCGCGGCTGCGATGCGGCCGGACCAGCGCAACATGCCCACCCGTCGCTTCCAGGTAGTAGCCGCGCAGGATGGCGTAATCGCCGTCGGCCCCCAACGCCTCGCAGGCCAGCGCATCGACTGCCGCCAGCCGTTCCTCGCGGGAGGGAACGGCGCCATTCTTGCCGGCGGCCTCTTCATCCAGTTCTATCGGCCCGCGCTGGTAGATCCAGTCGCCGCCGCGGAATTCGTCGGCCATGTCCTCGAGGGTCATGTCGGCGATCGGACCCGAAATCACCCCGACCTCGGGGTCGTAACCGGCATAGCGCGCCACCTTGCCGTCGCTGAAGCGATACAGCTTCCAGCCCTTGGCCATTCCCCAGTA
>CAJHYK010000121.1_pt1 | contig 18520 bp, 15 predicted proteins | sample 9198691 | NCBI WGS metagenome assembly CAJHYK01 (sample SAMEA7708355, study PRJEB35096) | sediment metagenome | biome: marine neritic benthic zone biome [ENVO:01000025]; feature: sediment [ENVO:00002007]; material: shallow marine sediment [ENVO:03000034] sea grass bed [ENVO_01000059] ...
ACAATGACGGCCTGCTCTATTTCAGTGGCAGCATACCGGGTGTGGACGAAGAAATGCTCGGTGCTTATCATCTATCCAGCAGCGTGCTCGGTGAGGCGGAAACGTTCGTCGAGTATTACGATCAGTCAGTCGCAAGCAACGCGCCGGTATTGTTGAACGAAGAGATCATCGGCCATGTGCTGGTCAATCTCTCCCTGGCCCCGATCCAGGAGCAGATCGCCCTGGCGCGCGCCGAACAGAACGAGCTGATCGGCAACGGGTTGAAAGCGGGGCTATGGGTGTCGATTGGAATCACGCTGACCTTCAGCGGCCTGGGCGTCATCCTGGCGGTCTTCATGGGGGACCGCCTGAGCCGCCCGATCGAGGCCGTGGCGAACCTCGCCCGGCAGATCGGAAAGGGCAATTACGAAATTCCCGCGGATATCAAGGGCACCGGTGAAGTTCAGCACCTGATCCAGTCCTTCCAAAGGATGGCCAGCGATCTGCGCCAAACGACCGTCAGCAAGACCCATCTGGACAATATCCTGCATGGCATGCTCGACGGGCTAGTCGTGGTTGGCGCGGACGGCCGGATCCAAACAGCGAACAGGGCGACCCGCAATCTGCTCGGCTACGAAGAAAGCGAGCTTCTCGGCCAACCGGTTTACACTTTCTTCCGCACGCCGGCCCTGGCCGACGCGACGGAAACCGACAACCAGCCGCGCGAAGGCACCGCGCGAACGAAGAATGGCGACAACCTGCCCGTGCTGCTATCCGTTTCGAGCCTGCGGGAACGATCTGCGGGCGGGGCCTCGACGGTCTGGGTCTTCAGGGACATCACCCGCCTCAAGCAAACGCAGAACGCACTGGTTTCCGCAATGCAGGATGCCGAGCGCGCCAACCATGCCAAATCCCAGTTTCTCGCGAATATGAGCCACGAATTGCGAACGCCGCTGAATGCGATCATCGGTTACAGTGAAATGCTGGTCGACGAGGTACGCGACAGTGGCCAGGACGAGATGACCGGCGATCTTGATCGCATCCGTGTCGCCGGCAGGCACTTGCTGGCATTGATCGACGATGTACTGGATCTGTCGAAAATCGAAGCCGGAAAAATGGAAGTAAAGCGGGAGGAGTTCCTGCTGCAGGCGGTCGTCGATGACGTGGTTGCCACGCTGCGGCCAATGGTCAGCAGGCGCGGCAATAGCCTTACGGTCGATTGCCCGGCGAATTTGGCGCCCATGGACAGCGATCAGATCAAGGTACGGCAGATCCTGTCCAATGTTCTGTCCAACGCCGCCAAATTTACCGAAAACGGCTCGATCCAATTGTCCGTACGCGCCGAATCGGATGATGACGGCGACTGGTTCGCTATCGATATAGCAGATACCGGCATAGGCATGACCGAAGACCAGCTGAAAAGAGTCTTCAAGGAATTCCTGCAGGCCGATAACTCCACCACACGCCAGTATGGCGGCACCGGCCTCGGGCTGACCATCAGCCATAAGATGGCCCAGAAGCTGGGAGGCGATATTTCCGTGGTCAGCACGCCCGGTGAGGGTTCGGTCTTCTCGATCCGTTTGCCGGTGCGCATGGCGGAGCGCAGGACCACAACCGCGAAGTTGTCGGGTCAGGTCGCGGTTGCACGACCCGGCGACCCCAATGGCGACGCCGGACGCATCTTGCTGATTATCAACAGCAACCCAGCCGAACTCGAGCTTGTTGCCCGGCGTCTCATGCTTTGGGGATTCCGCGTGGTGTCCGCAAAACAGGACGAAGAGGGGCTGAGGCTGGCGCACGAAATTCGGCCCTTCGCCATTCTGGTCGGGGCCATGGCGACCGACGGGGATAGAAGTCACCTGGTGGAACAGCTGGGTGCTGATCCGATTACAGCCGGAATCCCGGTCATTGTTGCACCGCATTCTCCCAACGCATTGCCAGGCGACGACCCGCTGCTGGACCGGTTGGCCGCGCTTTTACCGCCTGCCAGGGATAAATCTGCCTTGGTGGTCGATAGTGATGCGGCAGCGCGACAGCTGGTTGTGCGATCGCTGCATCAGGCCGGATGGAATGTTGATGAGGCGGAAAAAGCCCAGGATGCCATGGCGCAGATTGCGAATCACGTACCTGACCTGATCGTCCTGGATCGGACGATGTCGGAGATGGATGGAGATATATTTCTGCAGGCGCTCGCGGAGAATGCGAACACTGCCACCGTACCCGTGATAGTCCTTACCGCCAGCCCGGTCAGCGCCGGCCGGCGCCTGAAGTTAAAGGGCCGGACCGGCAAAATTATCGAAAAAGGCGCCGATGGGTGGGTCGACGCGGTCCGGATTTTGGGCGGCTCCCTCGACCATCGGGCAGTCGGTGGAAGCGCGATAACGGGAGAATAGGGCTGTGCGAAAGATACTGGTCGTCGAAGACAACGAAATGAACCGCGACATGCTGTGCCGCAGGCTTTTGCGCAATGGATTTTCTGTCCTGACCGCCGCCGACGGGGCTCAAGGGATAAGCGTTGCCCAAACGGAGATGCCTGACGTCATAATCATGGACCTCAGCCTGCCGCTCATCGACGGCTGGGAAGCCTGTCGCCAACTGAAGGCCGATCAAAGCACGAGCATCATCCCCATCATCGCGCTGACCGCCCACGCCATGAGTACGGATAAGGACAAGGCGCTGGCGGCCGGATGCGACGATTTCGACACGAAGCCCGTCGACTTCACGCGACTGCTGGAAAAGATAGAACGGGCCTGCACCGGCGGATAAAATCTCCTGCTTGTCGGTACCGGCGCCAACCTCCCGCCCATCCGGCGACCCCTGTTATGAGACCGCGCCGCACTTCTGTTCGGCGCGAATGCCGAAATCGGCGAGCTGCAAGACGCGAACGATGACCGGACCGCGTCTTTATGTATAGACTGTTCGGCTATGGATTAACCAACCGATCGAACCGGTGGCAAGCAAGATAGAAAAGAGCAGCCGAACGGAAAACAGGCCGATCCGCAGCAGGAACGGGGCAAGCAAGCCGAAGACCGCCCGGAACAAGGCAAATGCGAAAGCCGCGGCGAAAGCGATCGCTAACGCTGTTGCCAGGCGTGCCGGACCGGGGCGCCAGAACAAGGTGGGACTTGCGCTGATTGCCGCCAGCCTGGTCGCCGTCATGGCGGCGGGGGCCCTGCTCGGTCCGGATCCGTTAACAGGCGCCGCCCAGTGGGTCCGCAAGGGTCTCATCCAGGCGTCTTATGCGGTCCTGTTGGCCCTGTTCGCCTGGATCGTCCTGCACCGCCGCCGGGAGATATCCTATCTGCTGTTGCTGGGTGTTATATGCGTAGGCATAGCCGCCTGGGATACCGGGGCCGGAATCTATGCCAGCCGCCTCCGGCTGGAGGCCAACAAAACGTTGATTACCCTTCGCGACGCGCCCTTGAATGTCGAGGGTTTGGCCGAAACGATCGAGCGCAATCCCTATGTCGAGGCCTACATTGTGATGCGCGACGTCTACTGGGAATTCGGCAACAGGCTGGACGACCGCATTGCCAGCTATGGCGCCAGTTACAAAAGCTATGTCGGCAGCGGCGACTTCCTGGATACCGGGCGGCTTCGATCCCGGTTGGAATTGTGGCGTACCTTCTATCAAATCGGCGATCTTGAACGTCAATTGGCGCAGATCGAGAGCGAGCCCTTAAAGGCCGACGACCTGCTGTGGACGGTTAATCTGTTGGATGTGGATACCGAGACGCGCGAAGCCTATGCCCGGGACCTGCAGGATACCATTTCGGCCGCGACCACTTCGCAGGCGGAACTAATCGCCCGTGAGCGACGGACATTGGCGCGCATCAAGCAGTCGTTGCAGGTTCTGATAAACGCAGAGGGCCGTTACCGTATTGCCGATGGAAGAGTGGTGTTCGAAGACCCGGCCGATGCCGCGCTTTTCGCGGGCGAGGAAGCGCCGGCGGACTAATGCTTTTTTTGGATTGACCGGCGCCGGCGATCACCCCGATGCGGCCAGAATTCGCTCTGCCTCGGCCAGGTCTTCGGGACGGTTGGCGTTGAAGAAAGGATCGACAGGGTCGGTCGGCCAGTCCGCCACGGCCAGCTTGTAGCGTGCCGTCCAGATATCGACCTTGCGGATATCCTCGTCCAGCATGGCGCGGCGCAAATCGCCGGCCAGCCACACCGGCCAGAGGCCGCAAACCGGATGGTGGCGACCGCCGGAAGAAGCACAGGCCATGTCGGCACCCTCGCGCTCCACCGCCGCCAGCAGGCGCCGAACGAGATCGCGGGGCAGGAATGGCGCATCGGTCGGCGCCGTCACGATCCAGGAACAATCAGGGGCATTCGCCCGGGCCCAATCCATCCCGGTCAGAACGCCGGCCAGGGGTCCGGCATGACCTTCGATAATGTCTGCGGCCACCGGCAGGCCGAAATCCGCAAACCGGGCCGGATCGCCATTTGCGTTCAGCACAAGGCGGGCAACCTGCGGTTCGACATGCGCGACAACCCGCGCCAGAATCGATTGCCCGCCAAGATCGCGCAGCATTTTATCCTGTCCGCCCATACGGCGGGACAGCCCGCCCGCTAGCAGCACGCCAACGACCTCGCCGTTCATATCCTCTCCCTGGCTGGACTTCGACCTTTACGGTGTACGTACCACCGCCTTCGGAGGGACATAGCGCGTCAGTCCACACCGGTCCAGTGCCGGGCTAGGCGAGATCAGGCGACCAGATGCAGTTCCTGTTGCCGGCGATGCGGCCCGCTTCCATCGCCTTCTCGGCCCGGTTGATAAGCTCCTGCACGGAGCTGCCATCCATCAGGGAGGCACCAAGCGAAACCGTTACCGCGAGGTCAAGCCCGTTGCCGGGCATTTTAAACGGCATGCGTACGACGATGTCGTGCAGCCGCTGCAGCACCGCCGTGGCCTCCTCCGGCTTGACATGGGGAAGACCGATCAACAGCTTCTCCCGGCCATGGCGAAATATCTTGTCGTAGGAACGCAGGCTGACGGCGAACCGGTCGGCAATTTCACCAACCGTAAGCTCCAGGGCCGCCCCATCAATCGGATTGGGCGCGCAGACCGCAACGCAGCAAAAACTATTGCCTTCGGCGACCTTGTTACGCGCGCTCTCCAGCCACTGGACCATTTCGACAATGTTGTCGACGACCGGCAACGGCCCGGCCATTTCCTTGCGTTCACCGAATTCGAATCCGGCAGGAGCGTCTGCGCCAGTGCTTCCGTCCGCGTCGACCTGCGTCCGGGGCGTCCCGAAAATGCCCATCGTCCAAGCTCCCTTTTCGCTCTGGAGTCCCGTTTTCGCATCCGCGAACACTCCCGACACCGGGCTCGGATCCATGGACGCGTGTTCATTCTGCCAGACTATTCGTAAAGGATTGGTTTCCTGCCGCACGAGAATGGCAGGGGCCGGCCACCATCCGTCTGAGTCACACCACTAGAGCCTTTTCCGACCATATGGAACCGCTCTGACATGGCGATTTCGGACCGGGGACAGGAGCGGTCCGCAGAGCGTAGCGGGGCTACGGTCAAGGGCCGCGACGCAGCCCCGGACCGAAAGCGCCGCGTCCCTTCGGGTTGCCCTCCGGTGGCCAGCCGCTGCGTTATCCCGCTTGCCCGATGCGCGGGCATCGCGCTGCGCGGGATGCCTGACGGTCTGGCCGCCGGAGGGCAACAGAGCAGTTCCATATGGTCGGAAAAGGCTCTAGAGTTGCTGGCCGTGGCGCGGCGTCGGGCCCGCCTTGCGGAGTTTACGAGAGGACCCCATGAAGATTTCATTTGCCGAGCCTGCCCTGCCCGCCAAGGGCGCCGTTGTCGTGCTGGTCGAGGAGGGCAAGAAGCTGTCCCCGGCCGCGAAGGATCTGGACAGGCAGACAAAAGGGGCGGTCACACGGGCCATCAAGGCCAGCAAGTTCGAGGGCAAGAAGGATCAGTCGCTGGAGATCATGGCGCCGCCGGGCGGCGCCCTGGACCGCATCCTGCTGGCCGGGACCGGCAAGAAGTTCGGCGAGCTGGAGCAACAGGCGCTGGGCGGTAACGTGGTCGGCAAGCTGAGGACGTCCGGATCGGCGGAGGTCACGCTCATCGTCGACGCCGGCGCGAAGGATTTGACCGCGGCGGCGGCCAATGTGGCGCTCGGGGCGCGGCTGGCGAGCTACCGCTTCGACAAGTACCTGACCAAGCAGAATGATAACGGCAACGGCAAGCCGACGCTGAAATCGGTGAAGATCGGCGTCGCGGGCGCAGCCGCGGCGAGAAGAGCGTTCGCCCCGATGGACAAGGTCGCGGACGGCGTTTTCTTCACCCGCGACCTGGTGTCCGAGCCCGGCAACGTGATCTACCCGGAATCCCTGGCCGAACAGTGCAAGACACTCACCAAGCTGGGCGTCAAGGTGGAGATCCTGGACGAAAAGAAGATGGCCGCGCTGGGCATGAATGCGTTGCTGGGCGTCGGCCAGGGTTCTGTGCGGGAATCGCGCATCGCGGTGATGAGCTGGAACGGCGCGGCCAAATCGAAGAAGCCGGTCGCCTTCGTCGGCAAGGGCGTCACTTTCGATACCGGCGGCATCTCGCTGAAGCCCGGCCCGGGCATGGAAGAAATGAAATGGGACATGGGCGGCGCCGGCACGGTTATCGGGCTGATGAAGGCGCTGGCCGGCCGCAAGGCGAAGGTCAACGCGGTCGGGCTGGTCGGGCTGGTCGAGAACATGCCCGACGGCAAGGCGCAGCGCCCCGGCGACATCGTGAAATCCATGTCGGGCCAGACCATCGAAATCCTCAACACCGACGCCGAGGGCCGGCTCGTGCTGGCCGATGTGCTGTGGTACTGCCAGAACCGCTTCAAACCGCAGTTCATCGTCGACCTGGCGACCCTGACCGGCGCCATCATCGTAGGCCTCGGCCATGAATATGCCGGCATGTTCGCCAACGACGACAAGCTGGCGGATCGGCTTTTCGCCGCCGGAACGGCGACGGAGGAAAAGGTCTGGCGCATGCCGTTGCATGACAATTACGACAAGAAGCTGAAATCCGACGCCGCCGACATGAAGAATATCGGCGGCCGTGACGCCGGCTCGATCACCGCCGCGCAGTTCCTTCAGCGTTACGTCAACAAGACCCCCTGGGCGCATATCGACATCGCCGGCATGGCCTGGTCGAAGGAGGCGGCGCCAACTGCGCCGAAGGGCGCAACCGGCTTTGGCGTCCGCCTGCTCGACCGCTTTTTGGCGGATAACTACGAATGATGCCTAATTTAGTAGGCCTATGACCGAGATACGCTTCTACCATCTTGAGCGCAGCGCGCTCGAACAGGTGCTCCCCAAAATGCTGGAGACTTCGTTGCAGCGCGACTGGCGGGCAGTGGTCATCGCGCGGTCGGAGGAACGGGTGGAAGCCCTGAACGCGCTGTTATGGGTCTATGGCAAGGACAGCTTCCTGCCCCACGGGACCGGCAAGGAAGGCTATGCGGCCCGCCAGCCGGTCTGGTTGACTGACGCAGAGGAAAATCCCAACGGCGCCCATGTCGCCTTCCTGGTCGACGGATCGGAAATCGCCGATCCCGGCAAGTTCGCACTATGCTGCGAAATGTTCGACGGGCGCGACGACGAAGCGGTGCAACGCGCCCGCGCCCACTGGAAAGCCTGGAAGGATGCCGGCCATGCGGTCACCTACTGGCAGCAGACCGAAAAGGGTTGGGAGCAGAAGGCGTAATCGCAAGGGTCGACGTCAACTAACCTTGGTACAGCAGCTGTTACCCACCGTCGGCATTGCGGGGCTGCGAACCGGGATCCAGGTCTGGCGAAGCCGTGGAACGCTCATCCTCGAGACTGGCGAGACCCTTCCAGTCCTTCTCGGTCGCCGGTGAATTCTCGGGCTCGCAGACCTCCCGGTCGTCGCGAACCATAGCCTCGACAACGCGGCAGTCCTGCCCGGTCGCGGCATCCATGGCATGCTCGCCGAGCCCCTTGCCGGTCGCGGCGGTAGAAACCAGCGAGCCGGCGGTGCCCAGTTCAACAACTGTATATCCCGCGACCAGGGGAATGGCGCAGCCGGAAAGCGCGAACAGGCAAAACAATGCCAAAGCGACGGTGCGGCGAAGCATGGGCAGGCCTCCTCCTGCGTCCCAACAAAGCGATCGAATGATCAATGTCCACGCAGGAAAGTGCGAAAACAAGTTTGCGGCGGCCCTCGAACTTCAAGGACTCGTCAAGTTTCAGGCGCTACTGCAAGCGCAATTATAAATATAATTCTATATCATTGGGGACAAAGCGCAAGGGAAAGAGAAAAGAAAAAAATTGCAGAAGAAATAATTATCGATATAAGATTGCAGAAATCAAGAGAGCTGTTGAACGGTGGCTTTGGGAGTTTTTGAAGGCAGCCTGATAAAGCATGTTGAAGCGGCTCGACAAGAAACAGAATTTGTCGCGGCTGCAGGCTTGATTACGGCCGATATGGCGTCAATCGCCGGCCATGAAGAAATTGATATGATGGGAGACAAAAGGAACCGGGATGAGAACATACGAACAACTCTCGGGAGCAAAGGGAAAGAAGATCTATTACAGGGCAGAGCGTTTTCCGGCCGATTCACTATTCGGGAAACTTAGACCCTGCGTCGAGCTGGGCGACGACAGTTTCGACGTCAAGGACGTGAGCATGACCGGGCTCGCGGTACTCGCCCCGATAAACCGGCTATTCGCGAACCAGGTTGGTGAAACCGTCGACTACCGCATGCGGGTCGGCGGCATGGTGCTGCATGAAGGAACGGCTACGGTGAGCAGGGTCCATAGAGGCCCCAAAAACGTCATCGTCGGCCTGGGGCTGACAACCGATTATCTTGACGTCGCCGGTCTCGTGACCAAGCAGCAAGACCTGCTTGTTCACCACCAACTGGACGAGATTACGCAGCCCTCGGACAATATCGCGCCGGCCTACAAGCTGCTGGTAGCCGATGTGCTGGATATGTTGCGCCGGTATGGTGCGTTCCTGGCGCAGCAGCGACGCGTTACGAACGGCGTGAACCCCATCGACGAAGATGATGCGGCCGAAATTCTCGGCCTGTGTGAAGAGCGCATAATTCCCGAATGGCGGGCATTGTGGCGCCGGGCCAACGAACTGGTCATGCCGCTTGTCGAGGATGTCGAGGCGCTTCGCGCCGTCAAGCTGTATACCGAGCGGCTTTTGACGCCGGAATTCCAAATTGCCCCGATATGCCGGCGCGCCTACGAGAAACCGCTGGGATATCCCGGCGACTACCTGTTCATGAACCAGATTTACGAATGGGAGTATGAGGGAAGCACGCTTTACGAAAGGCTCCTGCACCGCCTCGGGCTGGAAATCGGCCATTGCATTGCGGCGCGTATGGTGGCTATGCAGCGGACGATATCGGAAGTGATGACCGGTGAGACCGGCGGCAACCCGCTACGCATTGCGAGCGTGGGGGCCGGCCCGGCGCAGGAAGTGCAGAACTATCTTCGCCAGCGGCATCCGCCAAGGCCGGTCGAATTCACCCTGATCGATCAGGAGAAGGAAGCGCTGGCTCATGCCTACGGCAAGATATACCCGCTGACCGTTGCCTATGCCGGCGCTGCCCGGGTTTCGTGCCTGCAAGTCTCGTTCATGGATATGCTGAAGGGGCAGGGTATATTTTCGCCGCTCGCCCCACAGGATCTGATTTATTCGATGGGGCTGGTCGATTACCTGCCGCTGCATCGGGCCCGCAAGTTCGTTGCCAAACTGTACCGGCAGCTCGCGCCGGGCGGAACCCTGGCAATCGGGAACTTGAAAAATACCGTCGAAGGCACGTTCTGGCCGATGGAGGTCGTCTGCGACTGGAGCCTTCACTATCGCGACGAGGCGGAGATGTGGGCGATGGCGGAAGGGCTCGACGCATCGCAAGTCGAGGTGAAAACGGATTTCACCGGACAGGTCCTGCTGATGTATCTCAGGCGGCCCTAACGCCTGGAGCAACACAATCTGAGCCAGGTCAGTTCAAATTGGCGGCGGGCTGCAAGCGTCGGTAATCGCTGCCCTTGGCGAGGCTCCGCTCCGGTGGGAAACTGGCGATCGCCGTCGTGCCCTGGCCGACGGTGCTGTGCAGTTTGAAATCGCCACCGTGAAGCGCCATGATCTTGGCGACCAATGGCAGGCCGAGTCCGGCACCCGACTGGTTGCGCGTATAGGCGCTTTCGATCTGGGCAAAGGGTTCGACACAGCGTTTGATCTCATCCCTCGTCATGCCGATTCCCGTATCCGATACCGTGATCAGGCTCTCGCCCGTGTCGGTGTCGTGGCTGACCATGACGTCGATCTTGCCGCCGGGCTCGGTGAATTTGACCGCGTTGGCAACGATGTTGATCATCACCTGCCGAACCAGCCTCTGGTCGGCGCGCAGCAGGATCGGGGAAACCGGTGTGCTGAGTACGAACTTCAAGCCCCTCCTTCCTGCCTGCGCCCTCAATATGCGCATCGATTCGGTTGCCAGTTCGCAAAGATCGAAGTCGGATTCGTCGATCGTCATCTTGCCGGCCTCGGCCTTCGCCAGATCCAGTATATCGCTGATAATGGCCAGCAAATGGTTCGCGCTCAGATGGATATCCTTGGCGTATTCGACGTATCGGGCTTTTCCGAGCGGGCCAAACATCTGGTTCATCATGACCTCCGAGAATCCCATGATGGCATTCATCGGCGTTCTCAGTTCATGGCTCGTGTTGGCCAGGAATTCCGTCTTGGCGCGGTTGGCGGCGTCGGCCTTCTTGCGCAAATTAACCGACCGGTTTTTTTCCAGTTCCAGAAGCCGCGTCTTAACGTAATTCATGCGCCGCATGTATTCCTGGACGTAGTTCGTCAAGGCGCCCACCGCGACGCTGAACGTCAAAAAGAAATTGTTGTTGACCAGAACCGGCAGCGGGACGGGGTTCAATATGACCGCCGAGACCTGGTATAGCGCGAGCAGCGTCAGCGATACCGCCAGCGAAGAGGCGAAATGCAGGCGATTGACGGTGGAACTGAAAATAATGACGATGACCAGCCCGGCATAATACCAGTGATTTGCCGGCGGCGGGCCGATAACGGTCATGGCAATGATCCCGCAACCTGCGACCAGAAAAGTAAATGACAGCAGAGGCTCGGCGATCGGGGCAAAATGCCGGCTGTAGGTGAACCCGACGACGCCGAGCAGGAGCGGAATGACGATACCGAAGCGGATCAGCATCACCTCGGCCAGCACGGGCTTCATGATCTGGGCATCGAGAATGCCGAACAAGGCGTAAATAACCGCGCCAAGAATCAACGACAGCCTTGTCAGCTGTATGGATTCGCGCAAGTGGGCTTGCTCGAATCTTCTTTCGAAATTCTTGTTCGTGAACCGCAGGCTTACCTTGTTCAGCCTCGGCGCCGTTGGTATGCGCATCACCATATGGGCTGCTTAATCTATTCGATCAAAACGCTGAGATTCCGCAACATAAACTTATATGTTTAGACATCGATTGGTAAACCATTCACTAATCGGGCAGCGATAATCCGCAAAAGCGCCCGTCGCGGCTGTATGGATAATTCGGCTGCGCAATTTCCAGAAGAACTTTCCGGGGCCGGCCGATACCGGACCTCGGGAACCGATTGGCGCTGCCCGTTTCGGAGCCCTTAATAATGGAAGACGACCTGGACGCTCAGGATATCGACCGAGTTCTCATAGTTGGCGGACAGCGGGGGCAGGACCGGATCGGTGTAGGCGGCCGGCAAGCCTATCGAACCATCCATGATGAACAGATGCGAGTAGGCGGCGTCGATGCTGACATTTCCTGCAAGGCGGACTTGCGCGCCCAGCGAAACGGATATGCGGTCTTCCTCGGTTAAACGCGGTGTCCGGCGATTGTCAGGGATCGGTGTCTGCTCGTAGCCGGCGCCGGCCCGGATGGCCCAGGTCTCGTTCGGCCGCCATGTCGCACCGAGCGCGATGGACCAGACATCCTGCCAGTCCTCCGGCGTCTGGCTGATCGGGCCGCCGCTACTCACGATGCGCAGTTCATCGAAACTGCTCCAGCGCGTCCAGGCCAGTTCGCCCATGATCGCCCAGTTCTCGTTGACATCATGATAGAGCCCGGCGCTCAGCATGTCCGGGGTGGTAAAATCCGCCGACGCATCCGAAAACAGGGCGCCGCCAACGGCGAAGTCGCCCTCGACTTTATGTTTGATCTGCGAACGGTAACCCAGGCCCAGCCGCGTGTCGCCGGTCAGTTCGGCAAGAAGCCCCAGGGTCGCCCCGAATCCCCAGTCGTCGCCCGTGACCTCCGCCAGAAGGTCGGGGCCGCCGAAATTCACCATGTTGGAAAGGGTAATGTCGATCTGCTGGATCTGCAGTCCGGCGCCGACGGAGAATACGTCGTTTATCCGGTAGGCGAGCGCCGGATTGATGTTGATCGTCTTCATGTCGGATTCGACAGCATGGTACCGTCCGGCCCAGGTCTGGCTGTATTCCGTCTTCAGTCCGAACGGCGCGTTGATGCCGATGCCGAGTTTCAGATCGGGACTGATGGACCACATGGCGTAGGCGGCCGGCACCAGGGCATCGACCGCGGCATCGCCCGAGGCGGATTCGCCGCCGACGCCGGCGTCCGCATCCACCGTTTCCCCCTGTACGGCGATATGGTCGACAACGAGGGCGGCCTGATGATCCGCATGCCTGGTCAGGCCCGCGGGATTGAAGAACATATAGGTCACGTCCTCGGCGCCGGCCGTCGCGCCGGCGAACGCGTTGCCCTGCGCGGCGGTGCTCTGTTCCTTCACTGCAAATCCGCCGGCACTCGCGCCGGCCGGACAAAGCAACAACAGGGGCGCGGCGAGGCTGGCGATCAATGTTACGCCGTTCATCCGGGCGCGCAGATTACCGGTACGGCCAAAAGCGCGTTCCACAACCACTCTCCATTATTATGGACCGTGCTGCCTTGGCCGGTCCGTTTATGACCGGACGAGTTTGGCGCAAATTGGTTAATAATGGATTTATGGTCGCCCGGCGTGTGCCTATACCCAGCGGAAAACCGCGAATCCGTATAGCAGCGCTATGACCAGCGCCCCCCACAGCGGGGTGCCCATGATGCCCAGCCAGGCCAGGAAGATGAAGGCGCTGCCCAGCAGCGTGATGAACAGCCGGTCGCCGCGCGTGGTGTCCAGCCCCAGGATGCCGCGGCGCGGGTTGCCGCCGGGGCTGCGCCACTCCCAGACCGCCATGGTCAGCAGCGCCAGCAGTATGAAGACGAAGAAGGCCGCGGTGGGCCAGGTCCAGGCCATCCAGGATAAACCCATCTCGATCCTCCTTCCCTCACACGCGGCCGAGGGCGAAGCCCTTGGCGATGTAGTTGCGTACGAAATAGATCACGAAGGCACCGGGCACGATGGTCAGCGTGCCGGCGGCCGCCAGTAGCCCCAATTCGTAGCCGGACGTGCTGGCCGTGCGGGTCATGGTCGCCGCGATCGGCTTGGCCGCGACCGAGGTCAGGGTCTTGGCCAGCAGCAGCTCGACCCAGGAAAACATGAAGCAGAAGAACGCGGCGACGCCGATGCCGGCGGCGATGGTCGGCATGAATATCCGCAGGAAGAAACGCCAGAACGGATAGCCGTCGACATAGGCCGTCTCGTCCAGTTCCTTCGGCACGCCGGACATGAAGCCTTCCAGGATCCACACCGCCAGCGGGATGTTGAACAGCGTATGGGCCAGCGCCACCGCGATATGGGTGTCGAACAGGTTGACCGCCGAATAAAGCTGGAAGAAGGGCAGGGCGAACACTGCCGGCGGCGCCATGCGGTTGGTCAGGAGCCAGAAGAACAGATGCTTGTCGCCCAGGAAACGATAGCGCGAGAAGGCGTAGGCCGCCGGCAGCGCGGCGGTGACCGCGATCACCGTATTCATCAGCACATAGGCCAGCGAGTTGAAATAGCCGTTGTACCAGGTCGAATCGGTGAAGATCTTCTCGTAGTTTTCCAGCGTGAAATCCTGCGGCCACAGGGTGAAGACACTGAGAATCTCGTTCGTCGTCTTGAACGACATGTTCACCAGCCAGTAGATCGGCAGCATCAGGAACAGGATATACAGGGTCGGCGCCAGCCAGCTCGCTTTTCTCATCACTGGGCCTCGTTGCGCATCATCAGGGTGTAGAAAATCCAGCTCAGCAGCAGCACGATCAGGAAGTAGATCAGCGACATCGCCGCCGCCGGCCCCAGATCGAACTGGCCCAGCGCGATCTTCACCAGGTCGATCGACAGGAAGGTCGTGCTGTTGCCCGGGCCGCCGCCGGTCAGCACGAAGGGCTCGGTATAGATCATAAAGCTGTCCATGAAGCGCAGCAGGATGGCGATGGTAAGAACGCGCTTCATCTTCGGCAGCTGGATATGGCGGAACACCGCCCAGGCGCTCGCGCCGTCGATCTTCGCCGCCTGGTAATAGGCGTCGGGGATCGAGCGCAGGCCGGCATAGGCCAGCAGCACGACCAGCGACGTCCAGTGCCAGACATCCATCAATATGGTGGTGAACCAGGCCGAGCCCGGCTGCTGGGTGAAGTTGTAGTCGATGCCCATGCCGTTGATGGCGCGCCCCAGCAGGCCGAGGTCGGGCAGCGCGAAGATATTCCACATCGCCCCGACGACGTTCCAGGGAATCAGCAGCGGCATCGCCATGAACACCAGGCAGACCGACACCCAGGGACCCTTCTTGGGCATCGTCAGCGCGATCGCGACACCCAGCGGCACTTCGATCGCCAGGATGATGCCGGTGAAGCTCAGTTGGCGCAGCAGCGCGGCGTGGAACCGCTCGGAATGCAGCACCTGCTCGAACCAGCCGACGCCTTCCCAGAAGAAGACATTGTCGCCGAAGGTTTCCTGGACGGAATAGTTGACCACCGTCATCAGCGGGATCAGCGCGTTGAAGGCGACCAGGATGACCACCGGCAGAACGAACAGCCAGGCCTTGGGGTTATGTGTCTTTGCAGCCATCGCCGTCCCTCAACTCACCATCCAGCCGTCCGCATAAACCTGCGTATGGCCGGGGTCGAAACGAATACGGGCGTCCGCCGACGGCAGTTCCTCGCCTTCCGGCGCCAGCAGCTTGATCACATGCTCGCCATGGCGGGTATCGACGATGCTGAAGCGCCCGGCGTCGCTGACCCTGACGATTTCGACCGGAATGCCTTCTCGCGCGAAACTGACGAATTCCGGGCGGACGCCAATCTCCAGCGTTTCGCCGGCGGGCTGGTGGGTGATCGGATGGTCGGTCGGCACGGGCTGGCCGCCGAACAGCGGCGTGCCGCCTTCCAGCGCGCAGGGCAGGACGTTCATCCCCGGCGAGCCGATGAAATGGCCGACGAAGGTATGGCGCGGATGTTCGAAAAGCTCGACCGGCGTGCCGATCTGCACCACCGTTCCTTCATGCATGACGACGACCTGGTCGGCGAAGGTCAGGGCCTCGGTCTGGTCGTGGGTGACGTAGATCATGGTCATGCCGACCCGCTGGTGCAGTTCTTTCAGCTTCGACCGCAGCACCCATTTCAGATGCGGGTCGATCACCGTCAGCGGCTCGTCGAACAGGATCGCGTTGACATCGTCGCGCACCAGGCCGCGGCCCAGCGAAATCTTCTGTTTGCCGTCGGCGGTAAGGCCTGCGGCGCGCCTGTAGAGCATGGCGTCCAGTTCCAGCATCGCCGCGATCTCGCGCACGCGTCGGTCCACATCGCCTTCGGCGATGCCCCTGTTGCGCAAGGGGAAGGCCAGATTGTCGTATACACTCATGGTGTCGTAGACGACCGGGAACTGGAACACTTGTGCGATATTGCGGCGGTCGGGCGGCACATTCGTCACTTCCGCGTCGCCGAACCATACCGCGCCCTCGGTCGGGGTCAGCAGGCCGGATATGATGTTCAGCAATGTCGTCTTGCCGCAGCCGGACGGCCCCAGCAGCGCGTAGGCCCCGCCGTCCGACCAGTCGACGCTCATTTTCTTGAGCGCCCAGTCGGCATCGCTCTTCGGGTCGGCGAGGTAGCTGTGCCGCATGTCGGTCAGGCTGATCTTCGACATCAGGCCGCGAGCCTCTCTTTATCCTGGCCGAAATACATGCATCTCGCCGTATCGACATAGAAGGACGCGCGGTCGCCGACATTGAAGGCATGGATGCCGTGCGACTGCGAAATCCATGTTCCGCCATCGACCTCGAAATGGACGACGCTTTCCGATCCGCTCAGTTCGGTCACCAGAACCTTGCCGTCGATCCGCACCGCATCGGTGCCATGGTCGACCGGGGCGACATGATGGGGGCGGATGGCCACGATATAGGAACCGTCGCTTAAGGTCCGCTGGCCTTCCCCTGCCGGCCAGCTCACCTGGTCGTTCAGGATGAACCGATCGTCCCGTTTTGTGACGGCTGCGCTGTTGATCGGCGGGTCGGAGAACACCTCGGCGGAAATCAGGTCCATGGGCTGGCGATAGACCTTCGCGGTTTCGCCGAACTGGGTGACGCGTCCTTCATGCAGGGTCGCCGTATGGCCGCCCAGCAGCAGCGCCTCGGTCGGCTCGCTGGTGGCGTAGATTACCGTGCAGCCGCGGTCCCGGAACAGCTTCGGCAGTTCATCGCGCAGCTCCTCGCGCAGCTTGTAGTCCAGATTGGCCAGCGGCTCGTCGAGCAGGACCACGTCGGCGTCCTTGACCAGCGCCCGCGCCAGCGCCGTGCGCTGCTGCTGGCCGCCCGAAAGCTCCGCCGGCCGGCGGTCCAGCATCGGCGACAGCCGCAGCAGTTCCGCTACCTGCCCCACGCGGGCCTTGATCTCCGAGCGCGGCAGCCGCGCCACCCGCAGCGGCGAGGCGATATTCTCGAACACAGAGAAATTCGGGTAGTTGATGAATTGCTGATGCACCATCGAGACGTTGCGCTTCTGCACCGGGACCTTCGTGACGTTCTTGCCGTCGAACCAGATCTCGCCGTCGGCGGGCCGTTCCAGCCCGGCCATAAGCTGCATCAGGGAGGTTTTGCCCGACAGCGTCGTGCCGAGCAGGATGTTGAATCCGTCATCCCTGAGCTTAAGGCTGGTCTCGTATATATGCGTCTCGGCGCCCGCGCGCTTGACGACATTTCTGAGTTCCAGAGTCACGATCGCGTTTCCCGGTGCGGCCCGTCTGCCAGCCTGCACATTATTCTTCGTTTTTGCCGATTGGAAGAAAACCGGCTTCAAATGTTCAAAGAGGAAGGCTCCGGGGCCGCGCGAAGCAGGCCCCGGAACTCTCGAATATCAGGCGAACCGCCGGTTCAGCTCTTCCAGCGTTTCACCAGCTCGTCGTAATCGATGGTCTCGCCCTTGGGCTTCTCGTTGGCCAGCTTGGCCTTCGGCGAACCCGGCCTGTTGAGCCAGACCGACGGGTCCTCCTCCTTGTTCAGGCGCGGGCCGCAACCGCCATAGACATTGGCTTTTTCGTCGGCCGCCTGCATGCGGGACATGACCAGGTCCATTTCAGCCGCGAGGCGGTCCATGGCCTGCTGGGGCGTGAAGGCGCCCGAGTTCACGTCGCCGATCTGCTGCCACCAGATCTGGGCCAGCTTGGGATAATCGGGAACGTTGATGCCCGTGGGCGACCAGCGCACGCGGTCGGGCGAGCGATAGAACTCCACCAGGCCGCCCAGCTTCGGCGCCCGCTCGGTGAAGGATGCGTGACGGATATCGCTGTCGCGGATCGGCGTCAGGCCGACATGGGTCTTCTTCAGCGAAACCGTCTTGGCGACCGTGAACTGGGCATAGAGCCAGGCCGCCTTGCGGCGGTCGACCGGGGTGGATTTGAACAGGGTCCAGGAACCGGCGTCCTGATAGCCCAGCTTCTGGCCTTCTTCCCAATAGGGGCCATGCGGCGACGGGGCCATGCGCCACAGCGGCATGCCCTTGTCGTCGACCGTGTTGTTGCCCTCGCTCTTCGGCGCCACCATCGACGAGGTGAAGGCGGTGTACCAGAAGATCTGCTGCGCGACATTGCCGGTCGAGAGCGCCGGCAGCGACTGGTAGAAATCATAGCTGGCCGCCCCCGGCGGGGCGTATTTGCGCAGCCATTCGTCCCATTTGCGAATCGCGTAGACCGCCGCGGGGCCATTCGCCGCGCCGCCGCGCGATACCGAGGCGCCGACCGGGTTGCAGGTGCCCGCCTCCATGCGGATGCCCCATTCGTCGACCGGAATGCCGTTGGGCAGGCCCTTGTCGCCGGCCCCGGCCATCGACAGCCAGGCGTCGGTCATACGCCAGCCCAGGTCGGGCGCGCGCTTACCGTAGTCCATATGGCCATAGACCCGAACGCCGTCGATTTCCTTGACATGGACGCTGAAGAATTCGGCGATGTCCTCATAGGCCGACCAGTTCACCGGCACACCCAGCTCGTAGCCGTAGCGGTCCTTGAACGCCTTCTTCAACGCCGGCCGCTGGAACCAGTCGTAGCGGAACCAGTAGAGATTGGCGAACTGCTGGTCGGGAAGCTGGTAGAGCTTGCCGTCCGGCCCGGTGGTGAAGGATTTGCCCATGAAGT
>CAJHYK010000513.1_pt1 | contig 18395 bp, 13 predicted proteins | sample 9198691 | NCBI WGS metagenome assembly CAJHYK01 (sample SAMEA7708355, study PRJEB35096) | sediment metagenome | biome: marine neritic benthic zone biome [ENVO:01000025]; feature: sediment [ENVO:00002007]; material: shallow marine sediment [ENVO:03000034] sea grass bed [ENVO_01000059] ...
ACGCGCACTGTCGCTGTCGTATGCAGCCCGCTGGGTAATATCGATATTGCCGAAGAAGTAGGGGTCGGTATCTTCGATCCCGGTATATTCGTTGAAATAGAAGTCGCCGCTGGAAACGCCGCCGACCCCTACCTCCACTTCGCTGATGGTGACCACGTCAGGCGATGGCTGCGTGCTTCCCTGCTGGGCCGCGGCGGCCATCGGCCAGGCGCAGAGCGCGGCCGAAGCCAGCAGAAGCTTTGATTTACTGGTATTCATGACATTACCTCCTATCGCACGGAGCGAATGGAAAATGGCGATTCGAACGGACCTAGCGGGTCAGCCGCGGTCCGGACGGATGGTTTGTGCCGTGGATCATCGGATGGCAGTTCAGGCATCCCTTGGCAAAAAGCCGTGCCGAGCTGTTTGAAATCGACCCGGTACCGGGCAAGAATTGCCCGCCATAGGGGTCGCTCGGATGGTACCCTTCGGTGTGGCACTGCTGGCACAGCATCGGCGTCCGCACCGTCAGCATCCGCGGCTGCGACGAGCCATGCGGTGTGTGGCAATTCGAACAGTTGTCGACCACCGGCGCGTGCTCCCACAGGAACGGGCCCCGCTTTTCGGCATGGCACTGGTAGCAGGTTTCGTTGACGGTGTTCTTCGTCAGCTGGCTCGGACCGAAAGAACCGTGCGGGTTATGGCAATCCGAACACACCACCTTGCCTTCCCGGATGGGATGGTGGGACCGCTTCATCGACTGCGCCCGCTGCTCCTTGTGGCAGGCGAAACAGACGTCCGGTTGCGAGGCCTTGGCAAGCACCCTGTCCTTCGTCGAATGCACGTCGTGGCATGAGGCGCAGGTCCGGTCGGCGGAGGCATGCTGGCTCGCCTGCCAGTTGATGCGCTCGCCGCCCTGGTGGCATGTCAGGCATACCTCGTTCTGCTCCGCCGCCGGTGTAGCGGATTTCGGGCCGAAATTGATGCCGATCGGCACGCTCGGGTTGTCGGCATGATCGCCGCCCGGCCCGTGGCAGGTCTCGCACCCGCCTTTGGCGAACGGGGTTCTGCTGTCCGCCGTCTGGGCATGCGGCCTATGCAAAATCAGGTTCACCGGCGCGTCGTTATGACATTCCAGGCATACTTCGCTTCCCACAGTCGTACCTTGCGCAGCCTGGGCGAGTAGCAGCGGCTGGGCGGATTCCGCGCCCGTGCTTTCCTCCGCCCTGAGTCCTCCTGCATGTAGCAGCACGACAAGAGGCAGTATTGCCGTAACCGCAGCAGTCAAAAACCTTGCTGGACCGGTCATGTTAAGCTCTCCACGTTAGGGTTGTAACAATGAATGCCCGGATGCGTTGCCGTGGAATCAGGCAGGCAGCCAGACCGCGTTGCTGGGCTATTGGAAATCCGGGTTGGTGAAACTCGCGGTTGATGGAATGTGTCGCTGCGGTAGGCGCCGGCCGATGCCGTGGGGACCCGGGCAGTCCAGGTGCCGCGCTCTGTGGCGCGGTAGTGTCGCCTTATTGTGGGATATACAGATGTGCTCAGCGACATGCCGCAAACCTCCGGAAGCAACCCAAGAGACAGGCAAGCCAAAAAGGAACGATTTCTATCCATTAGTTCACTGTCCCGAAGGGGAAACGATGATCTGTATCAAACTTGCAGTGGCCTTTATGTCGCAGGCGGGACGAGCGTCTTCCCGGATCCGACGACATGACCGGTGCGCCACCCGCAAGACGTTCCATGCCGGGGGATTTTCATGAACCGGTTCGGTTTTCCTGGCGAACGGTCGAACCGGCCCGTGGCGAATTGCCGCGCAATACTTTAGCTCCTGCAAGTCGTTGCAGCGATTAGTCGGTTGTCCGGCCAGTCGCACAGCGAATGGTCGCGATGCGCGTGAAGCCAGCCCGGCTTCCGGGCTGAAACGAAGCGTAGCGGTGGAATCAAGCTGCATGCCGGCGGCCATCTGGTTCTTGGAGATAATCTGCGCAGCCCGCAAAATCCGGGCTTTCTTGTTCGTACGCCGACATTTGTCACCAAATAATTAATCCGCTCCATGGCCGATCAAGATTTGATCTATGTCAAATTTCCCGGCATCTTTCTTCCTTGTTTATGTAAAGCGCCCGATTGCTTAAATGATCGGCGAATATTCAATCGTGAGAGGGCAAGTCTCCGCCAACTCCCGACCGGTTCCTGCAATTTGCATCGAACGGTCAGCCTGTCCAGCCCCACCTCGGCCTCCGGCGCCGGCACCATGGCGAGGCTGAAAATCGCAACGCCTCAACCGTGTCCCGCTTGCGGCGAATTGGCTTGGCGGGGTTGCGCGGCGGCGGCGGACGTATTAACTCCGGGGGACGGAAGATTTATCGCAAGGCAGGCGGCCATGGCTGAACAGCATCGCACGAGAGTTCTCATCATCGGGTCCGGCCCGGCGGGTTATACGGCGGCGGTCTATGCCGCGCGCGCCAACTTGGAACCGCTGCTGGTCGCGGGGCTGCAGCCGGGCGGGCAGTTGACCATCACCACCGATGTCGAGAACTATCCCGGCTTCGCAGAGGCGATCCAGGGCCCCTGGCTGATGGAGCAGATGCAGGCCCAGGCGGAAAATGTCGGCACGAAGGTCCTGCACGACATCATCACCGGCATCGACCTGTCGAAGCGCCCCTTTACGGCGACGGGCGATTCCGGCGACAGCTATATCGCCGACACGGTGGTCATCGCGACCGGCGCGCAGGCACGCTGGCTGGGACTGGAGTCGGAGCAGAAATTCCAGGGCGGCGGCGTGTCGGCCTGCGCCACCTGCGACGGGTTCTTCTATCGCGAGAAAGACATCGCGGTGGTCGGCGGCGGCAACACGGCGGTCGAAGAGGCCCTGTTCCTCACCAATTTCGGCAAGAAGGTCTTTCTGATCCACCGCCGCGACGAACTGCGCGCGGAAAAGATCCTGCAGGACCGCCTGTTCAAGAACCCGAAAATCCAGCCGGTCTGGGACACGGTGGTCGAGGAGATCCTCGGCGAGGAAATGCCGCCGGTCGTGACCGGCCTCAGGCTGAAGAACGTGAAGACGGGCGAGACCAGCGAGCTTGCCGTCGACGGCGTCTTCATCGCCATCGGCCATACGCCCTCCAGCGAAATCTTCAAGGGCCAGGTGGATATGGACAAGGAAGGCTATATCGTCACCAAGCCGGATTCGACCGCAACCAACATCCCCGGCGTGTTCGCCGCCGGCGACGTCAAGGACAAGATCTACCGCCAGGCCGTCACGGCCGCCGGCATGGGCTGCATGGCGGCGCTGGAGGCCGAGAAATTCATCGCCGAACATGAGGATGCGACCAGCGCGGCGGCGGAATAGTCGCGGCGCTTCCAGCCCGTCAGAACAAGTCCCTCGCCGCTTTGCGGTAGCTCTCCGCGATGCTGTCGGCGTGGATGTGCCGGCCGTCCTCGACCACCCATCTGCCCCCCGCCAGGACCCGCTTGACCAGCGGCGCGTTCCCGGCGAATACCAGGCAGTCGAGTATATCGTCGCCGACCCGGCCTTCCAGCAGCAGATGCTCGTGATCCAGCACCAGCAGGTCCGCGCGGTGGTCCTTTTCGATCGCCCCGACCTTCAGGCCCAGCGCCCGCACACCGCCGGTCAGCGCCGCGCGCCACAGCGACCCGCCGACTGAAGGATTGCCCGGGGCGGTGGCGATATTGCGGCGGCGCAGCACCAGGCGCTGCCCGTATTCCAGCCAGCGCAGCTCCTCCACCGGGCTCACCGAAACATGGCTGTCCGAGCCGATGCCGAAATGCCCGCCCCGGGCCATGAAATCGCGGAGGGGGAACAGCCCGTCCCCCAGGTTGGCCTCGGTCGTCGGGCATAGCCCGGCGACGGCGCCGCTGGCGGCGATGCGGTCGATCTCCTCGCGGGTCACATTGGTCGCATGCACGAGGCACCAGTTTCGATCGACCGGGAAATGCTCGTACAGCCAATCCACCGGGGTCTTCCCGCTCCAGTCATGGCATTCCGTTACCTCGCGGATTTGCTCGGCGATGTGGATATGGATCGGCGCGTCTGGATCGCGCGTTCTCTGCCTTGCCACCGCCTCGCCGATTTCCCGCTTCCCGGCCGCGCGCAGCGAATGGATGGCCAGCCCGGCCCGGTTGAAGGCCCGGTCGGCAAAGACCTTCTCCACTGCACCGGCGACTTCTTCGAGGAAGTCCGGGTCACAGCAGAACCTTTCCTGCGCCGGGCTCAGCGGCTCGCCATTGAAGCCGCCCTGGCTGTAGAGCACCGGCAGCAGAGTAACGGCGATACCCGCCGATTCTGCGGCCCGGGCAATGCGCAGTGCGGTCTCCGCCGGGTTGCCGTAGCGCCCGCCGTCGGGCCGGTTATGCAGATAGTGGAACTCGGCGACCGAGGTAAAGCCCTGGCACAACATCTCGGCGTAAAGCTGTGCGGCGATCGCCTCGATATCGTCCGGGCCGATTTTGGCGGCCAGCCCGTACATGGTCCGGCGCCATGTCCAGAAGCTGTTCTCCTTGCCGCCGGCCCGCTCCGTCAGGCCTGCCATTGCGCGCTGGAAGGCGTGGGAATGCAGGTTGGGCATCCCGGGGATGACGATCGCCGCCCGGTCGTCGCCGCTGGCTTTCGCGTCTCGCTCGATCTTCAAGATGCGGCCGTCCGCCGGGTCGTAATGGATCAGCGCATTGCTTGCCCACCCGTCGGGCAGCAGCGCTCGCTCCGCGAACAACGTCTTGATTGGCGTCACCGGCATGTGAAACGGCCTCCCTTGCTGCCTTCGCTTGACGCTTGCGGCGGCCGCTTCCCCTCGTCCATAACGATAATGCGGTTTTCGAAAAAGGGCACGCACTATGTTGGACGTCTTATGGATTGGTGGAAACATCGCCAGCATGGAAGCCGGGGCGGGACCCTGGGGCGCCATCCGCGAGGCCGCGCTGGGCGTGAAGGACGGGCGCATCGCCTGGATCGGCCCGCGCGCCGATCTGCCCGGCCCTCCCGGCAGCATGGCCCGCGAGGTGCGCGATTTCGCCGGGCAATGGATCACACCCGGCCTGATCGACTGCCATACCCACATGGTCTATGGCGGCGACCGGGCACATGAGTTCGAAATGCGGCTGCAGGGCGCCAGCTACGAGGAGATCGCCCGGGCGGGCGGCGGCATCGTTTCCACCGTCAAGTCGACGCGTGCGGCCGACGAGGCGGAGCTGCTGGCCTCGGCGGCACGGCGGCTTGCGGCGCTGACGGCCGAGGGCGTGGTGGCGGTCGAGATCAAGTCGGGTTACGGGCTGGATGTCGACACGGAGTTGAAGCAATTGAGCGTCGCCCGCCGGCTGGGCGACGAGGCCGGCATTGCCGTCCGCACCACATTCCTGGGCGCCCACGCGCTTCCCCCCGAGTTCGAGGGCCGGGCCGACGATTATATCGATTTCGTCTGCACCGACTCCATGCCTGCCGCAGTCGAGGCGGGGCTGGCCGATGCGGTGGACGCCTTCTGCGAATCGATCGCCTTCTCGCCGGCCCAGACCGAGCGGATATTCCGCCGCGCGGCCGAGCTGGGCCTGCCCGTCAAGCTGCATGCCGACCAGCTCTCCGACCTCGGCGGCGCGGCGCTGGCGGCCCGTCACGGCGCGCTGTCGGCGGACCATCTGGAATATACCGGCGAGGCCGGCGTGAAGGCGATGGCCGCGGCCGGCACCGTTGCGGTGCTGCTACCCGGCGCGTTCTATACGCTGCGGGAAACGAAGCTGCCGCCGATCGATCTGTTCCGGCGATATGGCGTGCCGATGGCCATCGCCACCGACAGCAATCCGGGTTCATCGCCGGCGACCTCGATCCTCATGATGCTCAACATGGCCTGCACGCTGTTTCGCATGACGCCGGAAGAGGCCCTGGCCGGAGCCACCCGCAACGCCGCCATGGCATTGGGCATGCAGGCGACGCACGGGACGCTGGCCGAGGGCAAGGCCGCCGATTTCTGCCTCTGGGACATCGCCGACCCCGCGGAACTCGCCTACCGCATCGGTTTCAATCCCCTGGCCGAGGCCGTGCGGGCAGGCATCGCATCCGGCCCGTCGTGAATCGACTCGCAGAACGAGCCCATGCAAAGACGTTTTCTGCGGGTTTCAGGCTGGTTCCGCGGGCGGTTTTCAGTCGAGGATGGTGTTGATGGCCGTTTCGGCGGCCCGGCGGACGGCGGGGTCTTCGGACCTGCTGCGGCTGACGGCGCGGAGTTCCCGCAGTCCGATGATGCCGTCGTCGCCAAGGCCCCCCAGCGCCGTCGCGGCCTGCCAGCGGACATTGGCGTCGGGATCGCGCAGCGCGCCGGCGAGCGCCCAGGCCGAGTCCGTGTCGCCGGCCCCGGCGGCTGCCAGCGCACCGAGCGCCCGGGCCGCACGGCTGCGGTCGGCCGGGCTTTCGCCGTCCAGCGCGGCGTAGACAGCGTCGAGCCCGACATAGCTGGCCGAAAGACGCTCCAGCGCCCGCATTGCGGCGGAGGCCACGCGCGGTTCCGGATCGGCGAGAAGGTCGATCAGCGGGCCGGCCGCCCAGTCGGGCGGGCCCGGCTGGATCGCGGCCAGCGCCGCGGCCGCCGCCGCGCGCACCGAGGCGTCCTGGTCGGACAGACCATTCACCATTGCCTGTGCGACGTTCGAAAGCTCCTCGCCATTCCCGGTCGAGGCCAGCCCCGCCGCACCCAGGCCTGTGAGGGCGTAGTAGCGCTGTTCCGCGCGGGAATCGCCGAGCGCCGGAACCGTGGCCGCCATCACGTCGCCCATTTCCGCGCCGATAGCGGCGGTGATGAAGGCATCCGCGGCCTGGCGGCGGCTCGCCTCTGGCACCATGCTGATTTCCTCCAGCAACGCTGCCAGGTCGACGAGGGCGCCCTTGTTGCCGGCAGGATTCCCGGCGGACGGCGGTTTGGCCTGCGCGCCGCCGACGGCGACGACCAGCCCGACTGCGGCGGCGATAACCGCATGGCGGATTGTTCCCTTATGCCTAACACTGCGGGTTCTCATGGCAGTTCTCCCGAAATCTCCGTCATCTCGACGTCGAGCGGCGGCAGAAGCTTGCGCACATCCTTGGCGAACTCATAGGGCGGCGCGCCCGGATCGTGCTGGTAAACCGGTGTCCCGTTGATGTAAATCTCGTAGGCCGGGAAGCCGTCATGCGCCCCGGACAGGGTCCAAACCCCCGGTTCAACCGAATCGTCGAGGGTCAGCGTGAAATCCCAGTCGATCGCGCCCAGAACCTGTCCCGGCCCCACCAGGGGGCTGTCCAGGGCGCCGGAAAACCGGATCTGCAGCGATTTCGGGCCGGTCCGGGTCACCGTGACATCCATGAGATCGGTTTCCGCCAGATGCGCCCGGTGGAACAGGCTGCAGTCGTCCGCGATTTCGTCCTCGTCGGCATCGTCGATAACCCCGTCGATCATGGCATCCTCGGCAAAGCCCCGCACCTCGCCCGCCAGATTTCGCACGCTGCCGTCCTTGACCCCGTCCGCGTCGACGGTTTCATCGGGTATTGCCGTGACCAGCTGGCGCAGGCGATAGGTCGGCGCGGCCGGATGGAAACCACGATTGTCGCCGGCGAAATACAGTTTGCGGTGATTGCCCTTCAATTCAGTATCCGCACTTGCGCCGTTGCCGGGGGTGAAGCCGCCATCCCGGGCCCAACGGGCGTTGCCGGACGGCAGCCGGTCCTGCCGCCGCAGGCCGGGCGGGCGCCAGTTTCCGCCGGATAGTTTCTTTTTTGACAGGCAGAACGCGGTCGGCCCCGCCGGCATGTTGTCATGCGGCACGAAGGCACTGAAATTGACCAGATACTGCCGGCCCTCGTCCACCGTATAGCGCAGGTTGTCGATATAGAATTGCCAGAGGATCGCGCCGACGCCTTCGACCTGCCCGATGGTGATCTTGCGAATTCCGGACGAGGGAAGGGTGACGAGCCTGCTGGAGCCGGCCAGGAAGTACATGCCCAGCCGGAATTCGACCTTGTTGCCGGCATCGTCCTGCACTTCGAACCATGGCCTGGCGCTGCGGCCGTTCATCAACATGAAGCTGACGTCGGACACCGGTTTGGAAAATTCGATCGTGATGGTCGACCCGCACCCACTGCAAAAATGCGCCGATCCATAAACGGTCGACCTGTTGACCCTTCTCAGCCGGACTACGTTGGTCACGATCTGGCCGCCCGAGATTGTGGCCTCGCCCAGTGTCAGCGGCGGATTGATCGCGGAAAGCCGGTTCGGCCCGGTGAACTGCTCGAAATCGATGAATTGCTCGGCGGCCTGCGCCGGCCCGGCGACCAGCGGCGCCATGGCAAAGAGGATGGTGGCCGCCCATGCCAGAAAACGCGAGCCCACGGCGGCTGTAATACAGCGCCGATCGCCGACGTCATGCGGTCCGGTTATTGTCGATCCCGTCCGGATATGGCCTGACATGCGCAGCTCCCATATTCCGTTACGTATCGCCCCCTGCCTCGATACCCGGTTGCCCCGACAGTATATTACAAGAAACGAGGTCGATTGCGCACGTTATATAAAATAGAGTTTAATATTAATTCCTATTATTTTCTAATATTAATCAACTATTAACCATACCGTAATTTGCAGATTGGGCAAATGTTCCAGCAAAAATGTCATTTATATTGGCCCATGATATGTTATATATTGGCCATCTCGGTTTTATTTTTGCAATCTTTAAGATTGACCCGTAATGGGTTGCTGCTGGCGACTGACTCTTTAGCTCTCAGTCGAAAATATGCCGCAGGATCAGGTCTTTTACCGCCGTCGCCTCCACCGGCTTTGACGGCGCGAACTCCGGTTCGCTGGTAATGAACACCGGACCGTCATCGTCGGTGTCGGTGACGCGCCCGTGCGATCCTTTCACCAGGGTGGCATCCAGCGGGATCACGTCCATCAGGGTGCGGAAGCCCAACTTCTTCTTGATCAGCCGCCAGATGACGCTGAGCATGGGGAAGGGCAGGGCGGGATCGAGGAACAGTTCTGCCGGGTCGTAGCCCGGTTTGCGGTGGATTTCCACGGTGCGGGCGAAGTCGGGGCAGCGCGCGTCCTCCAGCCAGTAATAATAGGTGAACCAGGCGTCCGGCTCGGAAATCGCCACCAGTTCGCCGGCGCGCGGATGGTCGAGCCCGAATTCCGGCTTGGTCGTCTCGTCCAGTACAAGCTCAACGCCCGGCAAGGCTTCGACCAGCGCCTTGACCTCGGCATTGCGCTCCGGGTTCTGGACATAGATATGGGCGACCTGGTGGTCGCAGACGGCGAAGGCGGGCGAAGCGCCGGGGTCCAGCAGCTCGCGTTCCATTTCCACGCGCACCTGGATCAGGCCGGCTTCACGCAGGGCGCGATTTATGTGGACCGGGCGCGAGACCGGTGTGATGCCGTATTCCGATAGCACGATAATGCGCGCGCCGTCGCGTTGGGCTCGATCGATGATCTGGCCGCAGACGGCGTCCACTTCCCGCAAGTCTTTCGCGATATCCGGATGGTCCGGGCCAAGCCGTTGCAGGTTGTAATCCAGATGCGGCAGGTAGACGAGGGTCAGGGTCGGGCTGCTTTTGTCCATCACATGGACCGTCGCGTCGGCGATCCACTGGCTCGACGAGATATCGGTCATCGGCCCCCAGAATTTGAACAGCGGGAACAAACCCAGCTTTTCGGTCAACTCGTCGCGCAACGCCGCCGGCTTGGCGTAGCAGTCGGGAATCTTGCGCCCGTCCGCCGGGTACATGGGCCGCGGGGTCACGCCGATGTCGGCGGTCAGGTACATATTGTACCACCAGAACATGTTGGCGCAGGTGAAGGCGGGGTCGCGCTTGCGGCCGGCCTCCCATACCCATTCGCCCTTCACCAGCCTGTTCGACTGGCGCCAGAACCAGATTTCCGACAGGTCCCGGAAATACCAGCCATTGCCGACGATGCCGTGGTCGCGGGGCAGGGAGCCGGTCAGATAGGAAACCTGGGCGGCGCAGGTCACCGCCGGTGTTACCGTATGCAACGGCTGCTTCCCGCCCTGCGCGGCCAGCCGGGCGATGTTGGGCGTGTCGGGGCCGATCATGGACGGGGCCAGTCCGACGACGTTGATCACGACCGCTGGGTGCATTGTTCGGATACCTCTCCCTGTTCCTGCCTGCCGACCCGGCGAAACTTTCGCATAGCAAGTATCCCGGGCGACGAAATATTTTTAAATGTTGACGGTTGGTTAATGTCGTGGCTGAATGCCGCAAATGGGTTAATGGACATTATGTGTCCGGTAACCCGACATCAAGGCTCACCAGTCAAAACAAGCCGCGATTATCGAAGCGGCGACGGACCGTAGCCTTGCAGGGAGGATAGATTGGGGCGATCTGGGAGTTTTCCGGCAGCGTTCGCGTATGCCGGTCGAAACAGCCGGGCATGTGCAGCCCGGCTATTCACGAACATAAGCAGGATTTCAGTTGTGCCCGGGCGCCGGTCGGCGGGTTGTCGGGGCGAAGGTGGCGTTCGGATAGAAGGTTCCCGGCGATCCGGGAATCCGATATGCGGGCGCCGCAGCCATTCCCAATACCAATACTAACAACCAGAGCGGAGGAAAAAGAATGCTCAAGAAACTAAGCATGGTCACGGCTGCCCTGGCCCTGGCCGCAATGGTCAGCACCGGCGCGTCGGCGCTGGAAGTGAAGCTGGAGCCCGTCGCGTCGGGCCTTACGCATCCGATGCAGTTGATCTCGCCGCCAGGCGACAAGCGGCGCTTCATCGTCGAGCAGATCGGCACCATCAAGATTCTGCATCCCGACGGCACGCTGCAGGACGAGGATTTCCTGAACATCAAGCACAAGATCGTCGAACAGTGGGAGTTCTTCGATGAAGAGGGCCTGCTCAGCATGGCCTTCCATCCCGACTTCCAGAACAACGGCCTGTTCTACGTTGGATACAGTTCGCCTTTGTTCGGCAGCGCCGGCGTCGCCGAACATTTGTGGTATGCGCATACCAACGTGGTGGCGGAATACCGGGTTTCCAAGGACGATCCCGACATCGCCGATCCGAACTATGAACGTATCGTCTTGGCGACCCATTGGCCGCAATTCAACCATAACGGCCACTGGATCGGATTCGGGCCGGACGGCATGCTCTACGTGTCGATGGGTGACGGCGGTTACGCCAACGACTGGGGTATCGGCCATAATCCCGAGATCGGTAATGGCCAGGATATGAGCACGACGCTCGGCAAAATCCTGCGCATCGACGTCAACAGCGACGATGGCGTTGCCTACGATGTTCCCGACGACAATCCGTTCGTCGGCCAGGATGGCGTGGCGCCGGAAATCTGGGCATCCGGTTTCCGCAACCCCTGGCGCTGCTCGTTCGACATGGGCGGCAAGAATGAATTGTTCTGCGGCGACGTCGGCCAGAACAGCTACGAGGAAATCGACATCGTCACCAAGGGCGGCAACTACGGCTGGCGCGTCAAGGAAGGCACCAAATGCTTCGACTTCCTGAAGCCGAACGACCATCCGGGTTCCTGCGACGACAACGGCATGATCGACCCGATCATCGAGTACAACAACTGCGGCGCCAAGCCGAAGGGTTGTAAGGGCATCTCGATCACCGGCGGTTATGTCTATCGCGGTTCGAACAAGGCCTGGGACGGCAAGTATTTCTTCGGCGACTGGTCGAAGTCGTTCGCGGTCAAGGACGGCCAGCTGTTCGTCGGCACCAGCAAGGGCGGCAAGTGGACCATGGAAGATGTGACGGTCAAGAACATGCAGGGCTGGAACGAATATGTCATGGCCTTCGGCCAGGATGGCGACGGCGAAATCTATGTCATGGGCACCAACGTCCGTGGCCCCGTCGGCCAGCAGGACACGGTCTACAAGATCGTTCCCTGAGGCTGAGTGGTATTGACGGTCCTGTCCGGCTTTTCCAGCCGGGCAGGGGTCGGCAGGTATCTCCCCGGCCCGCGCTGCCCACATTCGGCGGCCGGGCCGGGGGTTCTCTTGCCGGCCGCTAGATATATTTCTTCTACTGTGACTGATGAATTATGGAGATAACGTTGCTGCGATCTGCAACTGCTTTTGCCAGCCTTGTGCTGATCAGTGTTATGGCGGCCTCGGCCACGGCCGGTGGGACAGGGGATGCCCAGCCGGCATTTACCGAGGAATTCATGAACAACCCGGACAACATCGCCAAGGGGCAGGAAATCTGGGTCGAGCAGTGCCAGTTCTGCCATGGAAAGAATGCCTACCCGGGCAAGGCGCCAAGACTGAAACCCCGGAAATACACGCCCGAATTCGTCTTCAAGCGGGTGACCAAGGGTTTCAAGGGCATGCCGGGCTGGGAGGATACCTACGACGAAGTGGAAAGGATGAGCGTCACGGCCTGGGTCATGAGCAAGGATTTCAGCAACTGACGCCGGGCTGAACCGCACAGATGAAACTGGACCCGGACAGCAGCGTCCACTTGACCTATTGCTCGAATATCCACCCGGGCGAGACCTGGGCGGCGGTGCGGGCGCAGATCGGCGCGCATCTGCCGAAGGTCAAATCGCAACTGTCGCCGGACGGACCCTTCGGGATCGGGCTGCGTCTGTCGGCCCTCGCCGCCGAAAGCCTGTCCGACCGGCCTGCGATGGAGGAATTCAAGTCCTTTTTGGCGGCCGAGGGCCTGTATGTCTTTACCGTCAACGGCTTTCCCTACGGCGACTTCCACGGCAAGCCGGTGAAGGAGAACGTCTATCTGCCCGACTGGCGCGACGATGCGCGGCTCGCCTATTCCAACCGGCTGGCCGACCTGCTGGCGGAACTGCTGCCGGACGATCCGGCATTGGACGGCAGCGTCAGCACCGTCCCGGGCGCCTTCAAACCGGCGATAACCACTGCGGCGGATATCACCGCCATGGCCGAGAACCTGGTCCGCCACGCTGCCCATTTGTGGGCGTTGCGCGAACGGACCGGCCGCACGGTGACGCTTGAGCTGGAGCCCGAGCCCTGCTGCTATATCGAGACCATTGACGAGGCGGTTGGGTTTTTCCGGAGCCATCTGTTCTCGGCTGACGCGATCGCCAGCATGGCCGAACAGACGGGACTGTCCGGCGCGGCCGCCGAAGCGGCCTTGCGCCGGCATCTCGGTGTCTGTCTCGACCTTTGCCATGCGGCGGTGGAATTCGAGGACGCGGAAGAGTCGCTGGCGAAGCTGCGGGATGGCGGCATCCGGATCGGCAAGATGCAGATCAGCGCGGGCCTGCGGTTCGCGCGGGCGGATGAGTTCGCGGTCGAGTTGCTGCAGCCCTTCAACGACGCGGTCTATCTGCACCAGGTGGTAGAGCGTAACGGCGCCGGGCTGACCCGCTATGTCGACCTGCCCGAGGCATTCGCGGCGTTGCAGGGAAACGGTGGCGGCGACCGGGAATGGCGGGTCCATTTCCACGTACCGATATTTCTTGACGACCTCGGCCGCTTCTCGACCACCCAGGATTTCATCCGCGACATGCTGGCCCGGCAGCGGATCGCGCCGGTCACCCGCCATCTTGAGGTCGAGACCTATACCTGGGACGTGCTGCCGCCGGATTATCGCAATGTAGATGTGGACGCGGCGATCGTCCGCGAGTTGCGGTGGGTCCGAAGCCAGTTGGGCCGGTGAAAGGAAATTGCGACCGGCAATGAGCGCGCTACGGGACAAATGCCTGGAACTGCTGCGCGGCTGGCTCGACCGCCAGTTGGACGAAGCCGCGCGGGCCTGGCTTGACGAGCAGTTGGTCAAGGCCGGCGGGACGGACCGTGACCTGTACCTCGCCATCGGCCTGGCCCCGCGCAAGCTCGGCAAGGCGGATCTGGCGTTGGCGCCGGAGGATTTGGCGGCGGCCGACGCCGCGCGCCGCGGCTGGAATCCGGCCGGCTGGAGCGTCGACCAGGCGGCGCGCGTCGCCTTGCTTCTGGCTGCGGCGCGGGACGAAGGCGGGTTTCCGGAGAAACTGGAACAGCTTTGCAACACCGCGGATGTGCGCGAACTGATCGCCTTCTATCAGGGCCTGCCGCTCTACCCGAACCAGAAGGTTTACGCCGCGAGGGCGGGCGAGGGCGCGCGGACCAACATGAAGGCGGTGTTCGAGGCGGTCGCCCACCGTAATCCCTATCCGGCCGAGCAGTTCGACGAACATAGCTGGAACCAGCTCGTGCTGAAGGCGGTTTTCGTCGGCAGTTCGCTGAACGCGATCCATGATTTCGACCGCCGCCGCAATGAAGATCTTGCGCGAACGCTGGTCGATTACGCTCATGAACGCTGGGCCGCCGGCCGCGCCATCACGCCGGAACTCTGGCGCGCCGTCGGGCCTTTTATCGACGAGTCGATGCTTGGCGACATCAAACGCGTGGCCGAAAGCGGCAATCCGGTGGAACGCCGGGCCGCTGTGCTGGCGCTGCGCGAAAGCGGAATGCCGCGGATAGAGGCCCTGATCAATTTATCGCCGGAGATCGTTTCCGAGGTTGAAGCCGGACGCGTTTCTTGGGAAACTGTCGCCAGCGAAATAGAAAAACCATAACAAAAATAACGATTTGGGAGTGAGACAAGATGAAAGTCATCGATCCGCACATCCATATGAGCGCCCGCACGACGGACGATTACGAGGCCATGGCGGCGGCCGGCGTCGCCGCGGTGATCGAGCCCGCCTTCTGGCTGGGCCAGCCGCGCACAAATGTCGGCAGCTTCATCGACTACTACTCTTCGCTGATCGGCTGGGAGCGCTTCCGCGCCGCCCAGTTCGGCATCGCCCATTACTGCACCATCGGCCTGAACAGCAAGGAAGCCAACAACGAGGCGCTGGCCGAAGAGGTCATGGATATCCTGCCGCGCTTCCTGACCAAGGAGGGCGTGGTCGCCGTCGGCGAGATCGGTTACGACGAGCAGTCGGCGCTGGAGGACATGTATTTCCGCGCGCAGCTCGACCTCGCCCGCGAACTGGAGATGCTGGTCATGATCCATACGCCTCATCGCGACAAGAAGAAGGGCACCACGCGGTCGATGGATGTCGCACTCGAGCACGGGCTCGAGCCCGGCCGCGTCGTGATCGACCATAACAACGAGGAAACCGTCCGCGAGGTGCTGGACCGCGGTTTCTGGGCCGCCTTTACCATCTATCCGAAGACCAAGATGGGCAACGAGCGCATGGTCGAGGTGGTGCGCCAGTATGGCTCGGAACGGATCATCGTCGATTCCAGTGCCGACTGGGGCGTGTCGGACCCGCTGGCCGTGCCGAAGGTGGCGAACCTGATGGCCCAGCGCGGCATCGCCGAACAGGACATCCATATGAGCTGCTACCGGAATGCGCTCGACGCCTATGGGCAGAGCGGGCAATTCAACGAGGCGGACTGGCTCAACCCGGCGGCAATCGACCAGCGCACCCTGTTCGAGGGCAATTCGGTCCTGCGCGGCCAGGCCCCGCGCGTCGACGAGGACGAGCCGGCCAAGGATGTCGCCGTCGGCTGATCCATAAATGTCCGTCCGTGCCCATGATGGGACATCTTTCGACATAACCGTCGCCGTCGCCATCGTGGGCGGCGGCGCTTGCGGGCTGGTCGCCGCGCTGGCGGCGCGCGATGCCGGCCGCGACGTCATGCTGTTCGAGCGCGACCCCGCACCCGGCGGCTCCACCGCTCTGTCATCCGGAATGATTTCCGCCTGCGGCACGCGGCTGCAGCGTGACGCCGGCATCGGCGACGACACGCCAGAACGCATGGCCACCGACATTCAGGCACGGGCGCGCGGCGAGGCCGACCGGGCCCTGCTGGATTTGATGTGCCGGACCTCCGGCCCCGCCATCGACTGGCTCACCGAACGCCACGGCATCGAACTGGAACTGGTCGCGGGGCCGCTCTATCCGGGCCATAGCCGCCACCGCACCCACGCCCCGCCCAGTCATGACGGCGGCGACCTGGTTGCCGGACTGGCGGCGGCCGCGCAACGCGCCGGGGTTGATATCGTCTGCGACGCCAGGGTCACGGCGCTGATAACCGACGGCGCCGATGAGCGGCGCATTGCGGGGCTTGTCGTGGAACGGTCCGGCGGCGAAACCGAAACCGTCGGCTGCGCGGCGCTGGTGCTTGCCAGCAGCGGTTTCGGCGGCAATCCCGACCTGGTCCGCCGCCATATCCCCGCGATCGCCGATGGCGCCTATCATGGGCATCAGGGCAATCGGGGCGACGCCGTCCTGTGGGGTACGAAACTCGGCGCCAAGCTCCGCCATATGGAGGCTTTTCAGGGCCATGGCGCAATCGCGACGCCGCATGGCGCGCTGGTCTCCTGGGCGCTGATGGCGGGCGGCGGCATCCTGGTCAACCGCGCCGGCCGCCGCTTCGCCGACGAGGCACGCGGGTCGTCCGACCTCGCGCCCGAGGTCGTGGCGCAACCGGGCGGCTTCGTTTGGGCGGTCTACGATGCGCGCTTGCACGAGTCGGCAATGCGGTTTCCGGACTACCGGCAACTGGATGAGCTTGGCGCGGTGAAGGAAGCCGCTGACGCAGGCGAGCTGGCGCGGATCTGCGATTTGCCCGCCGACGCTCTATACGCAGCACTGGCGGAAACCCGCCTGCATCCACCTTACCGCGCGATCAGGGTTACCGGAGGCCTGCTGCATACCCAGGGCGGCCTGGCCGTTGACGGCAAGGCACGAGTTCTGGATCGGGCGGGCAGGCCGTTCCCGAACCTGTTCGCCGGCGGCGGTGCTGCCTGCGGCGTCTCGGGCCCTGCCCATTGGGGCTATCTGTCGGGCAACGGCCTGCTGAGCGCTGTTGCGCTGGGATATGTGGCCGGGCAGGAAGCGGCGAAGGTCTAATACCAACGAGCCTTGGTATTAACCGTCCAACTGTTCGATCCGCTGCTTGACGAAATCCCTGTCCGGGTCGTCATCTGACATTTGCGCCAGCAGGCGCTCCAGCAATTCACGGGCCTTGGCCTTATTGCCGGCCTCGGCCTCGGCGTTGGCGACGAACCACAGCGCCTCCGCATTGCCGGGCGCCAGTTCCAGAACATGGCGCAGGATGGCGATGGTCTCGTCACTATCCTTGCCCCCGTTTGCAAGGCGAATCGCGCGGGCCTGCAGGGCCAGCACGTCCGGATTGTCCGGGGCCAGCCGGGCGGCGTTGTCCATGGCCTCGCGGGCCTTCTCGGTCTCACCCAGCACGGTGTAGGATCGCGCCAGCATCATCCAGCCATCCAGGTCATCCGGATCGTCCTGCATCCGCGCCGCCAGCCTTTCCACCATGGCGCCGATATCCGGCGCCTCCGCGTCGCCGTCGGGGATATCGAGCTGTAAATCGGTAGCCAGCCTCACCAGTGCCTGCTTCGGAAAGGGGGCCTGCGCGAAGACCTCCAGCGCGCGGTCCAGCGCATCTTGCGCCGCGTCACGCTCGCCCAGCGTCGCATGGGCGCGGATCAGCCGCTCCCAGCCCTCCAGATTCATCGGGTCGTCCCGCAGGCTCGCGTCGAGCCCATCCAACATCTCGCGGAACGCCGCGTCGCGCTCGGCCGGGGTCATGGCCTCCAGTTCGGCGCGCTGCTCGGGCGTCAGCTGCATGGCGCTGCCCTCGGCGCTGTGCGCGGGCAACGGTTCCGGTGTGACTTCGGCGACATCCAGGCCGAGATCCTGCGCCGCCTGGGCCAGGCGTTGGCGCACGATGTCCAGCCATACCGCATCCGCCGGCGAGGATGCGATCAGCGCCGCCCAGCGGTCGAGCGCCTCGCGCGTCCGGCCGGCCTGGTAGTCGCCCAGGGCCAGGTAGAATTGCGGCCGCGGATCGCCGGGGAATACTGCAAGCGCGGCCTCGAAAATGGCGCGGGCTTCCGGCGTGACCGTTCCCTGCGCCGCCATAACCAGTGTCTCGGCATAGTCGGAATTTATCTCGGCGGCGACCGGCCCAAGGCTGATGGCCCTGCGATAGGCGACCACGGCATCGTCGAACATATCGATGGAGCTGTAGGCGCCGGCCAGCCGCAGCCACGCATCGGCGTTGCCGGGATTCGCCTCTGCGGCGCGCTCCAACTCCGCGATCTGTTTCCGGATGCGATCGCCTTGCTCGCCGGTCCCGGGCAGGTCGGTGCGCTGGGCCAGCGGCATGTCCGGCATCCCGGGCGTGCCGAGTTGCAGGTAGATCAGCACCGTGCCGGCGGACAGGATGACTGTCAGGCCACCCGCCAGTGTCCACATGCCCGCCCTGCTGCCTGCCGACCTTTGCGTCGGCTGTTTCTGCAGGCGCGCGTCGGCCGCCAGCATGCGCCGGGCAATTTCGGTGCGTGCCGCTGCCATATCGTCGTCCGTTATGACACCGCGGTCATGGTCGCGCTCCAGTTCGGCCAACTGGTCGCGATAGACTTCCAGGTCGTATTCTGCGGAATTCGTGCCGGTCGCCAGTTTGCGCAGCAGCG
>CAJHYK010000420.1_pt1 | contig 18385 bp, 15 predicted proteins | sample 9198691 | NCBI WGS metagenome assembly CAJHYK01 (sample SAMEA7708355, study PRJEB35096) | sediment metagenome | biome: marine neritic benthic zone biome [ENVO:01000025]; feature: sediment [ENVO:00002007]; material: shallow marine sediment [ENVO:03000034] sea grass bed [ENVO_01000059] ...
CCGGGCAGGCGCTCGAGATGCGCCTGGGCTGGCTCAGAAACTACGCCGCGCTGCCGGCCGACCGCGACGTTCCGGTCACGGCATTCACCTCCAAGCGCCACGATGCCGGGCAGGTCGTCGGCTACGACAAGGTCGCGTTCATCTTCCACATGCTTCGCGACGAGCTCGGCAAAGCGGCCTTCACCGAGGGGCTGCGCCTGTTCTGGCAGCGGCAGCGCTTTCGCGTCGCCGGCTGGTCGGACCTTCGACAGGCATTCGAGGAAGCCGCCGGACAAGATCTCGCCTGGTTTTTCGACCAGTGGCTGGGGCGGGTGGGCGCGCCGCGCCTGAACCTCGGCGACGTCCGGCAGCGCGAACAGGACGGCGCCTTCCGGGTGACGCTGACAATCCGCCAGGATGCCCCAGCATACCGGCTTGCGATCCCCATCGCGATCGATACCGATGCCGGCCGGGAACGCCGGCGGATCGTGCTGGACGCCCTGGAGACCACGGCCACGCTGGAACTGAACGCGCGGCCGTCGGCCGTCCACATCGATCCCGGCCATGATCTCTTTCGCCGGCTGCTTGCCGGCGAGGCGCCGCCGATCCTGCGCGACGTCACCCTGGCGGCGGATGCGCTCACCGTCATCGCCGCGGACGAGGGCGCCGCGGACGAGGCCGCGCGCCGGCTTGCCGAACGCCTGCTCGACACATCCGTGCGGTTGGCCTCCGACGACCCCGCGGCGCTGGCGCGGGCGCCGCTGCTGATCGTCGGCATCGCGGCACAGGTGGAGGACTTCCTTGCAACAGCCGGCCTGGACGGGGTGCCGGACAGCCTTGCCGGCCGCGGGACGGCCCGGGTCTGGACCGTCCGCCGAGGGAGCGGCGGGCCGCTGCTTGTCGTCGCGGCGGACGACGTTCAGGCCCTGGAAGCGTTGCTGCGCCCCCTGCCCCACTATGGCGGCAAGAGTTACCTGGTCTTCGACGGCCGCCGCGCGGTCGACACGGGAATCTGGCCCGTCGCGCAGAGTCCTCTCAGCCACGACCTTGCTCGCTAGAAGCCGTGGGGCGAGATCAGGGTTTGTGGCAAGAACGATGATCTGGGGAAAATGGCGGAGAGGGTGGGATTCGAACCCACGGTACGCAAAGCGCACAACGGTTTTCGAGACCGCCCCGTTCGACCACTCCGGCACCTCTCCGCAGGTGAGCTGTCCTCACGGGCGCGGGGAAACTAGCGAAAAGCCCCCGCCGCCGCAAGCCGTGATCATCGCTCGCCCGACGATATTGTAATCGCGTATCGGGATTACCAGATGGCCCTGCGGGCGAAAGGCGCATCGTGCGGTGCAATTTCGCGAGTCTTTAACCGAATTGGCGGTTGACTTGGGCGTGCGCGTGAATATAGTGCGGCCACGTTTGACGCGGGCCTGACAGCGGCCCGCCTTTTGGTTTGCCCCGCCATGCGCGGGCTCCTGCATGTGAAAGCTGGACGGATGTACGCAGTTATCAAAACAGGCGGCAAGCAATACAAGGTCGCCAAAAACGATGTGATCCTGGTGGAAAAGCTGCCGGGCGAAACCGGCGCCGCGGTGGAACTGGACGAGGTTCTGCTGGTCGGCGACGACAAGGGACAGACCGTCGGCGCGCCGCTGGTCGATGGCGCGCATGTCGCGGCCACCGTGCTGGAGCAGACCCGCGGCGAGAAGATCATCGTCTTCAAAAAGAAGCGGCGCCAGAACTACCGCCGCAAGGCCGGCCATCGCCAGGACCTGACGGCGCTGCGGATCACCGATATCGTGACCGGCGGCAAGAAGAAGGCGGCCAAGGCCGCAGAGCCGAAGGCGGAAGAGAAAAAAGCTGCGCCGAAGGCGGAAGAGAAGAAGGCCGCGCCGAAGGCGGCAGAGAAAAAGGCTGCGCCCAAAGCGGAAGCCAAGCCAGCCGCGCCAAAGGCGGCAGAGAAAAAGGCCGCGCCGAAGAAGGCGGAGGCCAAGACCGAAGCCAAGCCGGCTGCGAAGAAGGCCGCGCCGAAAGAGGCTGCGCCGAAGAAGGTGGCGATGAAGAAGGCCGAGGCCGAGCCCGCCACCAAGAAGGCGCCGGCCAAGAAGACCGGGACGAAGAAGGCTTCCGCGAAGCCTGCGGCGGAGAAGAAGCCGGCGGCCAAGAAGGCCCCGGCGAAGAAGCCCGCCGCGAAGAAGAAAGACTGAGGAGTAACGATCGATGGCACATAAAAAGGCAGGCGGCAGTTCCCGCAACGGCCGCGACTCCGCCGGTCGCCGCCTCGGCGTAAAGAAATATGGCGGCGAGGCCGTCATTCCCGGCAACATCATCGTTCGCCAGCGCGGCACCAAGGTGCATCCCGGCGACAATGTCGGCATGGGCAAGGACCACACGATCTTCGCGACGGCCGAAGGCCGCGTGAAGTTCCGCAAGACCCGCGCGCGGACGACCGTGTCGGTCGACCCGACCCCGTCGCCGGCAGAATAAACCCTCGGTGGGCGCTCCACCGAAGGTGGCGCCCATCGCTGGACCGAGATTACGGAGGAGGGAGATGGGATGCCATCTCCCTCTTTTTCATGCCTCCTCCGCCGGACCGGCCCATGATGCCGACGCTGAAAACCGAGAGGCTGCTGCTGCGCCCCTTCCGCGCGGAGGATGCGCCCGCTGTGCACACGCACTGCGGCAGTTGGAACGTCGCGCGGATGCTGACCCGTGTTCCGCATCCCTATACGTACGAAATGGCCGAAAGCTGGATCGTGTCGCATGAAGCCGACTGGAACAGCGGCGACGAGATTACCTTCTGCATCGATCTGGATGGCATTGCGGTTGGCGCGATCAGTCTCAGGCGCAAGGAGCCGGGCATTTACATGCTGGGCTATTGGCTCGGCGAACCCTGGTGGGGCCAGGGTTTCGCGACGGAAGCGGCGAGCCGCACCGTGCGCTTCGCCTTCGAGGATTTGGGCGCGGAGAAACTGACCTCAGGCCATTTCATGGACAATCCCGCGTCCGGGCGCGTCTTGGAAAAATGCGGTTTCCGCTATACTGGCGAAGGCACGGAGCATAGCGAGGCGCGCGGCGAGCCGTCAGCGCACCGGAATCTGGAATGCAGGCGGGCCGAAATTGAAGGCCGGACGGAAAAATCATGAAATTTCTTGATCAGGCGAAGGTCTATATCAAGAGCGGCGACGGCGGCAACGGCTGCGCCAGTTTCCGCCGCGAGAAATATATCGAATTCGGCGGCCCGAACGGCGGCGACGGCGGGCGCGGCGGCGACGTCATCGCGGTCGCGGTTGCCGGCCTGAACACGCTGATCGATTTCCGCTACCAGCAGCATTTCAAGGCCCAGAAGGGCCGGCCCGGCCAGGGCCGCCAGATGACCGGCGCCAACGGCAAGCCGGCGATCGTGAAGGTGCCGGTCGGCACGGAAATCCTCGACGAGGAGACCGGCGAGATGATCGCCGACCTGACCGAGGCGGGCCAGGAGGTCGTGCTGCTGCGCGGCGGCGACGGCGGCTATGGCAACATGCATTACAAATCGTCGACCAACCGCGCGCCGCGCCGCGCCGATCCCGGCTGGCCCGGCCAGGAAATGACGATCACCCTGCGGCTGAAGCTGATCGCGGATGCGGGGCTGGTTGGCCTGCCCAATGCCGGCAAATCGACCTTCCTGGCCGCGACGTCGCGGGCCAAGCCGAAGATCGCCGACTACCCCTTTACCACCCTGCATCCCCAGCTTGGCGTGGTCTATGCGCAAGGCGAGGAATTCGTGCTGGCCGACATTCCCGGTCTGATCGAGGGCGCCCATGAGGGGCTGGGGCTGGGCGACCGTTTCCTGGGCCATATCGAACGCTGCGGCGTGCTGCTGCACCTGATCGACGGGACGCAGGAGGATTTGGTCGAGGCCTACCGCACGGTGCGCGCCGAACTGGAGCAGTATGGTGGCGGGCTGGCCGAAAAGACCGAGATCGTCGGCCTCAACAAATGCGATGCGCTGGACGCCGACATGATTGCGGAAAGAAAGGCTGCGCTGGAGAAAGCCGCCGGCGCGCCGGTCCATGCGCTGTCCGGCGTTTCCGGCGAGGGCGTGGACAAGGTGCTGTCGGCACTGCTGGCCGAGATAAGGCTCGACCGGGCCGCCCGCGCGGCGGAGAAGAAGGCGGGCGACGCGGCCGAGGCCGGAGAGGGCTGGACGCCATGACGAATCCGATGGACCGGCTCACCAAGGCGAAGCGCGTCGTCATCAAGATCGGCTCTGCGTTGCTGGTCGACGAGGCGAGCGGCAAGATCCGCCACGACTGGCTGGCCGCGCTGGCCGAGGATATCGCGGCGCTGCACGACCGGGGCAAGCAGGTCGCGGTGGTGTCGTCCGGGGCGATCGCGGCGGGGCGGCGGCATCTCGGGCTGACCGGGCGCACCCTGCGGCTGGAGGAAAAACAGGCCGCGGCGGCAACCGGGCAGATCCGCCTGGCGCATGCCTACCAGGAGGCGCTGGCCCGCCACGGGATCACCGTGGCGCAGATCCTGGTGACACTGGGCGACACCGAGGAACGCCGCCGGCACCTGAACGCCCGCAGCACGCTGAATCAGCTGCTGGCGCTGGGCGCGGTGCCGCTGATCAACGAGAACGACACGGTCGCCACCCAGGAGATCCGTTATGGCGACAACGACCGGCTGGCCGCGCGCGTCGCCGCCATGATCAGCGCCGACGTGCTGGTTCTGCTGTCCGACATCGACGGCATGTACGAGGCCGATCCGCGCAAGGTGCCGGACGCGAAACATATGCCGGAAATCGGCGAGATCACGCCGGCGATCGAAGCCATGGCCGGGGCCGCGCCCGAGGGCTATTCGTCGGGCGGCATGATCACCAAGGTTCAGGCCGCGAAGATCGCGCTGGGCGGCGGCTGCCATATGGCGTTGACCGAGGGGCATTCGATGCACCCCGTGCGCCGCCTGCTGGATGGCGGGCGCTGCACCTGGTTCGTGGCCGCCGCCAATCCGCGCACCGCGCGCAAGCGCTGGATCGCGGGATCGCTGAAGCCGGCGGGCGAGCTGGTGGTCGACAAGGGCGCGGAAAACGCCCTGAAGAAGGGCAGCAGCCTGCTGCCGGCGGGTGTCGTGAAGGTCACCGGGCGGTTCGACCGCGGCGACCTGGTCACGCTGCGCGGCCCGGGCGGCAACGAGATCGGCCGCGGCTTGGTGGCCTATTCCGACGAAGACGCAAGACATATCGCCGGGCACAAGACCGGTGAAATCGAGGAAATTCTGGGCTATCGTGGTCGTGACGAAGTCATTCACCGCGACGACCTGGCGCTGGACTGACGCGCAGGAGGCAAAAAATGGCAAATGTAACGGCATTGCAGACCGGGGATATCGCAGCCGAGATGCGCCGCATCGCCGAGGATGCCCGCGAGGCGGCCCACGCGCTGGCCCTGTCGGGCGGCGAGGCGCGCAACGCGGCGCTCAAGGCGGCGGCGGTGGAAATCCGCGCTCAAGCGGCCCGCATCGAGGAAGAGAACGCCAAAGACATGGCCTTTGGCAAGGAGAAGGGCCTGTCGGCGGCGCTGATGGACCGGCTGTTGCTCAGCCCCGACCGCATCGAGGGAATGGCAAAGGGGCTGGAGGAGGTCGCCGCCCTGCCCGATCCCCTGGGAACCGTGCTGGCCGAATGGGACCGCCCCAACGGGCTGCATATTTCGCGCGTGCGGGTGCCGCTTGGCGTCATCGGCATCATCTACGAATCGCGCCCGAACGTGACGGCGGATGCCGGCGGGCTGTGCCTGAAGGCGGGCAACGCGGCGATCCTGCGCGGCGGGTCGGAAAGCTTCCATTCCTCGACGATCATCGCCGAATGCCTGCGGGCCGGGCTGGCGAGCGCGGGGTTGCCCGCCGGCGCGGTCCGGATGCCGCCGACCCGCGACCGCGCGGCCGTCGGCGCCATGCTGACCATGCCCGACCTGATCGACGTGATCGTGCCGCGCGGCGGCCGATCGCTGATCGAAAGGGTCATGGCGGAATCGCGCGTGCCGGTGCTGGCCCATCTGGAAGGTGTCTGCAGCGTCTATGTACATGAGGCCGCGGACCCGGACATGGCGCGCCAGGTGACGCTGAACGCCAAGATGCGGCGCACCGGCGTCTGCGGCGCGGCGGAGAACCTTTTGGTCGACCGGGCGATCGCCGCGGCGCAGCTGACCGGCATCGTCGACGACCTTGCCAAGGCCGGATGCGAGGTTCGCGGCGATGAGGCGGCGCGGGAAATCGACGCGCGGATCGTCCCCGCCAGCGAAGCCGACTGGTCGACCGAATATCTGGAGCCGATCATCGCGGTCAAACTGGTGGACGGCGTCGAGGACGCGGTGGATTTCATCAACCATAACGGCTCGCACCATACCGATTCGATCGTCACCGGCGATGCGGCGGCCGCGGAACTGTTCCTTACCCGTGTCGACAGCGCCATCGTGATGCACAACGCCTCGACCCAGTACGCCGACGGCGGCGAGTTCGGCATGGGCGCGGAAATCGGCATCTCGACCGGCCGCCTGCATGCCCGGGGGCCCGTCGGGGCCGAGCAGCTGACCACCTACAAATACATGGTGCGCGGGTCAGGCCAGACGCGGCCATGAGGCAATAAAAAGGGGGGCGGCCGAAGCCGCCCCTGGTAACGTTTACCGCGTGGCGGTCAGGAACCGGCGATGCTGTTGTGCAAGGCGGCGATTTCGCCTTCCAGGCGGCCTTCCTCCTTGCTCAGCGCCAGCAGCCGCTCATACCTGGCATCGCGCTCGTATTCTCGAAGTTCATACTGCTTGCCTGACGAATCGACCCAGTAGCCACTGTCCAGTTCGCCGCGAATTTTGTCGATTTCATCGCGCACATTGGCGAGCTCGCCTTCCAGGCTCCGAATGTTCTGGTTGACCTCGTAGACGTAATATCCGTCATTGTAGCCCTGCATGAACTCGGCCTCGAGCGGCCCGGGCGGGCAGACGGCCCTGTTATGCGCGCCGCGCTTGCCTTCGCCGTAGCCCCGCTCGTAGGTGCAGAAGGACTCCAGGCCGACCATCCGGCCTTCGCCATACTGCTCCGCATCCGGCGCCACGCCGACCTCGGCGCAATCCTTGCGGTAGGCGCCGATGCGAGACATCGGATAACCCTTCGAGCCGTCCTCGACGCCGATCGAATACCAGTCGGCGGCCAGACATTCCTCTTCGGAAATGCTGGCGCAGGCCGACAGCACGAGCAATGCGACGAGCAGCAGAGGCAGGGCGAGCATGCCCAAAACCGTACTTTGCCCTTCCGGCCCGCGGGCCCGCGAAAATCCATGATTAGCCACTGTTTGGTACTCCCTAGCTGAATTCCATCGTACTATCACCCGGCTGCCTGTCGCCGGTAGCGCGCATGGCACAGTCATACGCCCGGGTCCCTGAACAAACCGTTAACCACAATTGCGTAGCTCTTTACCGATTCCGTCCGGGCGTGAACTGTGCCAAACAGTAGCCCCATGAAGAGCGCCAAGCCCAAGAATTCGAATACCCGGCCAGCCCGGCGCCGTATCGGCCTGCTGGGCGGGTCGTTCAATCCGGCCCATGAGGGGCATCTGCATGTCAGTCAGCAGGCCCTGGCGCTGCTGGGGCTCGATGAGGTCTGGTGGCTGGTATCGCCGCAAAATCCCTTGAAGCCTGAATCGGAGATGGCGCCGCTGCGGGACCGCCTGGACGATGCCCGGCACATGGCGCAGGGCCAGGCGCAAATTCAGGTCACCGCGATCGAGGCGGAACTTGGCACGCGCTACACCGTAGATACGCTGGAAGCGCTTGGCCAACGCTATCCCGACAACGATTTTGTCCTGCTTGTCGGTGCCGATATCCTTGAGGAACTGCACCGCTGGCGGCGCTGGGAACGGCTTTTCCAAATCGTTCCCATTGCAGTTTTCGCCCGTAAACCTTATTCTTTAAGGGCGTTGTCCGGGCCGGCGGCGCAACGGTTCGCCCGATTCCGCATTCCGGAAGACGAAGGGACCGCGTTGGCCGGCCGCGAGCCGCCGGCCTGGGTCTTCCTGCATATCAGGGAGCATCCGGCCTCGGCGACGGAGATTCGGGCGGCGCACAAGACCGGTTAACCGTGTAAACAGCTGAAGAGGATTACAGTCATACCACGCAAACAAGGGAAGCCCGTGAGCTCCCAGAACCTTCTGGCGGTGGCTACCGCATCGCTGGAAGACGACAAGGCAGTCGATGAAGTCGTCATCGATCTGTCGGGCAAGTCCACATTAGCGGACTACATCGTGATCGCATCGGGACGATCGCAGCGCCAGGTCGGCGCGATGGCCGACCATCTCGTTGAAAAACTGAAAGCAGCCGGCGCCAGCTCGGTCCTCACGGAGGGCCAGCCGCAGTGCGACTGGGTGCTTGTCGACGCGGGCGATATCGTGATCCATCTGTTCAGGCCGGAAGTTCGGGATTTCTACAAGCTGGAGAAGCTGTGGCGCCCGAACGCGGCGGCAAGCGAGCAACGGGCTGCCCTGGGCGGGTAACCGCCGCGCATCGATGCAGATCGAAATCCTGGCCATCGGGCGCGCCCGGGCCGGCCCGGAACGCGCGCTGTACCAGACTTATGCGGACCGCATCCGCTGGCCGCTGACCTTGCGCGAACTGGAGGAAAAGCGCCGCCTGCCGCCGGCGGAACTGAAGGCGCGCGAAGGCGCCCTGCTGCTCGACGCCCTGCCCCGCGACGCTGCGGTGGTGGCGCTGGACGAAACCGGAAAAGACCTTTCAAGCGAACGATTCGCAGCGCGGCTGGGCCGCTGGCGCGACGACGGGCGGGCGACGGTCGCCTTCGTCATCGGCGGCGCCGACGGACTGACCGATGAGGTAAGGGGACGCGCCGACCTGCTGCTGTCGCTGGGGCGGCAGACCTGGCCCCACATGCTGGTCCGCGCCATGCTGGCCGAACAGATATACCGCGCGCAACAGATCCTGGCGGGGCATCCCTACCATAGAGGTTAAAGCGGCTGTTCTTTATCCGACAAGGCTCTAACTATTTGAAACGCGCGTATTTGAACGGGACAAAGTTTGTATGCGCCTGCGAAAATATATAAACTCCGGCCACGAAATTTGCGGATTACCAAACCGATGACCGATTCGCCGACACCGCGCCCTGTAGTGCTTTGCATCCTGGACGGCTGGGGTGAGCGTGACGAGACCGACCATAACGCCATCGCAGCGGCCGAAACGCCGGTCTGGGATCGCCTGCGGGCGACCTGTCCGCACGCGCGGCTGGACGCGTCGGGCGGCCAGGTCGGCTTGCCCGACGGCCAGATGGGCAATTCGGAAGTCGGCCATACGAATATCGGTGCCGGCCGCGTAGTGATGCAGGATCTGCCCCGCATCGATGCGGCGGTCGCCGATGGCGGCCTGGCCGGGACGCCGGCGCTCGCCGGCTTCGTCGAGGCCCTGAAGCGTAGCGGCGGGACGGCCAATCTGATGGGGCTGATCTCGCCCGGCGGCGTTCATTCGCATCAGGGCCAGATCGCGGCGCTGGCCAATATCCTGGCCGACGCGGGCATTCCCGTGGCGGTCCATGCCTTCCTCGACGGCCGCGACACACCGCCATCCAGCGGGCGGGGTTATATGCAGGACTTCCTCGCAGCGGCGCCGCGCGCGACCATCGCCACGGTTACCGGCCGCTACTATGCGATGGATCGCGACAAGCGATGGGAGCGGGTCGCGAAGGCCTATGCGGCCATGGCCGAGGGCGAGGCCGACGCGGTTGCGGCGGACGTGCTGGCAGCGATCGACGCCGCTTATGCGGGCGGCACGACCGATGAATTCGTGCCGGCGACCGTCATCGGCGGTTACAAGGGCATGCGCGACGGCGACGGCGTCCTGATGGCGAACTTCCGGGCGGATCGCGCCCGGGAGATCCTCTCGGCGCTGCTGGACCCGGCATTCGACGGTTTCGAGCGGCCGCGGCGCATCGCGTTCGCCGCCGCCGCGGGGCTGGTGGAATATTCCGCGGCGCTGGCGCAATTGATGACCGCGATCTTCCCGCCGCTTGCCCTCGACAATGTGCTGGGGCAGGTGGTGGCCGATGCCGGGCTGAAGCAGTTGCGCGTTGCCGAGACCGAGAAATACGCCCATGTCACCTTCTTCCTGAACGGCGGGCGGGAAGAAGTGTTTCCCGGCGAGGACCGCATCCTCGTCCCCTCGCCGAAGGTGGCGACCTACGACCTGCAACCGGAGATGTCGGCGGGGCAAGTCACCGACCAGCTGGTGGAAGCCATCGAAAGCGGGAAATACGACCTGATCGTAGTCAACTACGCGAATACCGACATGGTCGGCCATAGCGGGATCATGGAGGCGACGGTCAGGGCCGTGGAGGCCGTCGACCGCTGCCTGGGACGGCTGGAGGCCGCCGTGCGCGAGGCGGGCGGCGCCCTGCTGATAACCGCCGACCACGGCAATGCGGAATACATGCGTGATGCCGCAACCGGCCAGCCCCATACCGCCCATACGCATAATCTGGTGCCGGTACTGCTGGCGCCGGACGGAAAACATGCGGCGCGCATCGCCAGTGGGCGCCTGTCCGACCTGGCGCCGACAATTCTGGAACTGATGGAGCTGGCGAAGCCGGCGGAAATGACGGGGCGGTCGCTGATCGCCCGTGAGGGCGAAGAGCGTGCGGCCGGTTGACCGCCTGATACCGGTTTTCCTGCTGACGGCGGTCCTGCTAGCCGCCATGCCCTTCCATGCGCGGGCCGGCGAGCAGGATGAACTGAAGAAGGTCGAAGAACAGATACAGGCCGACCGGGAACGAGCCAGGGCACTGGAGAAAAAGCGCAGCAAGGCGTCGCAGGATCTGCACAATTTGCGCCGGGAAGCGATCGCCGCGGCGAAGAAGGCCCAGGCGCACGAGGCCCGGTTGATCGAACTGGAAGCGACGCTTTTGGAACTGAGCCAGCGCGAGGACGCCATCCGCGAATCGCTGACCGAGCGGCGATCGCAGATGACCGGCACGCTGGCCGCCTTGCAGCGCCTGTCGCGCAACCCGCCTCAGACGATGCTGGCCTATCCCGACGCCCCGACCGACATGGTTCGCGGCGCCATATTGCTGCGCACCGCCCTGCCGAGCATCCAGAAGCAGGCCGCTTCCCTGTCAGCCGAACTGGCCGAACTTTCCGGTATCCGTGACGAGACGCGTATCCAGCTGGCGTCGTTGGAAACGGAGACGCAGGAACTGGAAGCCGAGCAGAAACGGCTGCAGGGCGTGCTGAAGCGCAAATCGACCCTCCTGCGGCAAACCGAATCGGAACGCGAGGAAGTCAACCGCCGCATGGCCGAACTGGGCAGCCGCGCGAAATCGATACGCGACCTGCTGGCGCAGATCGAGGAGGAACGCAAACGGCGCGAGAAAGCCGAACGCAAGCGGCGGGAAGAAGAACAGCGCCGGCTTGCGGCGGCGGCCAGGGCGCCGGCAACAAGACCGGCCGACGAGGCCGCCGCGGCGCGGGCTGCAGCCTTGGCGAAACCGTCGGGGATCCGCCCGTTCCCGGCGAACGGGCCGATCACCGATCCGGTCAGCGGTCGAATCGTCATGCAGTATGGCGAACGCAACAAGTACGGCCAGACCGAACGCGGCGTCACCTATGCCACCCGCCCGGGCGCACAGATCGTGGCGCCCCATGACGGGCTTATCGCCTTCGCCGGACCGTTCGAAGGCTACGGGCAAATCTTGATCATCGAGCATGACGGCGGATACCATACGCTGCTGGCCGGGCTGGAACGGCTGGACACAGCGGTGGGTCAGTGGGTACTTACCGGAGAGCCGGTCGGCGCGATGGGCAATTCGACCATCGACAAGGGTGGCGATACTGTGGGACTTTACCTTGAACTCAGGCGAAAGGGCCAACCGATCGATCCGAACAGGTGGATCGCCAGCGGGAAACAAAACAGGACGAGTGGATGATGTTTGATTTACGACGGGCCGCAGCGGTGGCGGCGATTGCAACGACCGGCTTGCTGCTCTGGACGACGGGCGCGCCGACGCAGGAGCCTGTATCGGACACCTTGCGGCAACTGGAGCTGTTCGGCGACGTGTTCGACCGCGTGCGCGAGGATTATGTCGAGGAAGTATCGGACGAACAGCTGATCGAGGCTGCGATCCAGGGCATGCTGACCAGCCTGGATCCCCATTCGACCTATCTGAACCCCAAGGCCTACAACGATATGCGTACGACGACGCGCGGCAAGTTCGGCGGGCTGGGCATCGAAGTCACCATGGAAGGCGGCTACGTCAAGGTGGTCTCGCCGATCGACGACACGCCGGCGTTCCGCGCCGGCGTTCAGGCGGGCGACCTGATCACCCATCTGGACGGCGAGCCGGTCCTCGGGCTGACGCTCAACGACGCGGTGGAACGGATGCGCGGCGCGATCGGTACGACCATCGTGCTGACCGTCCTGCGCGAGGGCACGGAGCCCTTCGACGTTTCCATCACCCGTGACGTAATCCGCATCCAGTCGGTGCGGTTCGAAGTGAAGGAAGACGTCGGCTATATCCGCATCACCAGCTTCAGCGAGCAGACCGAGGCCGGCCTGAACCAGGCGGTGCGGGACCTCAAGAAGGAAATCGGCAACAAGCTGATCGGCTTTGTCATCGACCTGCGCAACAATCCGGGCGGCCTCCTGGACCAGGCGGTGTCGGTCAGCGACGCCTTCCTGGACCGCGGCGAGATCGTCTCCACCCGCGGGCGTCACGAGGACGCCGCCCAGCGCTTCAATGCCGAACCGGGCGACATCACCGGCGGCCTGCCGTTGGTGGTGCTGATCAATGGCGGCTCGGCCTCGGCCTCCGAAATCGTCGCCGGCGCGCTGCAGGACCATCGCCGGGCAATCCTGATCGGCACCCGCAGTTTCGGCAAGGGATCGGTGCAGACGATCATTCCGCTGGGCCGGGATGGCGCCATGAAGCTGACCACCCAGCGCTATTACACGCCGTCGGGCCGGTCCATCCAGGCCAAGGGAATCGATCCGGATATCGACGTGCCCCAGGCCAAGCTCGAGTATCTTGCAGGGGCGGGACGCAGCGAGGCGGATCTGCGCGGCGCGCTCGACAACGACGGCGGCAGGAAGAAGCCAGAGGACAATGGCGACGGCGACGCCGAGGATGTGAAGCCCGAGGATTACCAGTTGATCCGCGCGGTCGACCTGATTCGCGGCATCGCGCTGTCACGCCGGACGGGGAACTGACCGCAGGCGTGGCGGGCCCGGAAGACCCGCGCCCCTGGCGCGCCTGCGTCGGGCTGATGTTGTTCGGCCCGGACGGGCGTGTCTGGGTCGGCGACCGGACCGATACGCCGGGCAACCACTGGCAGATGCCGCAGGGCGGGATCGATGAGGGCGAGAGCCCGCGCGAAGCCGCCCTGCGCGAGTTGCGCGAGGAAATCGGCACCGGCAAGGCGGAAATCGTCGCCGAATATCCTGACTGGCTGAAATACGACCTGCCGCCGGAGATCTCGCGCAGAATCTGGGGTGGGCGCTATCGCGGGCAGATGCAGCGCTGGTTCGCGCTGCGTTTCACGGGCCGTGACGAAGACATCCGTCTCGACCGCCACACCCGCGAATTCGAAACCTGGAAATGGGAGGATATCGAACGCCTGCCGGACCTGGTGATCGGTTTCAAGCGCGATATCTACGAAAAGGTCGTGGCAGCCTTCCGCCACCTGGCCAGGCCGGACGATGAGTCTGATTCTTGAGATGTACTACCAAGGCTATCCGATCCCGGCCTCGATGCGCTCGATGCTGCCGTCCGGGTTGAGTTGGACATCATCGCCGGTGACGACCGCATCCAGAACGCCTCTGGCGCCCACGATGGTCGGAACATTGTACTCGCGCGCCAGAATGGCCGCATGACTGAGCCAGCCGCCGACCTCGGTCACGACGCCCGTCAACCGCGGGAAGGCGGGGGCCCAGGATGGATGAATGAACCTGGTGACGAGGATTTCGCCGTCTTCCAGCGGCGCAAGATCGCCGGTGTTGACGATGCGGGCGCGTCCGCGAATCGGCGCCTGACCAGCCACGAGATCGCCCCTGACACTGCCCAATTGTCCCGCCAGGGCCGTCTCCGCGCCATCGAGGTCGAGACTCTCCAGCGCATACGGCGTCAGTTCGGCCGGCAATGCGGGCATGGCATCGTATATTGCGGCCGCGGCCTGCCGGCGGGCAATGAGCGAACGGGCTTCCTCGAGGAATGACGGATCGCCCAGACGCTGGATTTCGCCATATTCGATATAGAATATCCCGCCATCGAGTTCGAACCGGCGATCCAGTTCCAGCAGGACGCGCCGGATAACGGTAAGTTCGCGGAGACAATGATGCTTTGCCTCCTCCTTCAGCCCCTGGAACCGCCCGGCCCGCTCGAGGCAAAGCCCGAGTGCCTGGTTTCCTGAAAGAGCGTCCAGTTCCTGTTCCTGCCCCCGCTTGTCCGTCACCGGCGAGTCGGCGGCCGTCGCGATCAATTGCTCGACAAGCGCCGGATCTTCCATATAACGCGGATCCGCGAACTCATAGTCGGTTGGAGCCCGGTGTCCGAACAGGTCGAGGAAAGAATCGATCTGCCGCTTGCCGGATCGAATCTCGGAGAGCATCGACATGGCCTGCGTAACAACTGTGGCCGGCATCCGACCGAGATACGCCGCTGGCGACAGCCCGTGTTTCTTCAGCTGCCGTTCGGCCAGCGAGACATAGAAATTGGCCGCGATATTGACGATATGCGCCTGGACGTAATTCACCGTCACGAACCGGCGGCATACATGGTCAAGCAGGACGAACAGTTCATCGGTCTTGAGCCGCGACTCGTCGACCGCTTCATAGACCCTGATCTCGTGATGGAATTCCGGCAGGAAATCATCGCGAAACTCGCGTTCGAGCTGCTCGGCCATGCGCGTCAGGCGAAGATTCGTCAGGAAACCCATGCCCCGCTTCAGCCGGCGCTTTTCTTCGCGGCGGTTGACATAGAGCGCCCCGAATACCGACGTGACGAAGGGCGCGCCGTTTTCTTCCACGTCGTAGCGAATGCGCAGGGCACGGCAGGCGAGGTCGGTGCTGCCGCCCGGCTGCCATAACGCCTCCATGAACGACAGGCTGAACGGTGTCGGCCGCGGTAGAAGCTCCGAAAGCTCATTCTGAACGAACACGGGTTCGTCGGGCCCGGCGCCGGCACAGAGTTCAAGCAGACGGCGGCGTTCCCGCTCTTGCACGAATTCCTGCAGGTTTGCGGTCTGGGTACGCGACATCGCGGTGATGTTACGCGACTGCAGGATCAGGAACCGGCCGTCGCGATAGGCCCACTCGACATCCTGCGGCGCCCCGAACAAGGCTTCCAGCTGCCGCCCGAGCGCGACGAGCGGCGCAAGATCGACCGGCGGCGCGTCGTCACCCAGGAGCCGGTCGCTGTAGCGCCCGACCCGATACGCGTCCGGCGTCGCCGTTCCGTCCGCGATCGCCGCGCCGAGGCCGCTGACCATTTCTATCAACAGGCAACCGCTCTCGCCGGGATGCTCGGTAAACATGACCCCGGCAAATTCGGGGTCGACCATTTTCTGGATAAGAATACCGCCAGGTTCTTCGCCGGTGCCGCCATAATCGGCGGCGGAAACCGTGCGAAAGGAGTCGCGGACCGCCCTGACCGCGCCGGCCAGCCCATCGCGGCGGACATTGAGAATCGATTCGAAAACTCCGGCATAGCTGTGGTTCTCGCCATCCTCGTTCAACCCGGAACTGCGGACGGCAACCACCTCGGTGTCTAGCCGCTGCCACAATGCGTCGATTGCGCGCCAGTCGGCGGGCGAGAGATCCGCCTCGCCGCTGCTCTCCGACAGGACATCGCTGGCGATGACCATACCGTCGGGCACGGGAAGGCCAGCATTCAGCATCAGACCCAGCCGACCGGCCTTGGTCCCGGATGTGGCGATGGATCCTGCTTCCGAAAGGGCGAATATTCGGGTATCGCCAATGTGTTTCGGGTTTCCGCCAGCCGCACGGGCCTGTCCCGCGACATTGTCCTGGCGCCCCTCCAGGAACGTCCTGACGATGCGTGTCTGGGCCACCATCAGTGCAATGCTCAGCACCAGATACAGATTGACCGCGGAACCGAGCGGCAGGGTAAGCGCGATCAACAGACCGCCCGCGGCCAGCCGGAGCGTCGTGAACAGCGGAGTATGCCGGACCGCCGAACCGTACAGGTGCAGGACAACGATGCCGCCGACAAGAACCGGCAGGATATAGAACGGATCCGGCTTGGCCAACGACGGCAACCAGAGGAACGCTGCGCCGTTCGTTTTCGCCACCGCATCAACGGCGAAGAAAAAGGCCAGAAACAACGGGATCTGGATGACGATTCCAATCATATTCAGACCAGGCGTCAGACCGTTCTTGCGATAGAGCCCCATCAGCGCACGCGAAAGCCGTGTCTTGTCTTCGGTAAGGCTGCTTTTCAGCCACGCGATCTCGTCGGCCAACCTCCTTTGCGTGATCTGGTCGCGTTCGGCCTTGATGGTAAAGGGGGCGATGACCGTTCGCAGCAGAAGCACGACAACCAGAATCGCAACGGGCAGAGAACCGCTCGCTCCCTCGATCCAGCGCAACAACTGTTCGAGCGGCTCGCTTGCGATACTCAACAGACTCCTGTTCCGATCATCCGTCCATTGCGCAACGTAGTCCTTCGCCGCTTTCGGCTCGAAGTACTCATGCGGCACCGTGTAGCGCCCGCGGTAATCGAGACCCAGCCGCGTCAGCCGGAGCCCAAGGATTTTCGAGTAGAAACAGCTGCGCTTGTCATAGCAGGCGGCGACAATGGGGCGGTCGGGAAGGCTGCCGAAGGCCGCCTGCATCTCTTCGGTCGGCATTTTGCGAAGCGGAATGTTAACGGCGCCGGGTAGATGCCCCAGCTTGAAATCGCCTGGATAGCGCACGTCGACGAAGACCGCCCCTTCGTCGCGCACCAGTGCCGTTACGTCCGGCGTATCGATCAACACATTCTCATTGGGATAGGCTGGCAGGGCCCTCAGGTCGCCCGTCGCTTCGGCCTGGCTGCCGGCCACCTGGCGACCCTCTGCGAGCCATTTCTCGTACCCGCCGACGACGAAGTTGCAGGGGATTCCCTGTGCCGCGAGCCGGTCGCAGGTCTCGGAACTCCGGTTTCCCGAATAGCACAGCAGAATATTGGTCTTGCCGGCAAGATCGAGCTTGTCCTGCACCAGCGGGAAATCCGGGTAGCGGACATGATCGAAGGGAACCAGTTGTCCGCTCTCGCGCTCTTCCGGTTCGCGCAAATCTATGAAGTTGATCCCGTCCGAGCCCGTTTCCGCGGTGCTGTCGAGAAGCCGAGCGAGGTCATCGGTCGAAATTCCCTGCGGGTGGCTCATCTGGCCGCTGTATGACAGGGTTTTCAGCGATACATCGCCGACGGATTGGCCCGCCTCGACCGACGGGCGCACGAGATTTGCTTCCAGTCGCTGGTTTCGTTCATCCTTGGCAGCCGCCCACTGGAAGATGTTGGCGGCAAGGGACCCCACAAAGAGCAAGAGCAGGCCGCCGAAAATCCATACCGGCATTCCGGCCCGGCCGTTTCGGCCCTTGAGACCGCGGCGGGCGCCGCGATTGCCGACCAGCGCGCCGCCGACCACCATGGTGGCCAGGCCGAGCATCTGGGCCGCGCTGGCAAAAAAATTGACCGCGAGGTCAGGCGACGGGATTGCGAAGGCCGGCCCCGCATCGAGGAGCAAAAAAACCGCCGCGGCCACCCCTGCAACGAACCCGCCGCGATACGGTATCACCGCGCGTCCCAATACCGCCAGTGGCAATTCCCATCCTGTCGACCGCCTGCGCTTATTCATTTCCCTGCCTCACCTGCCTGTTTGCTGTCTGTTTACTTGGAGTTTCGGATCTCCTCCCCTCAACACCCGGCTTCTTGCAATTCGGCCCGGTTCACGCGCCCATAAATACAACCCGTAAATACAATATGTGCGCGCATAACGTTGCGATTTAGCCATCAGTAATTGTATGCATGGCCATGTTTCGCCCTTAACGAGATTCGCTTCCGCATTCCGCACGTCTTATTCTGTCTACGCAGTTAGTCTGAAGTAAGAAGATCCAGCCGAATTCGAAAGGAATATAGCGCACCGGCACTTACTGGCACCCTCATTCGGGGTAGTTTTCATCCGGATACTGTCTATGGGCCAAAGGTCGCGTAATTTTTTTTCTTCCGAATATGTGCCGTTACCAATTGCCGGCAAAGAATCTGATCCTTCCGAACTCACTTCTGTTCTCCTCTATACCCATTGAACTGGCGCTTTGCTTTATTCTCGTACCGCGATGATTGCAGGGATATCGAGTCTTTGCAATTCATTTGTTGCACATTTTCGTGA
>CAJHYK010000079.1_pt1 | contig 16739 bp, 16 predicted proteins | sample 9198691 | NCBI WGS metagenome assembly CAJHYK01 (sample SAMEA7708355, study PRJEB35096) | sediment metagenome | biome: marine neritic benthic zone biome [ENVO:01000025]; feature: sediment [ENVO:00002007]; material: shallow marine sediment [ENVO:03000034] sea grass bed [ENVO_01000059] ...
CGCTCAATGCCGACGCCCGCGCATCGCTCAGGGCCATGGCCGACGGCGACGGGCGTTTTGCGCTCAACCTGGCGGAAGAGCTGTTTGCACTGCAACTCGATAATCCGCTCGATACGGCGCGCCTGACCGCGACGGTCCAGCGCCGCGCGCCACTCTACGACAAGAGCCAGGAAGGCCATTACAATTTGATGAGCGCCCTGCATAAATCGCTGCGGGGTTCCGATGCCGACGCCGGGCTGTACTGGCTGGCGCGCATGCTGGCCGGCGGTGAGGACCCGCGCTATATCGCGCGACGGCTGACGCGCTTCGCCTATGAAGATGTCGGGCTGGCCGATCCCCAGGCGGCGGTGCAGGCGCTGGCGGCCTGGGACTGTTACGAACGCATCGGCTCGCCGGAGGGCGAACTGGCGCTGGCCCAGGCAGTGATCTACCTGGCCACCGCCCCGAAGTCGAACGCCGCCTACAAGGCTTTCGGGCAGGCCATGGGAGCAGCGCGCGAGACCGGCTCGCTGATGCCACCCAAGCATATCCTCAACGCGCCCACGAAGCTGATGAAGGACATCGGCTATGGCGCGGGCTATGCCTATGACCATGACACGGCGGAGGGATTTTCCGGCCAGGATTATTTCCCCGAGGATATGGGTCGCCGCGGCTTCTACCGTCCCGTCGAGCGCGGGTTCGAGCGCGAGATCGCCAAGCGCCTCGATTATTGGAACCGGCTGCGTGAAGGGCGAAAAAGCGACAAGGAACAATAAAATCGTCGCCGCGCGGGAATAGGCGAGCCTGCGCGGTGTATGCGGTTCGTCAACAACCGTTCACCCAAGGAGTTCCAGGAATGAAACGACTGATCATTGCGGCATTTATCGCCGTTGGATTCGCCAGCCCGGCGCTCGCCAGCCACTGCCCGAAGGATGTCAAGCTGATCGACGCGGCACTGGCCGAGCAGAGCAATGCGGAAGCGAAGACCCTGCGCGACCAGGGCGACGCGCTGCACAAGGCGGGAAAGCACAAGGAATCCGAAGACGCCCTTCACAAGGCGATGGAGATTTTGGGCCTGCAACACTGAACTGAAACGACTTTCCCGGCAAATTAAGGGCTCCGCATTTTGCGGGGCCCTTGTCGTTTCGCCGGGCGTAAAGTCGCCATGGCGATGCCATAATTATGCGTAGAATGCCTGTTATGAGAAAAGCCCGAGTGGCCCGGCCTTTTTGACTGGTCGGCCGCCGGAGAACCGGCAACAGTTACGGGCAGGACAATCACAATGTTTTCGCGTGCGGGCAAGATTTTTTCGCGCCATGGCCGGCGTCGCCGGATCGGCTGGCGCGATCTGGTTATTCTGCTGCTCGGCGGCGTGCTGGCGGTGTTCGCGACGCTGGGCTATTTCGCCTATACGCTGCCGCTGCCCGACGGGTTTACGGCGGAACTCGACCGGCCATCCATGCTGATCAAGGCGGAAGACGGAGAGGTCTTCGCCAGTCGCGGCGTCTATCGCGGGGACCGGTTGACGGTCGATGAATTGCCCCTGCATCTGCTGCAGGCCGTGGTGGCGGTTGAGGACAAGCGCTTTTACGAGCATCCCGGCATCGATCTGCGAGGCATCGGCCGCGCCATGCTGGCCAATTTCCAGGCCGGCGAGGTTCGCCAGGGCGGCAGCACGATTACCCAGCAACTGGCCAAGACCTATTTCCTTGAGCAGGATCGCACGATCAAGCGCAAGATCCAGGATATGATGCTGGCCTTGTGGCTGGAAAACCGGCTCGAAAAGGACGAAATCCTTGCCCGCTATCTGAACCATATCTATTTCGGCGCCGGCGCCTACGGCGTTGACGCGGCCTCCTGGCGCTATTTCCGCAAGTCGGCGCGGGCGTTGACGCTTTCGGAATCCGCCATGCTGGCGGGCCTGATCCAGGCGCCGTCCTGGTATTCGCCGGTGCGCGACCTGGAGGCCGCCCAGGATCAGGCCGACATCGTGCTGACCCTGATGCAGGAACAAGGCTATATCGATGCCGACGAGGCCCAGGCAGTCCGGGAGAAGCCGGCAACGCTGGCGGTCGCGCCGGACGCCCATCCCGGGTGGAACTATTTCGCGGATTGGGCGGAAGAAGAAACCCGCCGCCTGCTGGGACCGATGACGGCGGATCTGCAGGTGGAAACCACGCTGGTCCCGGAAATCCAGGCCATCGCCGAAAACACCGTGGCGCGCTGGGCGGGCGTCCTGGGGACGGAGGAGGGGTCGACACAGACCGCAATGGTGGCGATGACGCTGGACGGCGGCATCGTGGCGATGGTCGGCGGCAAGGATTACGGGGAAAGCCAGTTCAACCGCGCCACCATGGCCAAGCGGCAGCCCGGTTCCGCCTTCAAGCTGTTCGTCTATCTGGCGGCGCTGGACGCCGGCTTTTCGCCCGACAGCCTGGCCATGGACGAGCCCATCGAGATCGACGGATGGCGCCCGCGCAACCACAATGACCGGTTCGAGGGCAAGGTGACGCTGCGCACGGCTTTCGCCCAGTCGATCAACACGGTGGCAGTCAAGCTGACCGAACATGTCGGCCGCGAAAAAGTGATCGGGGTCGCGCGCCTGCTGGGCGTGAAATCGGACATCCGGCCCAGCCCCAGCATGCCGCTGGGCAGTTTCGAGGTGACCCTGCTGGAAATGACCGGCGCCTATGCGGCGATCGCGGCCGATACGAAGCGCGTGGAACCCTATGCGATCACGGAAATCCGCGGCCGCGGCCGGACCTTGTACCGCTACAGCCCGCCGCCCGGCGCCAACAGGGGCATCCTGCCATGGAAACGCGAAGAGATGCTCGATATGCTCATCGCGACCGTGAAGCAGGGAACCGGGAAAGCTGCGGATATCGGTCGCACCGCCGCCGGCAAGACCGGCACCAGCGAGGACGGCCGGGATGGCTGGTTCATCGGCTTTACCGGCGATCTGGTGGTCGGCGTCTGGGTCGGTCGCGACGACAACAAGCCGGTCGAGGGGTTGAGCGGGGGCGGATTGCCGGCCCGCATCTGGCACGATTTCATGACCGAAGTCTATCGTTCGCCGACCGGCGGCGCACATGCCGCGATAGTCGCGAATGCAGGCGATGGCGGTTCCGTCTCCGGCATGCCGGCAAGCGAAAATCGCGGGTTGTCGTTCCAGGATATCAGCGACGTGATACAGCAGCTCTTCAAATCAGACTGAGCCCGATCTATTTTGCAACGCGGTTGCGGCCGCCCTTCTTGGCGCGGTAGAGCGCCTCGTCGGCGGCCTTGGTTACCGTCTCGGGCGTGGGATGCTTGTCGGAACGCTCCGACACGCCGATGCTGATGGTTACGGACACCCGCTTTCCGCCGCCGGTTTTCTTTTGGGCTTTCTTGGTCTTCGCGCGGTCCTTGGCGCGGATCACGAAACCCGAATCTTCGATACTCTGGCGCAGCGCATCCAGATGCGGAATTGCCTCTTCGGTGACCTTGCCGGGGAAGACCACGGTAAATTCTTCGCCGCCGTAGCGGAACGACTTGCCGCCGCCGCTGACTCTCGCCATCCGGCTTGCCACCATGCGCAAAACCTGGTCGCCAATATCGTGGCCGTAAGTGTCGTTGAATTTCTTGAAATGATCGACATCCAGCATGGCTATGGCATAGCGATGTCCCAATTTCATCGTTTCCATCATCAAAGCGCGGCGCGCGGGCAAACCCGTCAGTTCGTCAACGAAGGCGAGCCGGTAGCCGTCCTGGATTGCGGCAATCAGCATCGATCCGGCGGCCGCGGTGAAAAAGACGGATACTGCCTGGATGTTTCCAGCGAAATGCAGCGCCATGCCGCCCGCAATCAAGCCGCCCAGCGCGCCGCTTTCCAGCGGCGGGTTGCCCAGCACAATCAGGCGCATGATGAAATAGGCAGTGGTGGCGACGAAAACGACGATCGCCGGTTCCGGGATGCCGGTCTCGGGTATCCAGCCGCTCGGGATCATCGGGACCGAAAGCCACTGAACCGCAACCGCCTGGACATTCGCCGCGATATCCTCCACCAGCCATTGATCGGCTGCGGCCAGCGCCAGCACCGCCGCTGCCAGGCCGGCGAAGATCGCAGTCCGGGTCACGCCATGCCGGGTCAACAGCCCGCGCTCCTTGAGGACCGACAGCACCATAAGCCCGGCAGGAAAGAGCAGGGCATAGGCCATGTAGCCGATTTCTCCCGAACTCCCCGGCCTGATACTGCTGGCCGGGCCCGTCATCATCCAATGGCCAATGGATACTGCGGCAAGGGAAAAAACCAGTCTGCTGCGGTTGAAGCGCCAGCCGATGACCGCGCCAACAAGCGCTATGGCGTGCGGCAGATAGATAAGAAGGCCCTGTACGACCTGCGGGACCCTTTCCGCATATGCCGTTGCGCCCCAGGCGGCGGCCAGGAAGAGGGCAGGCCAGAACATTGCCATCGGCAACCGGATAGCGGCCCGTCCCAGATTATCGGCGGTGATGGCAGTCATGGCTTTATACGGTTCTTCTCGTTGCGGCGAATTACATGTACCACCCCACCCTAAGGTCGAATTCGTTTATTTGAGGTGAACATGGCCCAGCCATCGTGTCGCATGCTTTCCATCGGGCCGCATGACGGCCGCCGGTCATGGCCGGCTCGATCGATTTGCCAACTCGGTCCACCAGGGTTTCTCATTGGCGCTGGATGTCAGCCGGAAGAGCGCCGGGCGCAACGTTATTTTTTTTCCTCTCCTGCCGAAAAATGGAAATAATATTTCGAAAGATGATGTAATGAGAAGTGAAAATGCCGGAATAAAAGAGATTCAATGGTTAATAAATATAGTAAACGCCAATGGTTAATATATAAAATTTAGTCAAAAAGCGTGTAATAGAGATTGATTAGCGGTTGAGGTTGCCTCAAATACATGATATTAACGTTTTATTAACAAATGGGATGATGGCTTCGGCCCTGGATGGGCTCGGTGTCATAACAACTCCCATAAAGAGCCACAAACGATTTCGAAAATCGTCGGAAAGGGGCTGCAGGATCCGGCGATTGATTAACGGACTGGGTGGAATCTGATGTTTACCAAAGGATCGCTTATTGCTTTTGCGACAATTCTGGCGGCACTGCTCTTCCCCGGGGAGGGGCGGGCCGATGTGACCGAAGACCTGAATTGTCTGGCGCTCAACATATATTTCGAGGCGCGCAGCGAGCCGCTGGACGGCAAGCTGGCAGTTGGGCATGTTGTTTTGAACCGCGCCGCCGACAAGCGCTTCCCTGCGAAGATCTGCGAAGTCGTCAAGCAGGGCGGCGCCAAGCGGCTGAACAAATGCCAGTTTTCCTGGTGGTGCGACGGCCGCAGCGACCGTCCCGCCAACCTGCAGGCCTGGAAGGAAAGCCAGGTCCTGGCAAGGCTTGTGTTCTGGGGTTATTCCGAGGATCCCACGGGCGGCGCGCTCTGGTATCACGCCGACTATGTGAAGCCGAAATGGCGTCTCAAGCTGACCCGTGGGCCGATGATCGGCCGGCACCAGTTTTATCTGGCCCCCGACAATCTCATGGCCGATGCCGAGGCGGGCGACGGAGCAGCCTGACCGATTGACCGACAGTTGGAGCCTGGTACAGCAGCAAATTCCGGGTCGGTCTCTTGAAATCGCGCGTGCGCGGCTGTGCATTGCCGCGCACGCTCGTTTCTTGCCTGTTCGTGAGAGTGCACGCCGTACAGCAGACATTGTTGACCAGGATCAATGCGCCATGCGCGCATCTGTGTTTTCTGTGGCCCGAAGCGCGGACGCGTGGACCTTGCGCCACGCGAATCCGGTGTTTCAGGCCGACAAGGCGTTCCAACCAGATAAGGAGGCGTGTGCCATGCAAGTCATGAGAATTTTCGGTACGGGTTCCCTCGGTCTCGCGGCGTTGTTGCTTGTCGCTGGGTGCGCCACGCCCCAGCAAGACGGTGTGACGCAGTCCGATATCGCGTCGCTGAGGGCGGAGATTGCCGACCTCCGTGCCGAGCTCGGCACAGTGTCGCAGCAGGCCAGAAATGCGGCGGCGCAGTCGCAGGCATCCGCAAGGGCGGCCGAACAAGCAGCCGCGGATGCGCGCGCCGCGGCGGAAAAGGCCGACAGGATCTACACCAAGTCACTGCAGAAATAGCGGCAACGCCGGCCCGGTGGTCGCACGTCCGGGCGGTGGCACGACAAGACTCGGTACGTCAGTGCGTGATCCGTACGGGAATGCCGCGCTTGGCGCGTGCGGCCCTGTGGACCGACGGCCAGTAGATTCGCGAGGCGGACCGCCCGGCCGCCTCGATTACGCGTTCCTTCAGCCCCTGTAACGGGATCGGGATGAACCAGCCTCTGGCTTCCAGTTCATCGCCTTCCTCGACTGTCGGATGGACTTCGAGATACAGTTCCCCCTCCGACCAGCCGAGTTTAACGGGCTGGTCGACGACGGTAACCGGCGTGCCCATGGCTACGGTTTCGAACAGCCGCTCGATATCTTCGGGATACATTCGGATGCAGCCGCTGCTGACCCTGCGGCCAATGCCATATGGCTTGTTGGTGCCGTGGATCACATAACTTGGCCAGCCCAGATTCAGCGCATACAGTCCCAGCGGATTGTCGGGCCCGGGAGGTATGGCTGCCGGCAGCTCGGGGCGTTCCGCCCGGATCGACTGCGGCGGTATCCAGACCGGATCCTTGCGCTTGGCGACGACCGAGGTCGATCCCAGCGGCGTTTCGCGCCCCAGCCGCCCGACGCCGATCGGATAGGTGGCGGCCGGTCCGGACCCGTCGCCGAAATAATATAACCGCAGTTCCGGCAGGTTGATGACGATGCCCCTGCGCGGCGCACCGGGCAACAGATGTTGGGTGGGCAGCAGAACGGTCCGGCCCAGGCCGGGCAACCAGGGGTCCACGCCGGGATACGCGGCGACAAGCTCAATGAAGCCCAGATCATGAAGTCGGGCGATATCGAGCAGCGTCTCTTTTTCCTTGACCTGATAATACTGGTTGCTGCCGATAATGTCGTTTCGCAGATCAGAGGCGTGGCCTGGCGCCATGCCGCTGACCAGCCAAAGCAGGACGACGATGGCCACGACGATAGCTTTGGTTCGCGCTGGCGAGGCTTCCAGGGCTGTGGCATCGCGGTCCGGTTGACAGTCGAGCGCGCGCTCGCGGACGGCCTCGTCGATGGCCGTTCGATCGACATGCAACCGGAGACCGGGCGTTTCGTGATGATCGCTTTTGACGTTCAAAATCTGTGCAGGCTCCTTTGTTTCCACTATACGCCAAAACAGCGCCTGTCGAACCGTCCTGCCCCAATCCGTTGACGCATATCAATGCCGACGGAGTGGTGTGCGGGTTAGCGTAGCCGAAATCCAGTATCGAGGAGAAAAGGCAAACCCGACAACGGGAGAATTCTCGATGCCGTATGCGCGGTCCTGAGTCACTGCAGAATTCGGAAGCGCGACCCATGCCGGAAATGATCGTGGTCGTGACCACCCTCACCGAGGGCTACAACCGGGCCAGGCAGTTGCTGTCCCCGTTCGGTGAAGTCGTTCCGACGGACTATTATAATGTGCTGGTTCTGGTCCCCGACGATCCCGGAAATTTCTTGGACCGTTTCGCCGCCATGGTCAGGAATGTCCCGGCGGTGATGGAGGTGTTGTCCCGCGTGATGCCGTCCGAGAAAACTTTCCTGTTCTCCGACCCGGAGGAATTCGAACGGGAAGCGCGGCAAACGGTGCTTGGCTGGACGCGGCGCCTGCGCGGCAAGACTTTTCATGTGCGCATGCATCGCCGGGGCTTCAAAGGCCGGATGTCGAGCCAGGACGAGGAACGTCTTCTCGACGAGGCGCTGCTGGCCGCGCTTGAGGCCGAGGATGCGCCCGGCCGCATCGATTTCGACGACCCGGACGCGGTGATCGACGTGGAGACGATCGACAACCGCGCCGCGCTGTCGTTCTGGACCCGAGAGGACCTGGAGCGCTATCCCTTCCTGAAGGTGGACTGAGCTCCAGGAGCCCGCGCCGCCGGGCAGACCGTAACGAGGCCGGTCCCGCCCTCCTGGCGCTCGATTCCCACCTTGGCCAGCCCGAACCGCTCGATCAGCCAGGCATTGGTTTCCAGATGCAGGCTTATTCTCTCCACGCTGCAACGCGACGGTTCGTCCGCGACCGCCAGCGGCACCAGGATCTGGTCAGCCAGATGTTGGTCCAGCGCGGCCGCCGACCGGTGATGGGATTCCAGCCGTTCCACCGCCTCTTCGGCGACCGCCTCGGAAGATTTGCCGCGCGCGCCCAGCGCCCCGAACCCGCAGGAGATGTTCGCATAACGGGCGGTCAGGAATATGCCGGCGCCGGCGCAGGCGGCACGCAGCCGCAGGGGTTCGATGCGGACGGGAACGCCCAATTCGCCCAGCAGCGCCGACGCCCGGTCCGCCATGCGCTGCGGGATATGGGCCGGCAGGTTGGCGGCGATCGCGCTGCCCGCTATTTCCATGAGCTCGCCCCGTTCCGTCAGTTCCATGGCGGCGGGCGGGCGCGCCTGCCCATGGATTCGGGCCTCGACACAACCCCTGCCGATGGGAAACCAGCCGGACGTCCTCAGCGTCATCTCGGCCTCCACCCCCAGCTGTTTCAGTGCCGGCAGCCAGACGTCGCGCAGATAATCGAAGGGCGGGCTCCAGGCCATATGGGTGCCGCCATGGACAGTCACCGCCGACTCGCCTGCCGCCATGGCCAGCGGCAGCAGCACGGTCTGCATGACGAGGCAGGCCGATCCGGCGCTGCCGCCTTCCCTGGCCTCGGCCACATCGAATTCGTACCGGCCCGGCCTAACCGCGTGGCGCGGCGTGAATGTCAGCGTTCGGCTCTCCAGTTCGTCGCCCTGTAGCGACGCGCCGCAAATGGCGCCGGCGGCCCGGATCGAGGTCAGATGCTGCGCCGCCAGACCCGGCTTTTTGCGGCCGGCGCGGATGCTCTCGATCCGGACCGCCCGCCCGAACACAGCCGAAATCTTGACCGCACTGCGCAGGATCTGGCCGCCGCCCTCGCCATGCGAGCCGTCGATGGTCAGCGGCGGGGTCACTGACTGCCAGCTTGACTCGATTCGACGAGCCCGCCAAAGGAATTTTCGACCTCGGCCCGCAATTCCGCTTCGCGCTTGCTGTAGCGAGGAGAGAAATGGAAGGGAACCAGGCGCCGCACGCCGGCCTCGCGGCCGAGGCGGCCGGCCTGGGCCGCCGTCAGATGGTTTTTCGCCGCGGCAATGTCGGCATCCTCGTCCAGGAACGGCGCCTCGATATAGAGCAGGTCCGCGCCCCGGGCCAGGCCGACGATTCGGGCGCGGTTGCGTTCGCTCCAGCCGGCATCGGTGACATAGGCGATCTTCTGGCCCGGCTCGGTATGGGTCAGCCGGTCCGCGAGGTCGCCGAGTGGATGAACCGCCTGTCGCCGTTTTCCCTCATCGTCGCGCCAGGTGACGGTGAAGGGGCGGTCCCCCGGCTCTTCGCCAAGGATGGCCAGCTTGAGTTCGCGCAGCCAGGGGCCGACGCGAAACCCCATTTCCTCCACCCTGTTCTTCCATATACTCACATGGCGCTTCTGTTCGATGGCGAAGGCCAGGCAGGGAATTCCGTGGTCCAGGATCGTTGCGCGCACCAGGTATTCGCGTTCGTCCAGCAGGATGCCGTTTGCCGCCACCCGCGGGGCGATCATGTTCGCGCGAAAGGCATCGCGGCAATTCATGCGCGCCATGCGCAGAGTTCCGTCCTCGCGATATTCGCCGACCACCAGGGTCAGTTCGGTGGCGAAACCCGAGACCAGGTTCCAACTGTATGAAGCCAGGCGATGCGATACCCGTTCGATGAAGCCGGTGGGGCCGAAGAGGTGCAGTGCCCGGTCGCGTCCCAGCAGGATGCGGATCAGCCGGTCCAGCCCGGCGAAATGGTCCATATGGGTATGGGAGACCATGATATGCCCGACATTGAGCAGGCTGCGATCCGACAGCGGCTGGAGATCGCCCAGGTCGAACAGCATCGCCCGCTTTTCGAACATGAACTCCAGATAGACTCCGGGGTCGCCGAACGGTGGGTTGACGAGCCGGCTGTGAATCAGGGGGCGCAAGGTCCACCCTCCGTTCAGTCCTCCTCGCCATATTGCTCTTCGACGGCCGTAATGATGTCGTAAACTGCGGCGACAGGCCCGCTGACCGGTCGCCGCAACTCGCCCATCACGTCGCTTTCGCCTGAGGCCCATGCCGCGGCCTCTTCGAGCTGTTCGATCGTGGCGCCCACGGCGATGATGGCCGTGCGCCGCGTGTCGGACATGGGGCCGAGAATATCCGCTATGTCGCTGGACGTGGCTTTCGCCGTCCTGTCCTTGGTTTCCACGGGTCTGTGTCCGTCATGCTGTTGGGAGCCGGTATCCGTCGGCAACTATAACGGGGGTAGCGTCCGGACTCCTTGACCTACGTCAAGGCCGGCCAGGATCTATGAGTCCGGCCCCGTCAGCGATTCCACGAAAGCCAGGATGTCGGCCACATTATCCTGGGTAATCGTGAAGGGTTGTGCATTGGGCGGCAAGTTGGTCCATTGGCGCACCCCTTCGACCCGGACATGGACCGGGTGGGGCCGGCGGTCGTAGAAGGTCTCGAAACGCTCGCGCCAATCCGCCATTTTCCGCAACAACGGGAATGACGGCGTGCTTCCGATGCCGCCCATGCGGTTATGGTCCCCGATCACATGGCAGCGGGCGCAGTGCTGGCGGGCGATATCGCGGCCCTTTTCCCGGTCGCCGGCGGCATTGCCCGTGGAAGGCGAGAGAACCAGCGGGAACACCGCAATTATCAGAAGTATTCTGCCCATGGCGCCAGAATATAATGGCTTGTGACCGTTTGGCCATAGCAGGAGCGCCATAACACGGAGATGCCGCAGCGTGCCTTTGCCGCCCACCGGGCGACAAAGTCGCGTCAGTCGTTGCCCTGGTTGCGGCCCTTGCTGTTATCGCTGCGATTTTCGTTGCCGTTGCCGGGGTCTTCGTCGGGATCGCCCTCGGAGCCGTTGCCGCCGCCGCTGTTCACGTGCGTGCTGCCATTGCTGTTCTACTCCCCTTCTTACCGGATACTGTCGTGGCCTATCCGAAAGGAAATCCTGCGTTATGTCAGCTCATCGTCATGACCATGGCTGCCATGATCACTGTGAGAAAGGTTAAATGAAATTTCACCATCTTCATCTCCAGGTTTTCCTGCCTTACCGATTCCACTCGAAGCATTTGTCGATCCCTATTCGTTCTATTGGATTAAGAAATTGTTAACAAAACGAATTACCGGCGCTTTTATTCCGGATATGCCGAAAAGTTTCGGAAATTTTCCGAATAAAATTGCAGGACCGAGGGGAGGATAGCGTCAGTTGGAGTTATTATTTTTAATTATCAATGGCTTAATGGAGAACAAATCGGGCGACTCTGGATTAACGCTTATCTGTACCGCATGCATTTTGTCGTCCCCAAACACGATCACGCGGGTGATTTTGCGGTTCTTCAGCCCCGTAACGGAATGGCGGACGGGGTTATCGATTCCGAAAGAATGGGAATCGCCGTTGATTAAAAGCACCGGCCGCCGAAATAGTTCCGCCCCGGCGGCAATCGCCGAGATCGCGTTGGCGAAGCTTTCCTGCGGCGCGCGGGAACTGAATATGTCTGCGTGAAACATGAGGACAACGCCGGCATTATTTGTTTCGATTGCTTTCCGGAACGCGGTTTCGATCCATGCGATGTTTGCGGCGTTGCGTGCTTCGAATTCCTCGCGGTCGTCGCCCAGGTTGTTATCGGTCCCCACCATATGGACCGTTGCGAAAATTACCCCGCCATAATTCCAAAGCGCGTTTTCGACCATGTCGGGGTGGCCGGCGGCGTCAGCCTGGCGTATCAAGGGCATCGGTTCGCGCCCCATGCTGAACGGGCCGGCGAAAAAGACCCGCCGCAATTCGGCCAGTCTTTCGCGGGTGTCGTAACCCCCGGCGAGGATCCTGTCGCAGTCGGCCCAGTCGTTATCGCCGGGCGTATAGACCAGGGCGCTGTCGAAACTGTCGAAATATTTTCGAATGGCCAGATAATAGTCGGTCGAGCAATTCAAAATACCGTTCTTGATGTCTCCGACATGGACGGAGAACGGGGGGCGGTCTTCATTTACACCGGAAATGAGATTTTCCAATCGTGCGAAATCTCCGGGTGTCCGATAGGGCATATCGCCGAAGGCGACGAAATGGAACGGCTCGCGCTCGGATGATTGCGCGGAAACGGGATCGGCTGCCGCATATGACAGCACGGCTGTAGCGAATGCTATAGAAAGGAGCCGACCGGGTAACATTCCGTCCGTAATCGCCGTTGCACAGATTGATACTAGCCGGGCCGGTGCAACGATTACAGTGGCAAAAAAAAGACGCGCCGCTACGGAAAATCCGTATGGCGCGCCCAGTAGAGGATCGGCCGGGGGCTGAGTCGGCCGTCCCAAATGCTAGTGGGTGGCTGTCGCGGTTCCCGCCGGCCAACGGTTCAGATTTTGGGCCGCCGGCATCTTGCCTTCCTGTCCCGCGACTTTGGCCTTCCATTTGCCGGACCTACCGTTGCCGTGCTGGGCCAAAGCTTGCCCGGCTTTTCCGCGGCAGGTCATCCTGGCTGTCACCGTTCGTCCTCCGGTTTCCTGTCTCAGGCTTGATCCCGTTCCCCGCGACCGATCAGTTAATGAAACGTTAATAACCAGTACAACGAACCCGCTCAGCGTTTATTCCTTGTTATTCTGAAATATCCTGCAAGCATTCGAAAATTTCCTTTAAATTCAAGGAAATCCAATGGGTTGCGGTGATTTGAAATTGTGGAACGTAGCGTTCCGGTAGTCTGGCGGGTTCAGGCGCGGCGCACTGCGGGTGCCCGTTTCTTGCCTTTTCGGCAGGCCCGCACGAATTCGACGAAGCGGGCGACCCAGCGATCTCCCTCGACGTCGCGCAGATGGCTGAAGCCTGCCAGCAGATTACCCTGGACGATGCCGTCATGCGTGCCGTCGATACCGTGGCCGCGCAGCACCCGCCAGGCATAGGTCACATCGGCCGGCAGGTTTTCCAGCGAGGCGTAGTGGAATTCATGGACCGGGATGCGCGCCGGCATGCCGGTCCGTGACGCCGGCAGCGGCCAGGGGCCGGCGCCGGTTTCTTCCAGCACCACATAGCCGCGGCCCTGGGGGCGCGGGTGCATGACGGTATCGCCGGGGATGACGCCAACCATCTCGCGCGTTTCCCCGCGCCAGGTCAGGCTGCGCGACAAATACATCAGCCCGCCGCACTCGGCGTAGGTGGGCAGCCCGGCTTCGATGGCGGTGCGAATGCTGGCCAGCATGCCCTGGTTGGCTTCCAGGGCCGCCATCTGGGTCTCGGGGAAGCCGCCGCCGATGAACAGGCCATCCACATCCGGCAGGGCGGGGTCTTCCAGACAGTCGAAGGGCACGACTTCCGCGCCGGCCGTTTCCAGCGCCTCCAGGTCGCCGGGATAGTAGAAGCCGAAGGCCGCGTCCCGGGCGACGCCGATGCGGATGTCCTTCGGCCGCGGCGCGGTTTCCGGTGCAGGGGCGGGCGCCGCACGCGGACCTTCAGCCGTGCCGGCGACCTCCAGGATGCGGTCGAGATCGACATTGCCGGCCACCGCCTCGGCCAGCAGGTCGATCGTCCGGTCCGCCTCGCCGGCCTCGTTGGCGGGCACCAGGCCGAGATGGCGTTCGCGAATTTCCAGCATGCTGTCGCGGCCGATCGCCCCCAGCACCGGCAGGTCGGTGTAATGGTCCAGTGCCGCACGCAGCTTGCCCTCATGGCGCGGGCCGCCGACCTTGTTGAGAATCACGCCGGCGATGCGCACGCCGGGATCGAAATTGACGTAGCCCAGCACCAGCGGCGCGATGCCGCGCGTCATGCCCAGCGTGTCGATGACAAGGACCACCGGCGCGCCCAGCAGCGAGGCCAGCGCGGCGTTGCTGTCGCGCCCCTCGACATCGATGCCGTCGAACAGGCCCTTGTTGGCCTCGATGATGGAAATATCCGCGGCCGCGTCGCGGCGGCAGAAGGTGGCGATGATCTCCGCCTCCTTCATGCAATGGAAATCCAGATTGCAGCAGGGATTGCCGGCGGCCCGGCCCAGCCACATGGGATCGATATAGTCCGGACCCTTCTTGAAGGGCTGCACGTTCATGCCACGGCGCGCCAGCGCGGCGGCGAGGCCGGTGGTGACGGTGGTCTTGCCGGAGGATTTATGGGTCGCCGCGATCAGCAGATGGGCCATGAAGATACCTACGCCGCGATTCCCAGATGCGCCTTGTTGCGCTTGCGCCAGACTCCTTCGGCGATGTCCTGGGCTTGCCTCGGGCTGTCGTAGCCGTGCCAGCTCTTCAGGACGATGGCCAGCGTTCCGGTGATCGCGGCCTCGGCGTAGGCGTCTTCCGTCTCGCCGCGCCACAATGCCTGAAGCCTTGCGATATCCATTTCCGGATCGGTCGGCTGAATCGCGTTCTCAAGCAGCGGCGGCCAGTCCTCGGACCCGGCGACGCCGTCCCTGACCGTTCGCGTCTCTGTCAGCTTGGCGGGGCGCCGCTCGATCTCGCCGCCCTCGCCGCGGAACACCACCATGTTCTTCTCGCCCAGCAGCAGCGCCGCCTGCTGGTGGATATCCATATAGTTGGGGTGGAAGATGCCCAGGACGGTCAGCCGCGCGCCGAAGGGGTTCAGCATCCGCGCGATGGTATGCACTGGCGAGCGCAGCCCCATGACCGGCCGCAATTCGATAATGTCATGCAGGCGCGGGCTGAGCTCCGCCAGGGGCAGGTAGGCGAAGTTGCGCGCCCGCATATGGTCCGCGGCTTCCGCGAGACTGTGGGCTACCGGAATGCCCAGCGCCTCCAGCGCCTCGCGGGTATAGAGGCGGCCCGGTGTATGGCCCTCTGCCCCATGCATGAAGATGCGCATGCCGTTCTGCGCCAGCAGCAGGGCGGCCAGCAGGAACCAGGGAAGCTGCCTGCGCTTGCCGGCATAGGACGACCAGTCGATATCGACTTCCGGCGCGGGGGAGGGCAGGTTGAACTGGCTGCGTGCCGCGCGCACGAAGCCGGCGATTTCCTGCCCGTCCTCTTCCTTGACGCGCAGCAGCATCAGGAAGGCGCCCAGCTGCTCCGGCAGCACCTCGCCGCGCAGGATCATGCCCATGGCGGCCTCGGCCTCCTCGATCGTCAGCGAGCGGGTCAGCGTCTTGCCGCGCCCCAGGATGCGGACATATTGCGCGAAGGGATGCTCTTCTCTTGCCATATAGCTCGGGCTCAGGCTCCGGCCGGGACCGCACCTTTCGGTGCCGGGCTTTTGTGATGCGGGTCGATGGCACCGTCCGCCAGGGTCGCCGGCAGGAACGGCAGAACCCGGACCGCCAGCGCCACCATAAGCATGGCGAAGGCGGCGCCGCCAATCCCCAGGCCGATCTCGTACCAGCTCGGCGCATACTGGGCAACGGCGCCATCGGCGAAGACGCTGGTGGTCTCCATGCCGGGGAACAGCACCAGCGGATACGCCTGTCCACCAATAATGATGACATAAACCTGCACCACGCCACCCAGGATCACCAGAAGCGAGGCCGCCACGGTCCCGCCGCGCGTGCCGGCGGTCTTCGGCAAGAACAGCAGCGCCAGCGGGATGACGCCGCCCAAGACCACCTGGCCCCACCAGAACAGCGTCGTAATGATGCCGCCCTCGGCAAGGATGAAGCGTTCGACACCGATATGTTCGGCGGCGTAGAGGTTCGTCAGATGCTGCGCGGCGGTGAAATAGAGCACCGCGGCGATGAAGATCGCCAGCAGTTGGCCCATGCGACCGAGTAGATGCGCGCCCAGCGGCCGCCCGGTCCAGGCGCAGGACGCCATCATGACCAGCAGAAAGATCGCCAGCCCGAACGAGAAGGACATGGCGATGAACAGCGGCGCCATCACAGCGGCGTCGTAAGTCTCGCGCGCCACCAGGAAGCCGAAGATCGAGCCCGTACCGGTGGTCAGGACCAGCCGCCAGATAAAGGCGACCCAGCCCGCGGCTGTGGTGTAGCGCTGCATGCGGCGTTCCATCTGGAACCACAGATAGACCGCGACGATCGCCATGAAGCCGACATAGAGATAGATGTTCCAGGCGAAGATCGATTTGAAGTTATAGGTCGTCATGGCGACGATCAGCCGGTCGGGCCGCCCCAGGTCCAGCACCAGCACCGCCAGTCCGCCCAGCAGCAGCGCCAGCGACAGCAGGCCCGACAGGCGCGACAAGGGCTTATAGGCCGTCTTGCCGAAGACGGATGCGATGGAGGCGACGTTCAGCGCGCCCGAGGCCGCGACGACCAGGAAAACGGCGAAGACATGCGGCATGCCCCAGACGATCTGGTTGTTCATGCCGGTTATGTAGTGGCCGTTATGTTCCATCACCCAGGCCGAGCCGAGCCCCAGCAGCACCAGCGCGCCCAAAACGGCCAGCAGCAACAGATAGCCGAAGCTGCGTCCTTCGATTGTGCGGAATGCGATCTTGCTGGCCATGGTCCGCTGCCTCACAAATTCTGGTATCGCACGCCGGGGTCGACGCCCAGATCAGCGCGGATCTGGCGGGTCGCGTAGGCCGCGATGCGTTGCGAGATTTCGCTGTCGGGGTCGTTCAGGTCGCCGAAGGTCATGGCGCCGTTGCCGCTGCTGCCGCAGGCCTCGAC
>CAJHYK010000169.1_pt1 | contig 16481 bp, 15 predicted proteins | sample 9198691 | NCBI WGS metagenome assembly CAJHYK01 (sample SAMEA7708355, study PRJEB35096) | sediment metagenome | biome: marine neritic benthic zone biome [ENVO:01000025]; feature: sediment [ENVO:00002007]; material: shallow marine sediment [ENVO:03000034] sea grass bed [ENVO_01000059] ...
CGAACGCGATGCGCGTCATTGCTGGCGATCGCAAAACAAACCGGACCGTCGAGTATGCCGCGACCATCTGGTGGCGGAACCCAAAATTGTCGTTTACGTAAGACTCCAGGTTCCCGGGGAGCCTCAACCAATCCCCGAGACCCGCCGGGTTGGCCGGGAATTTTGCGATGGCCCGGTTATCCGCCACCAGCGGTGCCGCAGCCGGGTTCATCAGGTTTCCTATCAATGGAAGCCATAGCCCGGCGAGGGTGAGAAGACAGATGAGGCGGCCGTATCTCTGGATCATCGGGCGTCAGAACCTGAAATAGAGGAAGGGGCTGTAGGTGTTGCTCGCCACTTTGAGGACCGATATCGCGACAATAGCCAGGAAGATCGTGGCATACGCCATACGGGGGCGGATCAGGCCCGTCAGTGCGGCAAGCGGGTTGGGGCGGTCATGCGTTCGGTCGCGCAGCAGCGTCGCCAGACCGGCCCCCAGAACCAGGGCCATTACGCTAACCGGGTAAATCGCCAAGTAGGTGGGGATGTTCATATTGCCGAACCCGTTTAAGCCGACCATTCCGGCAAATATCGACCCGGCGGCCGACAAGTCCGGGGCTCGGAACCATACCCACCCGCTCATGACGGCCAGCATTGTGTACCCCCACTGAGCCATGGCCGGACCCCGCTGAAATATTCTCCGCAGTCCGGCTCTCTCGGCGACAAGGAACGCACCGTGATGAATTCCCCAGACGATGAAGCTCCAGCTTGCGCCGTGCCATAGGCCAACCAGGACAAAGACCGTCACGAGGTTGCAGTAGGTGGCCAGCCTGGAGCCCCTGCTGCCGCCGAGCGGTATGTAGAGGTAATCTCGGAACCAGGCGGAAAGACTCATATGCCAGCGGCGCCAGAACTCGGTTACCGAAAGCGAGGTATAGGGCAGGCGGAAATTCCGCGGGAAGGTGAATCCCAGGGCGATGCCCATTCCGATCGCCATGTTCGAGTAGCCCGCGAAATCGAAATAGATCTGCACGGTGTAGGCGGCGACGCCAAGCCAGGCCTCCTGAAAGACAGGGTTCTGTGCGCTGTCGAAGACGGCGTCCGCTATGCGGGCGACCTCGTCGGCAATCAGCACCTTCTGGGCGATTCCGATCAGGAAAATCCGCAGACCCACGGCAGACCGGCCGAAGCTTGACCGGCGCTGGTGGAGTTGCCTGGACACGGTCTTGAAGCGGACAATGGGGCCGGCTACCAACTGCGGGAACATCGATATGTAGACCGCTACATGGAGCGGATTTCGCTCGTTATCTACGTCCTTGCGCCAAACGTCGGCCAGGTAGGAAATAGCCTGGAACGTGAAGAAGGAAATGCCGATCGGCAGGGTTTCCGGCAGAACCGGCTGCAACTGAACGACGCCACCGAACACGTTGTTCCAGTTTTCAACCAGAAAGGCCGAGTATTTGAAGAACGCAAGGAAGCACAGATTCGCGACCACCCCAATCGCCATGTTCATCGCCCTCACGCGCGTATCGGAAACCTGAAAACCACGGCCGATCGTGTAGTTGAAGGCAATCGACAGGATCATGAAGAACACGAACCACGGCTCGCCCCACGCATAGAAAACGAGTGAAAAGGCAAGCAGCGAGAGGTTTTTCAGGAGAGTGCCGGGTGATAGAAAGTAGACTGTCAGAAAGACCGGCAGGAAATAAAACAGAAAGGGGACAGAGGAGAATACCATGGGCGGTTCAGTCTTTTCCCTGAATCCTGCTCGCCACGAATCCGGACCTGGCGACGCATGCAGGACGGGGTGGCAAGAAAGCCTTGCAACAGGGCGATGACGCAATCACTAATCGAATTCCTCTCGATTCAACGTCGAGAAAGATGCTCCCATTCTATTTAACCTTCGGTAAATAGCCGGAGCTTTAGCCGGGGAGCTTGCTTGAAGGCGGGCGACACGGCAAATTACGCCCTGATTCACGTTCGTCGTTCGATCAGACCAAACGCTTGGATTGAAATGCACACACGCTGGTTCGATGAGTTCCGCGTCGGCGACCGGTTCGAAAGCCGCGGCGCGACGCTGACCGAATCGCAGATCGTCGATTTCGCGCTGACCTACGATCCGCAGCGTATGCATGTCGATGCCGCGGCCGCCGGGACCGGCCCGTTCGGCGGCTTGATCGCCAGTGGATTCCAGACCCTCGCCTTGAGCTTCCGGCTGTTTTATGATCTGGGGCTGATTGTGGAGTCGAATATCGTCGGTCCGGGGATGGACGAGGTGCGATGGACCGCCCCGGTAAAACCCGGCGACACCATCAGGACGGCGGTTGAAGTGATCGAGGCGCGGGAATCGCGTTCCAAGCCCGATCGTGGGACGGTGCGGTTCCAGTTTACGGTTCTCAACCAGCGTGATGAGACGGTGATGACCTACGTGGCCATTACCATCATCCGCAAGCGGCCCAAAGGCGGCGCGGACTGACAGGCAACCAGACCGTAGACCGCTGGCCAAGGCGGGGCAATGATAGAGACTGGCGGCCAATTCATCCAGATGGCGGCGGTATTCGGGCTGATCGTGATCGCGCTCGCCTTCTATGCCACCGAGAAGCTGTCCTACGAGATGACCTCGCTCGCGGTCATCTGCGCGCTGCTGCTGCTGTTCCATTTCATGCCGGTTGCCGGGCCGGACGGGGTCAACCGGATGGGGGCAGGGCGGATTCTCTCCGGTTTCGCCAACCCGGCGCTGATTACCGTGCTGGCGCTGCTGGTGATCGGCGACGGGCTTTCGCGGACCGGGGCGTTGAGCCAGGGGGCGTGGCTGCTGCTGCGCGCCGTGCGCGGCAACGCGGCGGCCAGCATCATGCTGGCGCTCGTCGCGGTGATGGCGGTCAGCGCCTTCCTGAACAACATTCCCGTCGTCGTTATCTTCATTCCCATAGTGCAGGCGCTGGCCGACAAGCTGGGACGCGGCGCCGGGCGCTATATGATGCCGCTCAGTTTCGCCGCGATCCTGGGCGGTATGACGACCTTGATAGGATCCTCCACCAACCTGCTGGTCTCGGGCATGCTGGTCGAGCTGGGCGAACGGCCCTTCGGTTTCTTCGACTTTACGGTCCCCGGTCTGGTGCTGGCATCGGGCGGCCTTGCCTATGTGATTTTCGTTGCGCCCCGGCTGCTGCCCAATCGCGAGCCGCTGCGCGGCGGCTTGCCGGTTTCCGGCCGCCAGTTCGTCGCCCAGATCAAGGTTTTGCCGGAATCGAAGCTGATCGGAGCGGAATCCCGCCTTGGCGTGTTTCCGGCCCTCAGCGATATTACGGTCCTGACGATCCAGCGAGGTGAAGAGTCGGTATTGCCGCCTTTCGACGGGTTCGTGCTGCAGGCCGACGACGTGGTCGTCGTGGCCGCGACGCGAAAGACGCTGACCGATACCCTGCAGGCCGACGCCCGGCTGTTGCATCCCGATATTCCCGGGCCCGCCAAGGACCCCGACGGGGAGGCCGAGGAGCGCTGGACCAGCGGCGGGCAAATCCTGGCCGAAGTCATGGTGCCGCCGAATTCGCCGCTGGTCGGCCGCTCGCTGGCGCGCATCGGCTTCCGCTACCGGTATCATTGCATCGTTCTGGGCATCGAGCGACGCAGCCGCATGCTGCGGCGGCGGATCACCGAAATCCCGCTCGAGGCCGGCGATGTCCTGCTGATCCAGGGACGCAGCGACGATGTCATGGCGTTACGCGGCAGCCGCGACGTGCTGTTGATGGAATGGTCGGCCGCCGCGTTGCCGGCGCCGCGCTATGCCAAGCGGGCCATCGCGATCTTTCTGGGCGTGGTGGCGTTGGCGGCATCGGGCGCGGTCCCTATCGTCATTGCCGCCGTGACCGGCGCGGCTGCCATGGTGTTGAGCGGCGCGCTGGGGCTGCGCGATGCCGTGCGGGCGCTGGACTATCAGATCATCTTCACCATCGCCGCGGCCCTGGCGTTGGGCGCCGCCATGCAGGAAACCGGCGGCGCGGCATTTCTCGCCCATCGGCTGCTGGGGGCGCTGGACGGTGCATCGCCGGCCGCCACACTCTCCGCCTTCTTCCTGCTGGTCGGCGGGCTCGCCAATATCATCAGCACCAAGGCTACCGCCGTCCTGTTCACGCCCATCGCCGTCGGGATCGCACGGGAGCTTGGCGTCCCGGCTGAAATCTTCGCAGTCGCGGTGATATTCGCGGCCAATTGCTCTTTCGCATCACCGATCGGCTATCAGACCAACCTGTTGGTGATGGTGCCCGGCCGCTACCGTTTCATGGACTTCGTCAAGGCGGGGATACCGCTACTGTTTATTGTCTGGCTGGTCTTCTCGTTGTTCGCGCCCTGGTATTATGGTCTGTAGGACAAATGTCGCCTGAGCGACGCTTTTTTGCCGCAGCGCAACATTTGTGCGTTGACCACAGGTTGAGCCGGGTCTAATTTCGCGCCTCCGCATTACCACTTGCCGCAGTTTCGGCAATTGTCACATGTGCGAACAATCCCCCAAAGACGTCAAGTTCGGGAACGAGAGAGATGTCCAGACCCAGCCAGAAACCCAACCGTCCCTTCTTCTCCTCCGGGCCTTGCGCGAAGCGACCGGGCTGGTCGGTAGCGGCGCTGTCGGGCACCTGGTCGGGGCGGTCGCACCGCGCGGCGGGCGGCAAGGCGAAGCTGGCGGAGGTCATCGACCGCAGCCGCGCCATCCTCGGCATTCCCGACGACTACCGCATCGGCATCGTGCCGGCTTCGGACACCGGCGCGGTGGAGACGGCGCTGTGGTCGCTGCTGGGCGCGCGCGGCGCGGACATGCTGGTCTGGGAAAGCTTCGGCAAGGGCTGGGCCACGGATGTCATGAAGCAACTGAAGCTGGAGGATGTCAGGGTTCTGGAGTCCGGTTACGGCGATTTGCCTGATTTGAGCCAGGTCGATTTTGCCCGCGACGTGGTCTTCACGTGGAACGGCACCACCAGCGGCGTCTGCGTGCCGGACGGCGACTGGATCGCTGCCGGCCGCGACGGGTTGACGATCTGCGACGCGACCTCGGCGGCCTTCGCCATGGAGCTGCCCTGGGACAAGCTGGATGTCGCGACATGGTCCTGGCAGAAGGTGCTGGGCGGCGAAGGTGCGCATGGCATGCTGGTACTGAGCCCGCGCGCCGTGGAGCGGCTGGAAGCCTACGCACCCGCATGGCCGCTGCCGAAGATTTTCCGGCTGACCAAGGGCGGCAAGCTGATGGAGGGTATCTTCAGGGGCGAGACCATCAACACGCCCTCGATGCTCTGCGTAGAGGATGCCATCGACTCGCTGAAATGGGCGGAAGAGATCGGCGGCCTGCCGAAGCTGATCCAGCGCTCGAGGAATAGCCTGGCGGCGGTTTCGTCGTGGGTCGAGAAAACGCCCTGGGTGGAATTCCTGGCCAAGGACCCCGCGACGCGGTCCTGCACCTCGATCTGCCTGAGCATCGCCGATGCCGGCGTGCTGGGTGGTGACCAGGCGGCGACCGCTCCGAAACAGATTGCGAAACTGCTCGAGAAGGAGGGCATCGCCTTCGATATCGGCGGCTACCGCGATGCGCCCCCGGGATTGCGGGTCTGGGGCGGCGCCACGGTGGAACCGCTGGACATGCAGATGCTGATGCCGTGGATCGAATGGGCCTGGGAAGAGGTTTGCGCAACGGCCGCCGCCGCAAATTAAACAGGACGAAAGAACAATGCATAAGGTGCTTATTGCCGACGATCTGAGCCAGCGAGCGGCCGATATCTTCCGGGAGCGCGGCATCGAGGTCGATGCGAAGACCGGGCTCGGCGAAGACGAACTGATCGCCATCATCGGCGATTACGACGGTCTCGCCGTGCGCTCGGCGACCAAGGCGACCGCGAAGCTGCTGGACGCCGCGAAGAACCTCAAGGTAATCGGCCGGGCCGGCATCGGGGTCGACAATATCGACGTCGCTGCCGCCACCCAGCGCGGCATCGTAGTGATGAACACGCCCTTTGGGAACGCCATCACCACAGCCGAGCACGCCATAGCCATGATCATGGCGCTGGCGCGCCAGCTGCCCGCCGCCAACGCCTCCACCCAGGCCGGCAAGTGGGAAAAGAAACGCTTCATGGGCGTCGAGGTGTCGGGCAAGACGCTGGGCCTGATCGGCGCCGGCAATATCGGCTCCGTCGTCGCCAGCCGCGCGCAGGGGCTGAAGATGCGGGTCGTCGCCTACGACCCCTTTCTCTCGCCCGAACGCGGCCGGGATCTGGGCATCGAGAAGGTCGAACTAGACGAACTCTATGCCCGGGCGGATTTTATCACCCTGCATGTGCCGCTGACCGATACGACCCGCGACCTGATCGACAAGGCGGCCTTCGCCAAGATGAAGAAGGGCGTACGCATCGTCAACTGCGCGCGCGGCGGCATCATCGTCGAGGAGGATTTGCGCGATGCGCTGGACGCCGGTCAGGTCGCGGGCGCCGGGCTGGACGTCTTTGCCGTGGAACCGGCGAAGGAGAATGTCCTGTTCGGCCGCGATGACGTGATCTGCACGCCGCATCTGGGCGCCGCCACCACCGAAGCGCAGGAAAAAGTCGCACTGCAGGTCGCCGAGCAGATGGCGGACTATCTGCTCACCGGTGCGGTGACCAACGCGCTGAACATGCCGTCGGTCACTGCCGAGGAAGCGCCGAAGCTGCGCCCATACATGGCGCTGGCGGAACTGCTGGGCAGCTTCGCCGGGCAGTTGACCGAAACCGGCCTGAAGGCCTTCAAGGTGGAGTTCGAGGGCAATGTGGCGGAGCTGAATACCCGGCCCCTCATGGCCGCCGCCCTGACCGGCCTGCTGCGGCCCCTGCTGGACTCCGTCAATATGGTCAGCGCGCCGGTGATCGCGCGCGAGCGCGATATCCGCTGCACCGAGGTCAAGCGGGACGATCCGGTGGACTACGAAACCCTGATCCGGCTGACCGTTACCACCGAACGCATGTCGCGCTCGGTCGCCGGCACGCTGTTCGGCGGTTCGCGGCCGCGCATCGTCGAGATCAAGGATATCCCCGTCGAGGCGGAGATCGGCCCGCATATGCTCTATATCACCAACAAGGACAAGCCCGGCGTGATCGGCGACCTGGGCCGCATGCTGGGTGAGGCGAAGGTCAATATTGCGACCTTCCATCTTGGCCGGGCCCAGGAGGGCGGCGACGCCATCGCGCTGCTGCAGGTGGACCAGGCGGTGGACAAGGCGTTGCTGGATAAAATCGCCGCGCTCCCGAATATTTTACAGGCGAAGGCATTGGAATTCTGACTCGCCGGGTCCATGCTGGGGCCATGCGCATCATCACCCTCCTGCCCGCTCTTCTGGCCGCCCTGATCCTGCCGGCCATGGCGCCGGCTGCCGGGCTTGGACCGCAGCCGGTTCTGCTGGGTAAGATCGACGGGCTGAAAAACATCCTGATCGTCGACGGCGCGCCGGTTTTGAAGGCCGAGGTCGGCGACTACCAGATTCTGCATCTGCCCGACGGCAAGCTGGCCCTGGCGCCGTTGCCCGCACCCGAAGAGGATATTTTGCCGGCACCGTCCGACATCATACCGCAGGCACGGGTCGTGAAGGGCTCGCGGGATATCCGCGCCGCCTGGTTTGCGAGCCCGACCGGCCGATACGGCCATGCGGTTCTGGGCGACGATATCGAGGCCGCGGCCCTGAAGGTCGAAACCGCGCTCGGCCAGTTCTTGGCTTACCAGCTCACCGACGATTCGGTATTCGAGGATCTGATCCCCCGCCTTGCCGATATCGACGGCGACGGACGGGACGAAGTCATCGCGGTACGCAGCTATGGCGACAGCGGCGCCGCGGTCGCCCTGTTCGGCCTTCGCGAAGGCAGGCTTGTCCGACTGGCCGAATCCAATTCGATCGGCTTGCCCTATCGCTGGCTGAACCCCATCGGTGCGGGCGATTTCGATGGCGACGGAGACCCGGAGGTCGCGGTCATCCGAACACCGCATATCGGCGGCATTCTGATCCTCTATCGCTGGCAGGACGACCGCCTGGCGGAAACAGCACGAATGTTCGGATTTTCCACCCACGCCATAGGATCCACGGTGTTGGGCATGTCGGCGGTGCTGGATCTGGACGGTGACGGTGCGGACGAAATACTGCTTCCGGACCGGGACCGGACGACCCTGAAAGCGGTCAGCCACGCCGGCGGCGTGTTTCGCATCCTCTGGTCGGTTCCCAACGACGCCAGGATCATAACCTCCATCGTCACAGCCGACCTAGGCGGGCAGGGTGGCGCGGATATTCTCTACGGCCTCGCCGACGGCTCGGTGATGATGCTGGCCCGCTGATTCCGGCGCCGTAGTCGTCGGGCGACATCGCATCCCTTGCCCCGACGCGCCAAAAGCTGTATCTCACGGCGGGCTTAATGACGGGGCGACCGTAATCCTGCGATGAATGAAGCAACGAGGAAGGCCTTGCTGCCAGACGGGCTGCGCGACGTGCTGCCGCCGGACGCGGCGCATGAGGCGGCCGTTGCCGCGCGACTCGTAGGCGCTTTCGCGGCGCATGGCTACCGGCGGGTCGACCCGCCGCTGGTGGAATTCGAGGATTCGCTGCTGGATGGCGCCGGCCAGGCCATGGCGACCGGCACTTTCCGCCTGATGGACCCGGTCAGCCAGCGCATGATGGGGGTGCGTGCCGACATGACGGTCCAGGTTGCGCGCATCGCCGCAACAAGGCTAGCCAATGTACCCAGGCCCCTTCGCCTCGCCTACGCCGGCAATGTGCTGCGGGTCAGGGGCAGCCAGCTTCGCCCCGAACGCCAGTTTGTGCAGGCCGGCGTCGAAATCATCGGCACGGAAGAAGCGGCGGCCGACGCCGAGATCATCCTGCTCGCCGTGGGCGCGCTGGGCGAGGCCGGCGTCGCAAGGCTGTCCGTCGATATCAACCTGCCGACACTGATCCCCGCGCTGTGCCGCGCGCTGAAGCTGAACGAGGAAACGCAGATTTCGCTGCGCGCAGCGCTCGACAGCAAGGATGCGGCGGCCGTCGCGGCCGTCGGGGGCCGGGCGGCGGAATGGCTGGGGGCGCTCCTGAGGGCGACCGGCCCGGTCGACAAGGCCTTGGCGGCGCTGAGGGCGCTCGACCTGCCGGCCGAGGCGACGGCCGAATGCGACCGGCTGGAAGAGGTGGTGAGGCTGGTCCGCGAGGCGGCGCCGGACCTGACACTGACCGTAGACCCGGTCGAATATCGCGGTTTCGAATATCAGACCGGCCTCAGCTTTACCGTCTTCGCTCGCGGCGTACGCGGCGAGATGGGGCGCGGCGGCCGTTATCACGTGGCCCAGAACGGCGAGCCGGCGACCGGTTTTTCGCTGTTCCTGGACAGTGTGCTGCGCGCCCTGCCACGGCCCGACAACGGGCGTACGCTCTATCTGCCGCACGGCACCGACGCGCCGCGCGGCGCCGCCCTGCGCGGCGAAGGCTGGATCACCGTCGCGGGCCTCGCCCCTGAGGCCGATCCCGCCGCCGAAGCGCGGCGGCTGGGCTGCACCCATATCCTGCGGGACGACCAGGTCGCCGAGCTTGGCGGCGGTCCCCAAAATCGAAACTGAGGTTACGAGGCAATGAGTAATGTGGTGGTCGTCGGCTCGCAATGGGGTGACGAAGGCAAGGGAAAGATCGTCGACTGGCTCAGCGAACGCGCCGAAATCGTGGTGCGCTTCCAAGGCGGGCATAATGCCGGCCATACGCTGGTCATCGACGGCCAGGTCTACAAGCTCAGCCTGCTGCCGTCGGGCATCGTGCGCGAGGGCAAGATGTCGATCATCGGCAATGGCGTGGTGGTGGATCCCTGGGCGTTGCTGGACGAAGTCGATCGCATCCGCGAACTCGGCGTTGACGTATCGCCCGACCGGCTGAAACTGTCCGAGAACGCGCCGCTTATCCTGCCGCTGCATCGCGAGCTCGACCAGGCGCGCGAATCCTCCAGTACGGTCAAAAAGATCGGCACCACCGGGCGCGGCATCGGCCCGGCCTACGAGGACAAGGTGGCGCGCCGCGCCATCCGGGTCTGCGACCTGTCCGACCGCAAGGCGCTGGAGGCCAAGATCGACCGCCTGCTGGCCCATCACAACGTCCTGCAGCGCGGCATGGGGCTGCCCGAGATCGACCGCAAGAAACTGCTGGACCAGCTGCTGCAACTGGCGCCGCGCGTGCTGCCCTATGCCGCCAGCGTCTGGCGGGAACTCGACCGCGCCCACAAGGCCGGGCGGCGCATCCTGTTCGAGGGCGCGCAGGGCTTCCTGCTGGATATCGACCACGGCACCTATCCCTTCGTCACCTCGTCGAATACGGTATCGGGCGCGGCCGCCGCGGGCTCGGGCATGGGGCCGGGGCGGTTGGGCTACGTGCTGGGCATCACCAAGGCCTACACGACGCGCGTCGGTGAAGGCCCCTTCCCGACCGAACTGGAAGACGAGATTGGCCAGGCGCTGGGCGAGCGCGGGCGCGAGTTCGGCACGGTCACGGGGCGCAAGCGCCGCTGCGGCTGGTTCGACGCGGTGCTGGTGCGCCAGGCCGTCAAGATCGGCGGCATCGACGGCATCGCGCTGACCAAGCTGGACGTGCTGGACGGCATGAAGGAGCTGAAGGTCTGCGTCGGTTACCGCGTCAACGGCCAGGAATACGATTATTTCCCGTCCTCCATGGCTGATCAGGCGGCGGCCGAACCGATCTACGAAGCCATGGAAGGCTGGAGCGAGAGCACCGAGGGTGCGCGCAGTTGGGCCGACCTGCCGGCCACCGCGGTGAAATATATCCGCCGTATCGAGGAACTGATCGAGGCCCCGGTCGCCATGCTGTCGACCAGCCCGGAACGCGACGACACGATCCTGGTGAAGGACCCGTTCGCGGGGTAACAAGGAGCGGCTTATGGCGCGAATTCTGGTAATTTCGGTCGAGGATGTCACGATCCGGGCGGAGCTGTTCGACACGGAGACCGCGGATGCGCTTTACGAAGCGGCACCGTTTTCCTCCGAGGCGAAGAGCTGGGGCGAGGAGATTTATTTCCGCACCCCCTTGCTGCTGGCGCGCGAGCCAAATGCCCGGGACATCGTGGAGGTGGGGGAACTGGCCTACTGGACGGAGGGCAGCGCCGTTGCGATCGGATTCGGTCCGACGCCGGCCTCGATCCATGGCGAAATCCGGCTGGCCTCGCCGTGCAATTTGTGGGGACGCGCCCTGGACGACGTCAAGGCCCTGGTCAATGTGAACGAGGGAGCAACGGTTCACGTCACCCGCGAAGGCTGAGCCGTACCTTGGGCGCCATCCGTCTGATTCACACCGTTAGCTGAACTCGCCCACTGGCAGGCGCGCCTCGCGGGCGGCGTTGCGCATGTTCTTCTGCAGCTTCTCGAAGGCGCGCACCTCGATCTGGCGCACGCGCTCGCGGCTGATGCCGTAGACCTTGCTGAGGTCTTCCAGCGTCGTCGGGTCGTCCTGCAGGCGGCGCTCGGTCAGGATGTGCCGCTCGCGCTCGTTCAGCGTGCCCATGGCGTCGGTCAGCAGGGCGCGGCGCTTGTCCAGTTCGTCCGCCTCGGCGACCATGACTTCCTGGTTGTCGGACTCGTCCTCCAGCCAATCCATCCATTCGCCGTCGCCGTCCTGACGCAGGGGCGCGTTCAGCGAATGGTCGCCGCCCGAAAGGCGCCGGTTCATGCTGATGACGTCCTCTTCGCTGACACCCAGGGTGGTGGCAATCTTCTCGACACTTTCGGGCGGCATGTCGCCCTCGTCGATCTCGCGCAACTGCCCTTTCAGGCGGCGCAAATTGAAGAACAGGCTCTTCTGGGCCGCCGTGGTGCCCATCTTCACCAGCGACCAGCTATGCAGGATATATTCCTGGATCGAGGCGCGAATCCACCACATGGCGTAGGTCGCCAGGCGGAAGCCGCGCTCCGGATCGAAACGCTTGACCGCCTGCATCATGCCGACATTGCCTTCCGAGATCAGTTCGGCCAGCGGCAGGCCATAGCCGCGATAGCCCATGGCGATCTTGGCCACCAGCCGCAAATGGCTGGTCACCATGCGCTGAGCGGCTTCGGAATCCTCATGTTCCCGCCAAGCCTTGGCGAGCATGTACTCCTCCTCCGGCTGCAGCATCGGGAACTTCCGGATTTCCTGGAGGTAGCGCTGAAGGTTGCCCTCCGGGCTGACGACGACGCTCGGTAGTGATGCCATGACGTGGCTGTCTCCTTGTATTACAGGCCGCATTCTGGCCCTTTGCCATGGCTATCGGGGCCGCGGCAGGGCTTCTTATATCACATATTTCTAATGTAGGGTGGAAATTCTGGTTGTAGCCTCCAATCCCCTCCCGCGAACAAACGCGGTACATCCTATATAGGTAGCTGTCATATGGATTCCAAGATGTTACATAACGTTTTCATATCGCTGGGCAATTCGGTCTCGAAGCTCAGTCTTTCCCCGCCTTCCGGATGCTCGAAAGCCAGCAGCCTGGCATGCAGCGCCTGACGCGGGAAGCTGCGCATCGCCTCAACAACGTTTTCAGGCAGCCCTTTGATCCGTGCCCGCGTGGCGCGGCCATAAAGCGGGTCGCCGACCAGCGGATGCCCTATATGGGTCATATGCACCCGCACCTGGTGGGTGCGCCCGGTTTCCAGCCGGCATTCGACGAGGCTCGCCCAGACCCCGTAGCGCTTCACGATCCGGTAGCTGGTGGCGGCTGGCTTGCCTTTTCCTTCCCCGACGACCGCCATCTTCTTCCGGTTCCGCGGGTCGCGCCCGATATTGCCCTCGATGCGGCCCTGGCCGGGCGTTGGCATGCCCCAGACCACGGCCAGATAGGCGCGCTCGGCGGTACGCTTCTCGAACTGGCGAGACAACGAATGATGGGCGCGGTCGGTCTTGGCCGCCACCATGACGCCGCTGGTGTCCTTGTCCAGCCGATGCACGATGCCCGGGCGGCGCACGCCCCCGATTCCCGACAGACTATCGCCGCAATGAGCGATCAGCGCATTGACCAAGGTCAAATCCGGATTGCCGGGCGCGGGATGGACCACCAGGCCGGCCGGCTTGTCGATCACGATCAAATCGGCATCCTCATACAGGATGTCGAGCGGGATTTCCTGCCCTTGCGGTTCGTAGGGCGCAGCCTCCGGCACTTGCGTGATGAAGGTCTGGCCGGGTTTGACCCGGTATGACGGCTCGGTTATGGTCGCGCCGTCGGCGCTTACCCGGCCTTCCTCGATCAGCATCTTCAGGCGGCTGCGGGAAAGGTCCGGATGGCGCGCGGCCAGGACGCGGTCGAGCCTCTGCCCGGCCTCGGCCTCTTCAATCCTGTGGGTCAATATTTGCGCGGGCGCCGTCATTTCGGGCCGACACTGGACGAATCCATGCAAGCACTCAAGGCTATCGTGATTTTCCTGGGCGTTCTCATCGTAATCGGGATGGGCATCCTCGCCTATGGCATCATGCAGAAATTCGAGGAATGGCAGGCGAAAAAGGAAGGCGAAGCGGCGCCCACGCCTCTCGTAGCGGTCGCGCCAGCCGGCAGTGCGCCAGTCATGGCCGAGGTCTGGGCGGGCGACCTGAAGGTCGCCGTCCCGGCCGGTGCGCGGGTGGCCGAAACGGTCGTCGCCGACGGCCAGATGATCGTGCGGCTTTCCCTGGCCGACGACAGCCAGCGTTACCTGATCTTCGATCTGGGCACCGGCAAGCAGATCGGCGCCATCGAATTGCAGCCCGGCCGGGGCGGGTAATGAATTTCGCCAGCGACAATACCGCCGGCGTCTCGCCGGAGATGCTGGAGGCGCTGGTCCGCGCCAACGATGGCCGCACCATGCCCTACGGCAATGACGAGGTGACGGCGCGGGTGAAGCAGCGCATTGCCGAGGTTTTCGAAGCGGAGGTCGAGGTCTTCCCCGTCGCCACCGGGACCGCCGCGAACGCGCTGGCGATCTCGTTGATGGCGCCGGCCTGGGGGGCGGTCTGGTGCCATCCGGAAAGCCATGCCAATACCGACGAATGCGCGGCGCCTGAATTCTATACCGGCGGCGCCAAGCTGATCCCGGTGCCGGGCGAGCATGGCAAGATATCGGCGGCGGGCCTGGGGCGCGCGCTGGAATATGCCGGCCATCGCGGCGTCCATGAGGCACTGCCTTCGGCCGTCACAATCAGTCAGGCCAGCGAGGCGGGAACTGTATACACGCCCGGCGAGGTCGCGGCGATTTCCGAACACTGCCGGTCGCGCGGTCTGGGCCTGCATATGGACGGTGCGCGCTTCGCCAACGCCCTCGTCACATTGGGCTGCAGTCCGGCGGAGGCGACCTGGAAGGCGGGCGTGGATATCCTGTCCTTCGGCGCCACCAAGAACGGCGCGCTGGCGGCCGAGGCGGTCGTGATCTTCGCCGAAAGCCTGCGCGTCAGGGCGGCCGAGATGGGCTTCCGCCGCAAGCGCGCGGCGCATCTGTTTTCCAAGATGCGGTTCCTGTCGGCCCAGCTTGAGGCCTATCTCGCCGACGATCTCTGGCTCGCCAACGCACGCCACGCCAATGCTATGGCGGCAAGGCTGGCCGAGGGGCTGTCGGCCCTGCCCGGCATACGCCTGAACCACCCGGTGGAAGCCAATGAACTGTTCCCGGTCATGCCCGCGGCGGTGCGCGAGGGGCTGCGGAAGGACGGTTTTGAATTCTACGACTGGCCCGACGTCGGCCCCGATGGCGTTCGCCTGATCTGCGCCTTCGACACGGCGGATGAGCATGTGGAGGCGTTTTTGAAGTCGGCGCGGTTTTACGCCGACGCGGCGGCTTAACACCAAGGCCGCCCTTATCTCTCCTTGCGCAGGGTGATATCCACCATCAGCGAGCCGGCGAGCGCTTCCAGCGCCGTCTGCAGCTCGCTCGCCTTCAGCTTTTTCGGCAGGCGAACCTTCACCTTGGCATAGAACATCACACCGCCGCTCATCGGTGCGTCGCGGATGTCGGTGTCCATGTCCTCGACGCTGACGCCGCGTTCCGCCAGGCAGTGGGTGATTTCGTGCAGGATGCCGGGCTGGTCGGGGCCGACGAGGTCGAGATTATAAAGCGGACCGGCCTCCGGCGCCTCGGCCTTGGTCTCCTCGACGGTCAGGTGAAAGCCTTCGTCTTTCAGCACGGCCAGCGCCTTTTTCAGCGCGGCGACCTTGCCCGCCGGAATCTCGACCATGGCGATGCCGGCGAATTTCTCAGCCAGATGCGCCATGCGGCTTTCCAGCCAGTTGCCCCCCACCTCGGCCACGGTTTCCGACAGCCGGTCCACAAGGCCGGGCCGGTCGTCGGCGATGAAGGTCAGAACGAGCGTTTTCGCCATGGTCGCATCCTTATATCAGAACATTGTATTGTTGTTGGCCCCTGTTTCGGGGAAGGCCCGCAGCATATCCCCATGTTCGACGATTTCCGCGTCAGAATCGAGCCGGAAGATATCCGTCCCCGCGTCAGCCGGGACGCCATCATAAATGCTTGGCGCGAGGGTTTCCATATCGACGAACCGATAGCCGCGGCATGGCCGGGCGAACACTAACGGCTCCTGGAATCAGGCGGCCATTCACGCCATTATTCTCCGGCGCGGTCGGTCGCGTTCAGTGTGGAATTTCTAAAGTCGGGGTGTTGGCGCGTTCACGACCGCCTCATTGCGAGTCGGCGCATTTTACGCAATTTCGGCCAGAATGCTTGGCTTCGTACATCGCGCGGTCGGCCTTTTCGAGGACGTCCTCGAGGCTGTCGGTGTGGGCGTGCCAGGTTGAGACGCCAAGGCTGATTGTAGCGTTCAACTGCTGAGTGTCCGACAATACGGCGGTACGGGATATGTTACGTCGCAGTCTCTCCGCGACCTTGAGCGCCCCGCTCATGTCCGTATGCGGCAGCAGGACCGAAAATTCCTCTCCGCCGAAACGGCTGATGATATCGGGCTCACGCAAAGTGTCCCGGCTGACCTGAATCAGCTGCTTCAGCACCGTGTCTCCGGTTGCGTGGCCATATCTGTCGTTGATCGATTTGAAGTGGTCGATATCCATCATGAACAGTGACAGCGGCGTGTCATAACGCAAGGCGCGCTGGCGTTCCCGCTCGGCCAGTTCCATGAAGTGCCGACGGTTCAGTGCGCCGGTGAGTGGATCCACCGACGCCAGCCGCCGCAATTCCATCTCGTCCATGACCATCATGGCGAGATCCCGCAGCAACGCCGTCTGTTCGGCGGTCATGCGGCGCGGTTCTCGGTCTATGACACACAGGGTTCCAAGGTTATGTCCCTGTGGGGACCGTAATGGCGCACCGGCGTAAAAGCGGATATCCGGATTGCCAACGACGAGCGGGTTTTCTGCAAATCTGGGATCGATGGACGCGTCTTCGACCACCATGACGTCGTTGGACTGGATGGCGTGTGCGCAGAAAGCCAGTTCCCGGGGCGTCTCCTGGGCTTCCAGGCCCTGCCGGGATTTGAACCATTGCCGGTCCTCGTCGAC
>CAJHYK010000259.1_pt1 | contig 16397 bp, 14 predicted proteins | sample 9198691 | NCBI WGS metagenome assembly CAJHYK01 (sample SAMEA7708355, study PRJEB35096) | sediment metagenome | biome: marine neritic benthic zone biome [ENVO:01000025]; feature: sediment [ENVO:00002007]; material: shallow marine sediment [ENVO:03000034] sea grass bed [ENVO_01000059] ...
AAGGAAGCCGTCGAGTTGCAGAGCGAAATCGCGCGCAAGAGCTTCGACAAGTCGCTCAGCGAAAGCGTGAAGCTTTCCGAATTGTCGCTGAAGGCCGCCAACGACATGTTCCAGCCGATCCAGCAGCAGTTCACCGCCGCGATGGAGAAGGCCGGCAAGATTCCCGCGTAATTACCGCAAGGGCATTATTGTCAGAGACGGCCCGGCAGCCCCCTGCCGGGCCTCTTTTTTTGCGCCGGGAATGCTTACGGCTTGCGGCAGTCGAACAGCACTGTCTTGTTGATCCGCCGGAAACGGCGCAGATGCGGCGGCATGGCCCGGCTGTATACCGGCTCTACCGCGAACCCGGCCTGGCGCAGGCGGTCGGGATAGTCGGCGCCGCATATCCGCACATGGTAGGGATGGCCGAAGGCCTCATCGCGGCCGGCGGCGGTATCGATCGACGAATCCTCGTAAGTTTCGGGCCGTTTCATGTCGATCGGCACCATCACGACGGCCCGTCCACCGGGCACGAGCACGCGGAACAGTTCGGCTATCGCCGCCCGGTCGTCCCCGATATGCTCCAGGACATGGCTGCAGATAGCGAAATCGAACGAGGCGTCCGGCCAGGGCAGGGCGGTCAGGTCCGCGGCCCGGTCGGCCTCGGGGTCGAACATGTCGACCGAAACGTAGTTCAGGGCCGGGTTGCCGGCCAGGGCATCGCGGATGCAATGCTCGGGCGCGATATGAAGCAGCCGGAGCCGCCGCCGCAACAGCCGGTGGTGGTCGCGCAGATGCATCCACATGAAGCGGTGGCGTTCCAGCGAACCGCAGCCCGGGCAGCGCGCATTGCGACGGCCATTCAGGCCGAAGGGCAGAAAACGGCGGAACTGCCCGCCGCATACCGGGCAGGCGAAAGCGTTGCCCGGGATGGTCCGCCCCGTCGCGCGGAGCGCACTTTGCCGTGCCCCATAGACCTTGCCAGCCTTCAGGTTTGCGGCTTTTACCCGGCGCAGCAACCGGTGCAAATCCTGCAACATTTTTTTTACTCCGTTCCCGCCCCTTTTCTCAGACGGTAATAATCCAATATAATCCATGGAGTGAAAGCAATCGGGTTCACGGAATGGCCGACAAGGATCACAATAGCGGGAACGAGCCTGGCACAGGGGTTGTCGTCCGCCCGCGCACCAAGACCAAGAAGCCATCCATGTACAAAGTGCTTATGCTGAACGACGATTATACGCCTATGGAGTTCGTCGTTGACGTACTGGAAAGGTTTTTCGGTAAGAGTATAGAGGAGGCGACTCGAATCATGTGGCATGTCCATCGCCGGGGGGTCGGCATATGCGGCGTGTACACATACGAGATTGCCGAGACGAAAGTGAACCTGGTTATGGATTTCGCCCAGGAAAATGGACATCCGCTGCAATGCACGCTTGAAAAGGAATAAACGGAGTGCCATCCCACCATCTTGAGGAAACCGTCCGCCGTGCCGTCGCCCATGCCAGCGAGCGCAGGCATGAGTTCGTTACACTGGAACATCTGCTGCTGTCGCTTGCCGAGGACCAGGACGCGGTCGCGGTGCTGCGCGCCTGCGGCGTCGATCTCGACAAGCTGCGCGAGGACCTGGTCACCTACCTCGATCACGACCTGAACTATCTGGTTACCGACTCGCTGGCCGATCCGCGGACCACGGAAAGCTTCAACCGCGCCCTGCAGCGCGCCGTCATTCATGTGCAGTCGTCGGGCCGCGAGGAAGTCACCGGGGCCAACGTGCTGGTCGCCATCTTCTCGGAACGCGAAAGCCACGCCGTCTATTACCTGCAGGAGCAGGATATGACGCGCTTCGACGCGGTCAATTATATCAGCCACGGCATTGCCAAGGAGCCCGGCCTCAGCGTGACACGCGGCGTCGAGGGCGCCGACGAGGAGCCTTCGGAGGAGCGCGTCAACCGCAAGGGCACCGAGGCGCTGGACGCCTATTGCGTCAATCTCAACCACAAGGCCGCGAAGGGCAAGATCGACCCGCTGATCGGCCGTCAGAGCGAGGTGGAGCGGACCATTCAGGTGCTCTGCCGGCGCCAGAAGAACAATCCGCTCTATGTCGGCGAGCCCGGTGTCGGCAAGACCGCCATCGCCGAGGGGCTGGCGCGCCGCATCGTCGGCGGCGAGGTACCGGACGTTTTGAAGGACGCCACGATCTATGCGCTGGATATGGGCGCGCTGCTGGCCGGCACCCGCTATCGCGGCGACTTCGAAGAAAGGCTGAAGGCCGTGCTGCGCGAACTGGAGGAGTTGGAAGGCGCGGTCTTGTTCATCGATGAAATCCATACGGTGATCGGCGCCGGCGCCACCAGCGGCGGCGCGATGGACGCCTCCAACCTGCTGAAGCCCTCGCTGGCCAGCGGCACGCTGCGTTGCATCGGCTCGACGACCTACAAGGAGTTCCGCAATCACTTCGAGAAGGACCGCGCGCTGGTGCGGCGCTTCCAGAAGATCGACGTGGTCGAACCGTCGGTCAGCGACACGGTGAAGATCCTCAAGGGGTTGAAGCCCTATTACGAGAAGCATCACAATATTCGCTATACCGGAGAGGCCATCCGCGCGGCGGTCGAACTGTCGGCCCGCTATATCCATGACCGCAAGCTGCCGGACAAGGCGATCGACGTGATCGACGAGGTCGGCGCGGCCCAGATGCTGCTGCCCGAGTCGCGGCGCAAGAAGACCATCTCGGTCAAGGATGTGGAGGCCGTGGTCGCCAAGATCGCCCGGATCCCGCCGAAATCGGTGTCGAAGGACGATACCAAGGCCTTACAGAACCTGGAGCGCGACCTGAAGACGGTCGTTTTCGGTCAGGACAAGGCGATCGGCGCGCTGTCGGCGGCGATCAAGCTGTCGCGCGCCGGCCTGCGCGAACCGGAGAAGCCGATCGGCTGTTACCTGTTCTCCGGCCCCACCGGCGTCGGCAAGACCGAGGTCACCCGCCAGCTCGCCCTTGTGCTGGGCATCGAGCTGCAGCGTTTCGACATGTCGGAATATATGGAACGCCACAGCATCAGCCGGCTGATCGGCGCACCCCCGGGCTATGTCGGCTTCGACCAGGGCGGCCTGCTGACCGACGCCATCGACCAGCATCCCCATTCGGTGCTGCTGCTGGACGAGATCGAAAAGGCCCATCCGGATCTGTTCAATATCCTGTTGCAGGTGATGGACCACGGCAAGCTGACCGACCATAACGGCAAGACCATCGATTTCCGCAATGTGATCCTGGTGATGACCACCAACGCCGGCGCGGCGGACCTGGCCAAGCCGGCCATGGGCTTCGGCCGCGAGGCGCGGGTCGGCGACGACCAGGAAGCGGTCAATCGCATGTTCACGCCGGAATTCCGCAACCGCCTGGACGCGACCATCGGTTTCGACGCCCTGAAGCCGGAAACCGTGTCGCGCGTGGTCGACAAGTTCGTGATGGAGCTGGAAGGCCAGCTGGCCGACCGCAACGTCATCATCGAGCTGTCGGACGAGGCCCGCAAATGGCTGGCCGAGAAGGGCTACGACGTCGCCTTCGGCGCCCGCCCGCTCGGCCGCGTGATCCAGGAATATATCAAGAAGCCGCTGGCCGAGGAGCTGTTGTTCGGCAAGCTCGCCAAGGGCGGCGTGGTTCGCGTGGAACTGGAGGATGGCGGGTTGAAGATGACCTATCCGCCGGATGCGGCCGGAAAGAAGAAAGTCGTGGAGACCATCGAGGGATAGGGCATATCCCGAAATCCTCGATGCCCGATAAAGAGAAAGGGCCGCCGCGGGGGACTGCGGCGGCCCTTTCCTTTGGCCCGGAACGGCGGGGGAGAGAATCCACCGTTCTATGATCCACCATCGAGGATCAGGGCAGGAGAGACAGAAAGATCATCGCATCGAAGATCAGCAAGGCGGCGGCGAAAAAGGCGATATAGCCGGCCAGCATGCGCCCGCGCGCGCTCATGCGCCGCCAGGCGGCGACCATGCGCTGACAGGGAACCGGATTCTGGCCGCTTGTTCTCATCGTCCCCTCGCTTGACCTCGTTGCGGTCTTTGCAGTGGGATAAGAGTGGCGATGAAATAAGGCGGCCACATGACAGCGGACGGGCAATTCCATGGAGAGCGGTTTTATTAATTGCCGCGCCGGAAGGGCGTCATTTCCGCCGTGGCCTCCATTTCATGGGCGATCTGCCGCGACTCGCGGCGGATGAAATCGGCGACCGGCCCACGCAGGCCCGGATCGCGGATCAGGTGGGCGCTGAAGGTGCGGACCGGCTCGTAGCCGCGCTGCAGCTTGTGCGGGCCCTGGGTGCCGGCCTCGACCCGTTCCAGCCCATGCTCGATGGCGAAATCGATGGCGCGATAGTAGCAGGCCTCGAAATGCAGGAAGCGGTAGTCGCTCTCGGCGCCCCAGTTGCGGCCATAGAGGGCGTTGGTGCCGCGCAGGTTGAGGGCGCCCGCGATCATCCGCCCGTCCCGTTCCGCCGTCACCAGCACGACGCGGGCGCCGAGGCGTTCCGTCAGCAGCTCGAAAAATTCGCGGTTGAGGTAGGGATAGCCCCATTTGCGGTCGTAGGTGTCGACATAGAACCGGTGGAAGGCGTCCCAGTGATGCGCCTTGATATCGGCCCCGCAAAGGATCGGCGTGCGGATGCCGGCATCGGCCACGCGGCGGCGTTCCCTGGCGATGGATTTGCGCTTGCGGCTCATCAGGGTGCCCAGGAATTCGTCGAAATCGCGATAGCCCCGGTTGTGCCAGTGATACTGCATGCCGTGGCGCACCAGCCAGCCGCGCTCCCCAAGGCGCGCGGCCTGGTCTTCCGGCAGAAAGGTGACATGGGCGGAACTCAGGCCGTGGCGTTCGGCGAGCTCTTCCAGGCCGGCGGCCAGCACCGCCTCCGCCGCCGCCGCGCCCGGCCCGGGTTTCGCCAGCAGGCGCCCGCCGGGCACCGGCGTGAAGGGCACGGCGCATTGCAGCTTGGGATAATAGCGTCCGCCGGCGCGCTCATAGGCGTCGGCCCAGCTCCAGTCGAAGACATATTCGCCCTGGCTGTGCCCCTTCACGTAGAGCGGCGCCACAGCGATGACGCCGCCGTCCGGCCCCTCGACCGCCAGATGGCGCGGCAACCAGCCGCTTTCCGCGGAAACGCACCCCGCCTCCTCCAGCGCGCCGAGGAAGGCATGGGACAGGAACGGATCGTCGCCGCCGGCGCAGGCGTCCCACTCGACCTCGTCGATCGCCGCGATCCGCTCCGCCACCCTGACCGATATCTGTTCGCTTCCGTCCGGCATGATTGAGAGATTGGCCGATGGGCGCCCCGAGGCAAGGCCTTTCGGGCCGGAGCGTATTCAAAAAATATCCTCTTGAGACCGCTTGACAGGAATGGTCCCCCGCTCCGATCATCCGCCCCTCGCCCAGTTCGGGTGCAAAAGGGAGTGCGGGACCATGGGTGAAAAATCCACGATCTTCGTTGGCGGCGGCGAACGCCGCCATTATCTCGACGCCCGGTACGCCAACCGCCATGGCCTGATCGCCGGTGCGACGGGCACCGGCAAAACGGTGACGCTACAGGTGATGGCGGAGGGCTTTTCCGCCGCCGGCGTGCCGGTCTTCGTCGCCGATGTGAAAGGCGATCTGTCGGGGATAAGCCAGGCCGGCGCGCCGCATCCGAAAATCACAGAGCGGCTGAATACGCTCGAGATTCCCGACTGGGAATTTCGCGGCGCGCCGACGATCTTCTGGGATCTGTTCGGCGAGAAAGGCCATCCGGTGCGGACCACGGTGTCCGAGATGGGGCCGTTGCTGCTCGGCCGCTTGCTGGACCTGAACGAGGTTCAGGGCGGCGTGCTCAACATCGTCTTCGAGGTCGCCGACGAGGAAGGCCTGCTGCTGATCGACCTCAAGGATCTGCGCGCCATGCTCAGCTTCGTCGGCGAGAACGCGCGGGAAATCGGCCGGACCTACGGAAACGTCAGCGCCGCATCCATCGGCGCCATTCAGCGCGGCCTGCTGACGCTGGAGCAACAGGGCGGCGACATGTTCTTCGGCGAGCCGGCGCTTGAACTGGAGGATCTGATGATGACCGCGCCGGACGGCAGCGGCGCCATCAACGTCCTGGTCGCCGATAAACTGATGCAGAGCCCGCGGGTTTACGCCACCTTCCTGCTGTGGCTGCTGGCGGAGCTGTTCGAGAATCTGCCGGAAGTCGGCGACAAGGCCAAGCCGAAGCTGGTGCTGTTCTTCGACGAGGCGCATCTGCTGTTCGACGACGCGCCGAAGGCATTGGAAGACAAGGTGGAACAGGTGGTCCGGCTGATCCGCTCGAAGGGTGTCGGCGTGTTTTTCGTGACCCAGAATCCGCTCGACGTCCCGGACGATATCCTCGGCCAGCTGGGCAATCGGGTACAGCATGCGCTGCGCGCCTTTACCCGGCGCGACCAGAGGGCGGTGCGGGCGGCGGCGGAGACCTTCCGCGACAACCCGAAGCTCGATACCGAGACGGTGATCACTGAGCTCGGGGTCGGCGAAGCGCTTGTATCGTTCCTCGAGAAGGGCGGTGCGCCTGCGGTGGTCGACCGGGCTCTGATTGCCCCGCCGCGCTCGCGGATCGGCCCGGCCAGCGCGGACGAGCGGGCTAAAGTGATGAGCGGAAGCCCGATTGCCGCGACTTATGACAAAACCGTCGATCGCGAATCCGCCTACGAAATGCTGCAAGAGCAGGAGCAGGCCGCCGCGCCAAGCGGAACCGGCGGCTGGGAGCGTCCGGGCGGCAGCCAGCGCGCGCCGCTGGAGCCGTCAGAACCTGCGAAACCCTCGCGGCGCATGAGCCGCACCGCCGAGCTGTCGCGGCCGCAGCAAAAGCGGGAGAAAAGTACGATGGAACGCATGATATTCGGTGATGGCCGGCGCCAGGGGCTGGCCGAGGCGATGGCCAAAAGCGCCATGCGGACCGTCGGCCGCCAGATTGGCAGCCGCCTGGTGCGCGGCATCCTTGGCTCCCTGTTCAAGAAATGAACGATAAGCCCCATTCCCCTTATCGGGTCGTTATCAGCGACGAAACCCGTTCGGCGCCCAAGCACCATGCCGCCGCGGCGGCGCGCAATACCGCGCCGATTATCGAGGTCTTGCGGGGCATCCTGCCGGAGGCGGGCAGGGCGCTGGAGATCGCCAGCGGCACCGGCCAGCATGCGGCGGCCTTTGCCGAGGCCTTTCCCGGCATCGACTGGCAGCCCAGCGACCAGGACGCGGGGGCGAGGGACAGCATCGCCGCTTGGGTCGCCGAATCCGGGCTCGGCAATCTGCGAATGCCGCTTGACCTGGATGTCTTGCGGGCCGGGTGGGTGGACGCCGTCGACGGCGAATTCGACCAGATTGTCTGCATCAACATGATCCATATTGCCCCCTGGGCGGCCTGCGAGGGGTTGATGGAAGGCGCCGGCAGGCTGTTGCGCGAGGGCGGCCTGCTGTACCTCTACGGTCCCTACAGGCGCGACGGCGAGCATACCGCGCCCAGCAACGCGGCCTTCGACGAGTCCCTGCGTGGCCGCAATCCGCACTGGGGAATCCGGGACATGGGAGAGGTCGCCGCCGTTGCCGGCCTGCACGGCATGACGCTGGAACGCACGGTCGCCATGCCGACCAATAATTTCTCGCTGATCTTCCGGAAGGCGGCTGGGTAACCAGGCGTTGCCGGCAGCGCGGTTCTGTGTAGGGAGTATCGCCATTTGCCGGATAGTACAGCGGGTCGGGCATAATTGCCTGCTGATGCAGACAATTTTCCTTGCAACGAAAGAGCGGCTTATTTTTTTGCTCGCCACCGGAAAGTATATTGTCCACATTAAAACAATAAAACTACATGTATTTTATTAAATACAGAACTTATTGCGTTTGATTAAATAATAGTTAACGTATATTTTCTTCTCTCTGTTGACGAGAGGGAGGGATGTTCAAGATGAAGTGGAATCGTGATTGGAATATAAACCGCAGTCGGAAAGTGTTTGCCGTTTCTTTGGTGATGGCGTGCATGCTCACGCTGACGATTGGCGCTGCCGTGCAGGCGGCCGACCATCGTTCCTGGCTGGCAGCGGCGGTCGAAGGCGATGTGCACCATTCCAGTCCGTTCAGCACCGCGTGGCAGTATATCGCGGTGGGCGACAGGCTTGACCCCGGTTCCCGAGTGCGAACCGGAACAGACGGTCGGCTGACGATAATCCGGGGCCGGGATACCGTCGTTGTCGATCCGAACAGCGAGGTCATTGTCTCCGGCGACCCCGATAATCCGCCGAACCGAATTATCCAGTCGCTCGGCTGGTTGCTTTTCGATATGGAAACCCGGGAATCCCGCAGTTTTTCTGTTGAGACGCCCTTGCTTGTGGCGACAATCAAAGGAACCAGGTTCGTTGTCTTCGTATCGTCCGGCGAGACCACGGTCACCGTCGAGGAGGGAACGGTCGAGGTGACCATGCGGGCGACCGGCGAAAATGTGCTGCTCGAGCCAGGCATGACAGCCCGGGTTTCAGCGGAAGATGGCGAGCTTGAGGTCACTGCATTGGAAGTCCCGGCGACGGACGCGGTTGCCGGTACGGTCGATGCCGCCGCTGGCGCGGTCGATGCCGCCGCTGGCGCGGTCGATGCCGCCGCTGGCGCGGTCGATTCTGCCCCAGATGCAGTTGGTGGCGCGGCCAAATCCGCCAGAGACACGGTCGGTGGTACGGCCCGTTCGGCCAGAGACGCCGTCGGCGGTGCCGTCGAGGGCGCGGGCGGTCTGGTTAAATAGCTTTCCGGCCCGAAGGACCGCAACTACGGCGCTCGAAAATCGCGAGCTGCGCTGCGCCCGCGCGTGATCGACACCCGGCGGGCGCTCTCGACAAAGGTCGAGCCGGGGGTGCGCCTTGCAGATATCCGGCAGACAGGGGACCGCAATTCACGCCGGCAAATTGGCATGAAAATAGGTCGCCGTTATGCGGTCGTGCAATTCGTTCATCACGATCTGCAACCCGTCGATAAAACGGTTCAGCGCCTGCTGCTCCAGCTTTTCCATATCGGCGTCCGAAACCGTCTCGCGCAGTTTCCGGATCACCGCCTGCGCGCCCCGGCTGCGGGGCAGGTGGGCCAGGCAGGTCTCGATTTCACCCAGCGTATGGAATACCGCCCGCGGGAAATCCTTGTCCTTCAGCAGGAATTCCAGGACCGGCACGCGGCGGACCGACTGGTCGACATGCTGCCGGTACATCTGGTAGCCCGACAGCGACTTCAGCACGCTCATCCACTGGATGGTCTCGAAGGGACGCAGGCCGCCGCCCTGGTCCGGCAGCAGGTCGGCCGAGCGAACGTCGATGATCCGGCTGGTCATGTCGGCGCGCTCCAGGCTACGGCCCATACGCAGGAAATCATAAGCGACATCGTGGCTCATCGTCCCGGCCAGCAGGCCGGCAATCGCCTGCGAGCCGAGGACGATGGCACGCAGGTACTGGTCGCGATCTGGTTTCAGTTCGCCCTTGCGACTGCGCTGCTCCGCCAGCGCATGCAGGCCGCTGATCTGTTCCCAGGCTTCGCGCGGCATGATGTCCCGCATGGTGCGGGCATTTTCCCGCGCCGTTTTCAGGCTGCCGAGGATGGACCCGGGATTGCGCTCGTCGTGGACCAGGAAGGCCACGACGTTCTTCTCCGAGGGCGAAGGGTAGAGGCTGTCGAATGCCGCCTTGCTGCTGGTAATCGCGAGCAGCGGCTCCCATCCCGTGCGGGCGCTGGCCGGCAGGTCGAGCTGCAGATGGCCGTTCACGCCGACCATGCGGGCGACATTCTCGGCGCGTTCGATATAGCGCGCCATCCAATACAGGTTTTCCGCCACGCGTGACAGCATCAGGCGTCTCCGTTGTCGTCGACGATCCAGGTGTCCTTGCTGCCGCCACCCTGGGACGAATTCACAACGGTGGACCCCTTGACCAGGGCCACGCGGGTCAAACCGCCCATGGTCACGGACACCGTCCTGCCCGACAGGATGAAGGGCCGCAGGTCTACATGGCGGGGCTCGACATGGGTGTCGACCAGCGTCGGGACGGTGGAGAGCGTCAGCATCGGCTGGCCGATATATTCGCGGGGGTTCGCCTTGATCTTGCGCGCGAAGCTCGCGCGTTCCTTCTCGCCGGCCTGAGGACCGATCAGCATGCCGTAGCCCCCGGATTCGTTGGCCGGCTTGACGACCAGCTTGTCCAGATTGGCCAGCACGTGGTCGCGGTCGTCCTTCTCCATGCACAAATAGGTGGGCACATTGGGGATGATCGGGTCCTGGTCCAGATAATACCGGATCATCTTGGGAACGTATGCATAGACCACCTTGTCGTCCGCGACCCCGGCGCCGGGCGCGTTGACGAGCGTGACGCTGCCCTTCTTCCAGGCGCGCATCAGCCCCGGTACGCCGAGTTGGGAATCCGGGTCGAAAACCTCGGGGTCGAGGAACAGATCGTCGATGCGGCGATAGATAACATGGACCCGTTCGGGGCCATGGATCGTGCGCATGAAAACGCGGTCCTTGTCGTCGACGAACAGGTCCGATCCCTCGACCAGCTCCGCGCCCATCTGCTGGGCCAGATAGGCATGTTCGAAATAGGCCGAGTTGTAAATGCCCGGCGTCAGCACCACGACCTCGGGCCGCCTGGCCACCTTCGGCGCCACCGACAGCAGCATTTCCAGAAGGTCGGATGCGTAGTCGTCTACCGGAAGAATATTGTAGTTCTCGAACAGCCCGGGGAAGACGCGCTTCATGACCTGGCGGTTTTCCAGCATGTAGGACACGCCGGACGGGACCCGCAGATTATCCTCAAGAACGTAGAACTCGCCGTCCTTGTCGCGCACCAGATCGGAGCCGCAGATATGGGCCCATATGCCGAAAGGCGGATTGACCCCGACGCATTGCGGCCGGAAATTCCGCGATTTCGCCAGCACTTCCTCCGGAAAGACGCCGTCCTTCACGATCTTCTGGCGGTGATAGATGTCGTCGATGAACAGGTTCAGCGCCTGCACCCGCTGCTTGAGACCTTCCTCGACGCGATCCCATTCGCTTTTCGGAATGATCCGGGGGACGATATCGAAGGGCCAGGCCCTGTCGATGCTGCCCCCCGCCTTCTGCGAGTATACCGTGAAGGTGATGCCCATCGTCTGGATCGCCAGTTCGGCGGCGGCGCGCCGCTGGCCAACCTCGTCGTCGGTCAGTTTCACCAGCCTCTGGCCCAGCGTCCGGGCGGCCGGGCGCATCTGACCGCCCGGCCGGACCAGCTCATCATAGCTATTCGCCGCCGGATAGCTTCGCCACCGGATTGTCATTGCAAGTAACCCATGTCAAAATGTCTGATGTAGAATAGCATTGAAAAAATTTTCCGCAAATTCAGATGTCTTCGGGGCGAACAACACCCAATTATCGAGGGCAATTTCGGAGTGCCATCCAGTGACTTATTGCCTTGCCATCCAGCTTACGGACCAGTTGGTATTCGCGTCGGATTCGCGAACCAGCGCCGGTGTCGACAATGTGAGCGTCTACAGCAAGATGCACATCTTCCCGGTGGCGGAGGACCGCTTCTTCACCTTGCTGTCGGCGGGCAATCTTGCGACGACCCAGGCGGTGCTGAGCCGCATCCAGCGCGATCTCGACAATCCGCACGCTGAAGAGAGCTTGCGCAATGTCGATTATATGTTCGATGCCGCGCACTATGTCGGCCGCATAAGCCGCGCGGTTCAGGATGAGCACGAGGATGCGCTCAACCGCGCAGACGTCAGCGTCGAGGCCAGTTTCATTATGGGGGGGCAGGTGGCCGGGCGGCCGCCGAACGCCTACCTCATCTATCCGCAGGGCAACTGCATCACCGCCTCTCCGCAAGCGCCCTATCTGCAGATCGGCGAAACGAAATACGGCAAACCGATCCTCGATCGGGCGGTCGCGCCTGAAACATCGCTGGGCGATGCGGTGCGCTGCGCCCTGATGTCGATCGCGTCCACCATGCGCAGCAATATCTCGGTCGGCCCGCCGATCGAGATCGCCATCTACCAGCGCGACAGCTACCGCATTTTACGGCACCTGACCTTCGAGCATGAGTCCCGCGAGTTCATCGAAATGGAGGAAAGCTGGAGCGCCGGGCTCAGGCGGACGCTGTCGGAGTTGCCCCGTTTCGATTGGGAAGAAGAAGATTCGGGGCCGTTCGCCCTGCATTCGCAATGATTTCGTCGATCAGCCAGAGCTTGTCGGCGGCGCCGGAGCCGATTGCAAAGGGGTAGGCGTCGGGCAGGCCCATGCTCCGGTTCAGCGCATTCAGGGCGTTTGTCAGTTCAGTCCACTCCTCCAGTATGAGTTGGAGCCGTTCCGGGTTGCCGGGCACGAGCGGCTCGACGCCGCTTCCGCGAATGGATAGCCCCAGATCGTTTGCCGTCTCGAGCGTGTCCGCCATGTGCAGGTAATGCGCCCAGCTTTCCGCCCAGTCCTCCCACGGATGAGCCGAGGCATAGGCGCTGATATGACTGTCCGGCCAGTTTTCCAGCGGCCCGTTGGCATAGTAGGTTGAAAGCGCCTCTTCGTAGTCCTGGCGTTCATCGCCGAACAGGGCGCGCACCCGTTCCAAATACTCGGAATCGCGGACCAGCAGATCCCAGTAGTAATGTGCGACTTCGTGCCGGAAATGGCCCAGCAGCGTACGGTAGCCTTCGCTCATCTGTTCGCGCATGCGTTCGCGCGCGCCGGGATCCGCTTCCGCGATATTGATGGTGATGATTCCGGTCTTGTGGCCGGTCAGGATGTGCTGGTCGCCGCCCAATTCATTGAGGAACTCGCCGCTGTCGCTGGACTGGTCGCGGAGGAATTCGAAAGCGAGCCCGCGATTGCGATCGACATGTTTGCCGAATACCGGCAGCCCGAGCATGTCCAGCGTATAGACGAGTCTTCGCTTCGCCTGCTCGATACGGAACCACAGGCGCACATTCTCATCAACCGACAGATCCGGAATGACGCTGTTCAGCCGGCAGGCATGGCAAAAGGATGAGGGGTCGCCGGCGGGTATCAGCCAGTTGCAGGCGTTGAATTCCTCGTAGTTGACGCATTTGCGGAATTGGCCGGCATCGCCGTGGGCCGTCTTGGCGCGCCACAGATTGTTACGGGCGGGATTGATTCGGGCAATCATCTGAAGGCCCGGGATATAGCCCAGCTGGCCGCCGCAGTTCAGGCAGATGCTGTTTTCGAAACTAAGCTTGTTTCCGCAAGGGCAGTCGAAAGTTCGCATTGGAGTTTCATGTCAATATTTGGTTTGCGCCCCAAGGGCATAGGGCAGTACAGGCTGCGCGTCAATTCACGCCTTGAAAACCCTGTGTCGGGGCGGGTCGTGCACCTGGCGATGCGGCCTTTCTCCCTGACCTCACGGCGGCGAGGCGGTCAGGTGTTGCCGGCGGCCCGGTCCAGCAGTGCCCGGACGGCGCTGCGATTGCGCCTGTCCAGCCATTTTTCCAGCGAGATGTGGCCCCAGCCCAGCGCCAGATAGCCGGATGAGACCGCGAGCATTTTCAGGCCCGACAGCAATATGGTGGCGCTGATGCCGTCCAGCGCCGCCCAGGCGGCCGTCCCGGCAAGTGCCGCCAGGATCGATAGTCCCAGGAAGGCGAAACCCAGTGTCAGATAAACGTAATACATGACCGCCAGCGTCGGGCGCAGCCTGTAACCGCCCTCCAGAACCATGCCGCCGCCTTCCACCGCGTCCAGCCTGGCGGCGAAATAGTAGGAACCCGGGCCGATCGGCCAGATCAGCGGACGGGTCCGGTGTTTCAACGCGATGCGGCCATCGCGGATGCGGCCCACGAACGCTTGGTTGAAGCGGAATTTCGGCAAGGTCATCAACAGGGGCAGCCGGTTGTCCGCTTCCGCCTCGATGGTCCGCGTGAAGGATTCCGGACTGGCCGGTCCCGCCATGCGCCACTCCTCCTCGCGGAAAAAACGCCGACGTTGCCAGTCCAGTAATCTGTTCAGGGGAAAGGGCAGGCGTTCCAGCATGCATCCTTATGCGTCCGCCGGCGTTTCCACGGGGTTAATGGAGACAACAGCGGTTACGATCCAGGCACGTCATCACGGCAAATCGATAAAATTTTAGTAAAAATAACAGAATAAACAAGTAAAATTAGATTCTGTATTTCTTAACAGATAATTAATTTTTCAGTAAGCTCGTATTTGGAAAATATTAACGTCTCATATATCGGGCAATTTATTAAGGAAACAGGAGGTTGCTATGTCCAACCCCTACAGGATTTCAGCGTTGGCGCGAAAGACCGGAGCAATCGTCCTGGTTGGCGCGGCCGTGTTTGCGCTGGCCACCGTATTCAAGGCGGAAGCCGGCGAAGCTGTTTACTGGGAAGTTGATTTGGCGGTCGGCGTGGTCATGATCGACGGCCAGGCCGCCAGCGCGGCGGCGTTGACAGTGGGTCCGGGCGCGGTGATCGAAACCGGCGCGGACGGTCACGTCGTCCTCATGCGTCCCGGTGACAGCATCACCGTGTTTCCCAACAGTAAGTTGGCGGTGCCCGCGAACGACAACGGCGCGGAACCCGGCATCCTGCAGACGTTCGGCAAGCTGCTGTTCCGCATGGAAAGCCGCGAGTCCCGCGATTTCGAAGTCAAGACGCCTTACCTGGCGGCCGCAGTCAAGGGCACGACCTTCACGGTCGAGGTAACTGACGGCGATGCGGCGGTCGAGGTCGAGGAAGGGTCCGTTCTGGTGACCGCCAGCCGAGGCGGCGGGTCGGCCTATGTCGGCCCCGGCGATCGCGCCACAGCCGGTCGCGGTAGCGGTACATCGATTCAGCTGTCGAAAGCCAGCATAGGCGAGGCGAACGAGGTTGACGAGCCGGACGAGTCCGAAGAGTCGTCAAATAACGGAAACTCGCCAGGCAAGGACAAGGATAAGGATAAGGCCAAAGACAAGGATAAGGACAAGGATAAGGACAAGGATAAGGACAAGGACAAAAACAAGGATGAGGATTGAGGCACCGGCGACGGTTGCCTTATGGGCCTGGGTCAACGCAAATCCGGGCCTGATGCCGAGGTGATAAGGACAAGGGCGAGGTTGATGAACCAGGGAATCGATGGAAAAGGCGACCGGCGCGGACCGCGACCCAGATGGCTGCGGCCGCTGGCGACGGGGGCTGTCGTGTCGCTGCTGTACCTGGCGGGCGTCCTGCATCCCGTCGAAAGGGTACTAACCGACGTCCGGTTCGAATTCACGAGCAGGGAGGCGAGCGGCGAACTGGTCGTCATCTCGATCGATCCCGAGAGCCTTCGGCAACTGGATACCTGGCCCTGGCCGCGCGACTATCACGCGACGGTTGTCGACCGGCTGGTCGAGGCCGGCGCCATCCGGATCGCTCTCGACATCGATTTGAGTTCCCGCTCTTCACCGGAAGCCGACGACGCCCTGCGCGACGCCCTGGCCAGGGCGGGAGGCCGCGTTATCCTGCCCGTCTTTCGTCAGCAGGTGCGGGGCGGTGCCGGCGTCCCTAATTTCATTCATACCGCGCCCATTCCCGAGTTCCGCCGGCTGGCACAACTTGCCTCCGTCAATACCGTGCCGGAAAAGGACGGGCTGATTCGCCGGCACGCCCGGCGCAACATCTGGCAGGGCGAATTTATCCCGACCATGCCGACGGTTCTGGCAGGCGGCAATCACGCGCCGTTCGATATCTTTCATATCGATTACGGCATCCGGCCGGACACGGTGCCGCAACTATCCTATGTCGATGTTTTCAGGGGACAGTTCGATCCTGCCCTGGTTCGCGGCAGGAAAGTGATCGTCGGCGCCACGGCGGTGGAACTGGGCGACCAGTTTGCGGTGCCGGTATACAAGGCGCTGCCGGGCCCCATTGTCCAGGCTTTAAGCTACGAAACCATCGTACAAAACCGGGCGCTTTATCGCAGCGCGCCCTGGTTGGTGGTCGCGGGAGTCCTGATAATCGCGTTCGGCCTGGGTCGCCGGTTGTGCTTATGGTCATGGCGCCGGGGACTGGCCGTCGTGATCGTGTTGTCACTGTCGGTACTGGCGCTGTCGGTGGTTCTGCAGCTATGGACGCCGCTGATGCTGGAGGTTACGCCGTGGATTCTGGTGACGGTGCTTCTGTACGGCATCGCGTTGGCGCGCAGGATCGACAGGCAGGAACTGCTGCTGGTCGCGCGCGGCGGCCGGCTGCGGCGAAATAATGCACTGATGCGCAGCATCGTCGAGAGCAGCTCCGAGGCGATTCTGATGGTCTCCGACGACCTGATCGTCGAACTGGCCAATCCGGCTGCCGAGGCGATATTCAGGGCCGGCGGCGATGGGCTTGCAGGTCGTCCGCTGGAACAGCTGTTTCCGCTGTTTCAGGAGGCCGGGAGCCTGGAGCGCTATCT
>CAJHYK010000324.1_pt1 | contig 16199 bp, 14 predicted proteins | sample 9198691 | NCBI WGS metagenome assembly CAJHYK01 (sample SAMEA7708355, study PRJEB35096) | sediment metagenome | biome: marine neritic benthic zone biome [ENVO:01000025]; feature: sediment [ENVO:00002007]; material: shallow marine sediment [ENVO:03000034] sea grass bed [ENVO_01000059] ...
ATCAGGCCCCAGCCCGCCAGGATAGCGCCGATGAACGGCAGCGCAGCCGCATAGAGCAGCAGGCGGTTGTCCCAGGCGCCATAGGAAAGCAGCAGGGCCAGACCGGTCAGGCATAGTACCACATTCGCCTTAAGCCCGGTCGATGCCGTTCCCGAATCGGCGAGGATGTCCCTGTTGCGGATCGAATAGATCGTCCAGTACAGGGCCTTGAAGGCGGCGTTGCGCAACGACCGGTATAGGGAAAAGCCGAAAATATGCCGGACGACGAGCCGCGGTTCGATGACGATACGATATCCCGAACGGCGCAGCCTGTGGCTGAACTCCACATCCTCCGCCACCGGCAGGAAACCCTCCGCAAAGCCTCCGCTGCGCCGGAAGGTTTCAGACTCGATGACCATTGCATGGCCGGCCGCGTAGTCGGCATCGGCGGCGTTCCTGCACTCCGAGTAATTAACGAATATGGACTGGAACCGGCTGAAGAAATCCCGGTCATACGGTTCCGGGGTGTAGGTTCCCCCGACGATCACGTTGGGGCCGTGCGACGCGAATGCCTGGCTGGCAATCGCGAGTGTGTCTTCCTGCAGCAGGCAGTCGGCATCGGTGAAGAAAAAAAGCTCGCCACGGGCATGCGCTGCGCCGGCGTTCCTCGCGCCCGAGGCGCCGGCATGCCGGTCGAGGCGGACCAGCCTGCAGGGGAACCGCCCGATCGCCTCAACGGACCCGTCTTCGGAATGGTCGTCGGCGACGACGACCTCGAAGGTCTCGTAGCGGGACGCAAAGGCGGCCTCGAGGCACCGCCCGATCGTCGCCTCGCCGTTCCGGTTGGGGATGATGATCGAGATAAAGGGTGCCATCGTCCATTCCGTGGAAGCGGTCCCGCCAGGAGACCAACGCGAAATAATCCCGAACAAGCCGCCAACAACGTCGGTTACCGTCGCTTGACGCCCCGGGCGCGACTCTCGATTTCTGTTGGACTATATCGAATAGCCATATAAAATATGTTATATTTCTTTATGTGAGAACACGCGAGCGTAATCAGACTTTTCCACGGCGGGAGAGGGTTCGTGTGTGACGGTAGACTTGATTATTCTTCGCCAAGCAAGAACGGGAATCGTCTGTTTCGCTCTGATCGATTGTCGAGCCCCGAAAGAAGGGCAGACAAGAAAGGCGTTGTCACGAAAGTGTCCGTCCCGGTGTTATCGGTCGGGCCGGCGTGCCGGCGCCCCCACAACAGAGGAGGAAATAGAATGATCAGGATACCGGTTTTCCGCAGTCTGGGAGCGGCATTTGCCGTGCTTTTGTCCGTCGCCTGGGCCGATACGGCGCCTGCGGCGGAATGGGCGAATCCCGACCTGCTGGCGACGCCCGAAATTGTCAAACAGAATATCGGCAAGCCGGACTGGGTCGTTGTCGACTGTCGCGGCCTCGGGGATTATGCGAAGGGCCACATTCCCGGCGCTATCAGTCTCGGCAATTCGTGCAGCAAAGCGCTCAGGGATTCAACGTCGCGTGTCTTCAGGGACATCTCGAAATATGAGAAGCTCCTCGGCAAGGTGGGAATCGGCAACGATACGCATGTCGTTTTCTATTACGGAGACATGGGTACGATAACCAGCGCCACGGTCGGATTCTGGATTCTCGAGTATCTCGGCCATGACAAGGTCCACGTTCTCAATGGCGGTCTCGACGCATGGCGCAAGGCGGGCAACAGGCTCGACAACAAGCCGACGATGAGAGAACCGACGACCTTCAAGGCCAATGTCGTGGCCAGCCGCTATGGCTCCACGGACGAGGTTCTGCAAATAGCCAACGGAGAAATGTCGGACGCGCAGCTTGTCGATTCCAGATCGTCGGGCGAGTATAATGGAACCGACGTACGGGCGATCAGGGGCGGTCACGTCCCCAACACGACTATAAACGTCTCGCACAAGACGACCCTGGCCCAGGAAAAGGATCCGAAGAGCGGTAAAATGGTGACGGTCGCCTATTTCGATCCGGATGTGGCGGCCACCAAGTTCGCGGGCCTGGACAGGAACAAACGCACCCTCGGCTATTGCCAGACCGGGACTCGCTCGACCATGACCTATCTGCAGTTCAGGCTGCTCGGGTTCAAGGATCCTGCAAACTGGGATGAATCCTGGCGCGTCTACGGGTCGCAGTTGAGCTACCCGGTGGCCGACGAGCAATGGTACAATTTCGCCAGCGTCAACAACAAGATCTCGTCGCTCGAGGCGAAGGTCAAGGAGCTCGAGGCGAATAACAAGAAGTAGCCCGGGCCCCGGGATTACGAAAAAGCCGTTTTCACCGGACGGGATCGGCCGATCCCGTCCGGCCGTTGTCTGCAGCGTGCCGGCGGGCTGAAGCGGCACCGGAGGGCCGGTGCGCGCCCCGCCGGGGATGAGTCTCGCTCTGTTGATTTGGGTCAATGTCGTTCGCGGCGGCCGCCTGTAAAGTTCCATAGGATTTGCTGCAGCGTGAGCCGGCCTGCCCAAGACTCTTCCCCATCCGCTTGTTAGCATGAGGCCCATCATGAAAGAGAAAGATGTGGCGCGACGCGTTCCCCGAATGGACCGTCTGATCCGCGAGCATGTTCACGATCCCTACAAGACGCGACTCAAGCTTCCGGAGCCGACGGTCTGTCCCGAATGCGGGGCGGTATTCCACGAAGGACGATGGCAGTGGGCGGAGTTTGCGCCGGCGGACGCCAATGAAGAGATGTGCCAGGCTTGCCACCGGACGAAGGACAAGTATCCGGCGGGAATACTGACACTCTCCGGTGGTTTCGTGAAAGGCCACAAAGACGAGATCCTTCATCTGGTGCGAAACCAGGAGAAGCTCGAGAAGGGCGAACATCCGCTCCACCGCATCATGGATATCGAAAAGCAGCCCGGCCAGATCGTGGTCAGTACCACCGATATTCATCTTCCGCGCCGTATCGGCGAGGCCCTGCACAAGGCCTACGAAGGCGAACTGGATTACCGCTACGAGGAGGAAGCCTACTTCCTTCGCGTGAACTGGACGCGGGAAAGCTGACCTGGATTGCGCGCTGTCTTTCGGGAGGAACAGACGATGCCTTTGTGGGAACTGACACCCGTGAATCTGCTCGATCCCGACTGGGAGGCGAGTTCGCATCGGGGCAGGGTCGTCGTCAGGGCGCCCCGCGAAGCGGTCGCCCGGGACGAAGCCGAGAAGGCTTTCGGCGTAAAGACCAGATTCGAGCCCGGCGGTGGAGTAAAGGCGCCGCCTTGGAAACGTCCCAACCTCGTTACGGCGAAGATCGTCCAGGACGATCGTTACGAAGAAGCCGGTCCGACGGAGATTGTGTTTCCGGCGCTTTGATGTGCGGTTGCGGCGCGATCGCCGGGGACTCCGGCCAGAGGCGCGCGAAATATGATTCCGGCCGCCAGATAAAGCATGACCGCAAGCAGTATAACGACCGTGAAGCCGAAATGGATGGCGAGGATCGTTGCGAGAATGGCGCTGACTACCGAAAAGCAGCCGCTGATACCCCATGCCCAGGGCACCATCTCGGGCAAGTGCGCCGACACCCTTGAGAGCCCGAGCGGAAAGGGCATGCCCATGAAGAAGCCGAGGGGCGCTATGAGTGCGAGCGAGAGTAAGATTCGCGCTGCCTCGGGAGCTGAAATCAACCGCGCGAAAACCGGCGGCAGCACCAGCACATAGACCAGCGCGATCGCGGCGATCGCGAGGACGGCGGCGCCGACTGGCGTAAGGCGTGCAAGCGGCCCGGCGGCGGTACGGGCCGCGAAAGCGGGCGCGGCCCCGCTGCCTAGCCCGGCGAAGGTCAGGAAGCCCGCCAACACGACCGCCACGGCGTAGATGGGATGGCCAAGGAACAGGACGAAGCGCTGGATGAAGGCGATCTCGACGAAAAGGAAGGCCAGGCCGAGGCAAAGGAAATAGGCCAGAACGCGCCATCGGTCGGGCGACCGCGCGGCAGGCGTGCGCCGGCGCAACCACAGCGGAAGCAATATCAGCAAACCGCTGAGCAGTGCGGCCTGGATGAGCGTGGCGAACAGGATGGGATAACCCCACTCGATCAGCGCCGCTCCGCTGCGTGTGCGCAGTTCCAGAAACTCGGGCAGGCTGCGCCAGCGGAAAAAATCGAAGAAATAGGGGCGATCGTCGGTGGCGGGCCGGATGTCGAACTTGTAACGCCGGAGAAAATCGCTGCGGTCGGGACCGGCAAGTGCGCGTGCGCCGTCGAAGAAATAGGGCTTCTGCAGGATGTTTGCGCGGTTCGCTTCGTCGGTCGCCAGATCCGGGAGGTAGACGAGATCGAAGGAGCGTTCCCGGGCGAAACGGCGCGCCGTCCCGGCCTGTTCCGTCTCGATGTCGCCGTTACGAACCAGCAGCGTGACCGTGTTCCAGCTGCGCACCATTGCCAGGGAACGGCCAGGCTCGGCCACGCCTTCCTGTTCCAGGGCCTGAAGCGCGGTGGCGAAGAGTTTCAGGCTGTCGCGGGGCGGCAGTTTCAGCCAGCGGGTGATGACGAGATAACCGCCGGGCTCCAGGTGGCGGATATAGTCCCGTAAGGCCTCGACGGTATAGACATAGCTCTCGCTGAGGCCGTGTACGCCGGCCGCCGCGGCCGCAAACGAATCGAGCAGGGGAATCTGGATCAGGTCCCAACTGTCCCGGCTGGCCGCGACGAAGGCGCGCGCCTCGGCTACATGGACCCGAACGCCGGGGTGCGCATAGACGTCGCCCGCAAACGCGCGGTGGGTTTCGCTGACGAGACGGATCATTCGCGGATCGAGCTCGACCGCATCCACTTCGGTCGCCTTGTGAAGCAGAGCCTGCAGCACGTCGGCGCCACCACCCGCGCCGAGGATCAGGGTCCTGGGCTTCTCGAGAAGGTGGTACGGCAATGCCGCGGTGGTGAAGCCGAGATAGGCGAGTGGTTGAAGATCGCCGTCGAAGGCGGTAATCGCGGTCATCCCGTTGCCGTCGGTGAACACGCCCAGCTGGGGCAAAGGCTCGATCACATTGTTGAGGCTGAGCCCCGGCGCATGGCGAAAGGGAACAACTGGGCTGCGGACGACCGTCAGAAGGCCTAGCGGGCTCGAGGTTTCGCCCAGCACCTCGGCCCCGGGAACCTGCAGCGCCATGCTGAGGCTCTTGTAAGGGGACAGGCGGAGCGCAGTCCAGGAAGCAGGTGTTGCGATCGGGACAATGAGCGCCGCCGCGGCCAGGCTCGCGGCCCAGATTTTGTAACGTCCGTCCGGCAACAGGGCCAGGGCGGCCGCGCCGAGGCCCAGGGCGGCGACGAGGCGCAGCGCGCTTTCGGGATAAAGGAGATGCAGCAGGCCGACAAGGCCCAGCGCGCCCAGGCCCGAGCCGGCCAGATTGAAGGCATAGACCCGGCCGATACTGTCCCCGAAACGGGCGAAGGCCAGGCCGATGCAGTTGGCGGCGGCAAAGAACGGCAGCGCGAGCAAGGGATACAATACCAGCAAGTACAGGAGCTGGCGCGGTTCCCACACCACCTGGAGGGCGTTGAAAGGGAGCCGCTGGGCGAGGGCGAAGCCGACCAGCGCCGTTAAGCCGAAGGCCGCGGCATTGCCTGCAAATGCCACGATAAAACGGGTCCCGAGCCAGCGCTGGGCGAGAAACAGGAATGTGCCGCTGGCCCCGAAGCCGAGCAGGGCGATGCTGATCGCCATATAGGCGAAGTGATGCCACTGGGCGATGGCGAAGAGGCGCAGCAGCAGCACCTCATAGGCCAGCGTGGCGGCCGACAGGACGGCGATGGCGAGATAGGTCGTCACTCGGCCTCGCGGACCAGCGGCACAAAGGCGACCGGCAGAATCTGACGCGTATTAACGCGCCCGTCGGCTCCCTTTTCCACCAGGGTGAGCTGCTGGGTGATGAAAGGCCCGCCGACCGGGATGACCATGCGGCCGCCGGGTTTGAGTTGGCGCAGGAGGGGCGGCGGCACATGGCTGGCGGCCGCCGTTACCACGATGCCGTCGAAGGGCCCGCAAACCTCCCAGCCGTAGTAGCCGTCACCGATCCGCGTCTCCACGTTATCGTAGTTCAGCCGTTCCAGGATCGCGGCTGCCGACTTCCCGAGTTCCGGGATGATCTCGATGCTGCATACATGCTTGACCAGGGGAGAAAGAACCGCGGCCTGGTAGCCGGAGCCTGTGCCGACCTCCAGCACGATATGGTCTGGCCTGGGTGCCAGAAGATCGGTCATCAGCGCGACAATGAAAGGCTGGGACATAGTTTGGCCAAAGCCGATGGGGACCGGCCGGTCGGCGTAGGCGATCGACAGGGGGGCTTCGCCCAGCAAGCCTGAGAGCCAGCCGCGGTCCCGCAGGATATCTTCGCGCAGGAAGGCATGACGCGGCACCGCACCCATGACCTCCATCACCCTTGGGTCGAGGTAATCCCGGCCAAGTGCGTCTTTCGAAAGCGTGGCATAGAGCTCGATGGTCTGAACCATCGCGGCACGCTGCTCTGCGTAGGCCCCATCATCAGCGATGCTGGGCGGGGCCCAGAGAAGGGCGAAAGGCATAACGCAATATGCCGCCGCCCAAGAGGACAACAAACGGGCGGTTGAGCGGATGCGGCTGATAGCGCGATTATGTGTGGACAGGTCCATGGCGAGTGCTCCTCGTTGCAACCCGAACCGCCGGAGACCGGTGATTGCGTCGTCCAATCATATCTCAGCCCTTTGCTCACGACGCACCCCGCCGTTTCGGTGCAGGCTATATACGCCAGGGACATCGGCCTCGGCGCGGTAATTGGCCGTGTTCCCGGGAATCATTTCGTTGCGTCCGATGACGAGTATGCCATCGGCGATCATACGCCGGGCGATCCGCTCGAGTACGCTGCGCTGCCCTGCCTCTTCGAAATAGGTGAAGGCGAGATTGCGGCAAAGCACGAGGTCGAACGGCCCTGCGGGCATTTGGCGCCGGATGTCCTGTCGTAAAAACCGGATGCCGTCCCGGAATCGCGCCCGCAGCCGATAATTGTCGCCCGTCACCGAAAAGGCCTCGGCGGTCCGGCATTGGGGAAGTTCCCGCAAGCTGCCCGCCCGGTATACGCCGCGTCGGGCGCGCGCCAGCATGACCGGGTCGGCGTCGGTCGCGACAATGTCGAGACTTAGCGAAGGGAAACGGTTGGCCAGGCCCAGATCCCAGACGATGCGAAGCGTGTAAGGCTCCTCGCCGCTGCCGCAGCCGGCACTCCAGCAGCGCAGCAGGTTTTGGCTCCGTGCTAGGGCCTTGCCGGCCAGATCGGGCAGGCCGGTCCGCTCCAGCCAGTCAAAAACCGGCCGGTCGCGGCAGAAGCGGGAAACGGTAATCCGGCAAAGCGAATCCAGTTCCAGCCATTCGTTCCGGTTGGCCTCGAGCCGCCGCCGGTAAGCCTCAAGATCAGGCAGGTCGAGCACACGCATGCGCCGGGCGATCCTCTTGCATACCTGCCCGCGCACGCGGCGGAAGCCGGCGCGGCGAAATGCCAAGCGCGGCAGCGCCCAGTCGAGGAATTCCCGGCATTCGGCATCCCTCATCGTGAAACGCCTTTCGCGCATTCCGCACGGCGGCTAGAATGGCACGGCGGCGCGTCGGGGGCGAAATGAAAAGAGCTTGTCGAGACGGATGGTTTCGCCGCCGCCTGTTGATCCGGGCCGCGCAAGCCGCAATGTTCTTCGCCGGAAACAGCGTTGGAACGATCATGACAGACGCAAGCGCAGAAACCAGGGGTGCGGCGGGACCTATCGGGCTTCCGCCACCGGCATGGGATAGCCCGCTTGCGGTGGAGGCGGCGATAGCGTCCAGGCGGTCGCTGCGCGACTTCGGCCCCGGCGCCATAACGTTGCAGGAAATTGGCCAGATATTGTGGGCGGCGCAAGGCATCACCAATCGGGCCGGCTACAGAACCGCACCATCGGCGGGCGCCCTTTATCCGCTTGAGGTTTCTCTGATCGCCGGCAATGTCCACTCCCTGCCGCCCGGCCTTTACCGGCATAACCCTCGCGCGCACGCACTCGACCCGGTTGCGGCCGGCGACCGGAGGGCGGCAATTGCCGAGGCGGCGCTGTCGCAGCGCTGGATCGCGGATGCCGCGGCGATCCTGGTCATCGCGGCGGTCGAGGAAAGAACGACCGTGAAATATGGCAGGCGGGGCGTCCGATATGTGCATATCGAAACCGGGCACGCTGCCCAGAATGTTTATCTTCAGGCGGCCGCACTCGGTCTCGGCACCACCATCGTGGGCGCATTCGACGATGCCGCGGTGACGGAGGTCGCGGATTTGCGCCATGAAGAAACCCCGCTTTGCCTTCTGCCCATTGGCCGTCCCTGAGAATCGGGTGCCGGCTCACGGCGCGCCAGCTGCCGCATGGCCGCTGGCGGCCCGCTCCATCAACGCGCTTACCTCGCTGTCGGCGACTTGCGGGAAACGGGCATAGAAGGCGCTGATCGCCCAGAACATGTCCGGCGTTGCCAGGCAGACGATCTCGTCGGCGTCGCCGCGCAGGACCTCGACCGTTTCCGGCGGGGCCACGGGCACCGCCAGCACCAATCGCGCTGGCCCGGTCCGGCGCACCGCATGAAGCGCCGCGCGCACCGTGGCGCCGGTGGCGATGCCGTCATCCACGATCAGCGCCGTCTTGCCCTTGACCGCGACGCGCGGCCGGTCGCCGAGCCAGAGATTCCGCCGCCGCCCGATCTCCTTCAGTTGGCGCGCCTTTTCCTGCGCGATGTAGTCGTCGGGAACCCCTGCCAGCCGCTTCACCTCCTCGTTGATTACAAGTTCCGGCTTCTCGCCGTCGACTACTGCGCCGACCGCAAGCTCCGGCTGCCCGGGGGTGCCGATCTTGCGCACGAGAACCAGATCCATGGGCGCCTCGAGGGCCTTGGCCACCTCAAGCCCGATGGGCACGCCGCCGCGCGGCAACGCCAGCACGACCGGGTCCTTGTCCTTGAAGCGCAGCAGCTTGGCGGCAAGCTGCCGGCCGGCGTCGTTACGGTCGTCGAACAGGGCAAAGTTCATGTGTCTTCCCGCTTTCCAGCCGGCAGATGGCCGGCAAACCAGTTCCAGGCCAACTCGATGACCTCATCCAGGGTGCCGGCTTCCTCGAACAGGTGCGTCGCGCCCGGCACGACGGCCAATTGCTTCTCGCAAGTCAGTTTTGCCAGCGCCATGCGGTTGAGTTCGAGCACGACGTCGTCCGCGCCGCCGACGATCAGCAGGGTCGGCGCCCTGACATGCGCCAGGTCGGTATCGGCAAGATCGGGGCGCCCGCCGCGCGATACCACGGCCGCGATATCCCGCCCGCTGCGCGCCGCGGCGACCAGCGCGGCGGCGGCGCCGGTGCTGGCGCCGAAGTAGCCGATCGGCAGCGCCGCGGTATCCGGCTGCGTGGCGATCCATTCCGTCGCCGCCGCGAGCCGTTCCGCCAGCAGGGGAATGTCGAACACGCGGGCGCGGTCCGCGGCCTCCTCCTCGCTCAACAAATCGAACAGCAGCGTGGCGAGCCCGGCTTCCTGCAGGGCCTCGGCGACATAGGTGTTGCGGGGGCTGAAGCGGCTGCTGCCGCTGCCGTGGGCGAACAGGACAATGCCGGCCGCCGGCTCAGGCAGATAAAGCAGGCCATCGAGGCCCATCGGCGCGATCCGCACGGCGCGCGCCGCGGTCCGCAATGCCTGCTGTGCCGGTCTGGTTGTGGTGGCAATCATCGGGGCCTCCATTGCCGGGCCCGGAAACCGATCGGCCGCCATCCTAACAGGCACAGCGGCCGCGCCTCATTGATGCAGGTCAAGCAAGCCCATAGTGTCCACGCCACGACGGCGCGGGCGCTACGCAACCTCGCGGCGGTCTCGGACTATCTGATTTTACACCATTGCAGCAGGTGAAATCCAGAGCCGGTCATGCTATCTATGTTATCGTTCGAAACTGAATACCGATCGCAAGGAGAGATATCAAGACATGCCCAGCGCAGACGCGCGTTACATCAGCCGCCTGACCCACAACGCGCTGGCCGTGGTTCTTGCCGGCGGCCGCGGCAGCCGTCTGGGGGTTCTCACCGAATGGCGGACCAAGCCCGCGGTGCCGTTCGCGGGCAAGTTTCGTATTATCGATTTCACCCTGTCCAATTGCGTGAACTCCGGCATCCGCAAGGCCTGTGTGCTGACCCAGTACAAGTCCCATTCCCTGATCCAGCATTTGATGCGGGGCTGGACCTTCCTGAATTCCGAATATCAGGAATTCCTTGATATCGTGCCGGCACAGCAGTGGCGGGACGAGGATAGCTGGTTCGAAGGCACCGCCGACGCCGTCTACCAGAGCATGGACATCATCGAGGGAAGCGGACCGGAATATGTCCTGATCCTGGCCGGTGACCACGCCTACACCATGGACTACGGCGCCATTCTGGCGACCCATGTGGAATCGAACGCGGATTTCACCATCGCCTGCAAATCGGTGCCGCTCGCCGAAGCCACAGATTTCGGCGTCATGAAAGTCGACGGCGCCGGACTCATCGTCGGATTCCAGGAAAAGCCCGAAAAGCCGGAACCGCTGCCCGACGACGACTCGCAGGCGCTGGCCAGCATGGGCATTTACGTGACGTCATTGGCATTTCTGCGCGAGCAGCTCATCCGCGACGCGGCCGACGCCGAATCCAGCCATGATTTCGGCAAGGACGTCATCCCCTATGTCCTGGAGGCCGGCTATGGCGTCCAGTCCCATACCTTCACCAGCCCCACGGGAGGCGAGGCCTATTGGCGCGACGTCGGCACCATCGACGCCTATTTCCAGGCCAATCTGGAGCAACTGTCGCTGACCCCGCCCATTACCCTGCACGATCCGGCATGGCCGATCCTGACACACCAGCCGCAGTTGCCGCCGGCCCATCTGATGGGGGAACCGGGCAGTTGCCGTTTCGGCAGCTCCATGGTCAGCGGCGGATGCATAGTCGACTCGTCCTCGCTGACCGACAGCATACTGTTTTCAAACGTGGTTGTTGACGCGGGCTGCGAACTGAATGGTGTCCTGGCGCTGCCCGGCTGCCGGATCGGGGCCGGATCGAGACTCACCAACGTCATCCTGGGCAATCGGTGCGAAGTACCGGAGGGCACGGTCATCGGCGAGGATCCGGCGGGGGATGCGGAACGGTTCGTGATCACGCCCGGCGGCGTCACCGTGGCCGACCGGGAAATGTTCGGCCAGGGCGTTCAGTATATGCCCGGTGTAATGCCTTACGAACTCACCGACGTCTGATTCACGTTATGGCGCATCGATGAACAGGGGCGTTGCGACGCTGCCCAGGATGTTTTCGATGACGAAGTAATCGATGGCGCCGCTGTCGATGAGCCGCCGCTCCTCGGCGCTGGAAAAGACCAGTTCGCCCAGGATCTCGAGGCCGCCGACCAGGCCGGACATGCCTACGCCCCGGGGCTTCGCCCGGTCGCGCGGCACGAAGTAAAGGGTGACGGCGCCGTCATCGGTTGCCGAAACAATAATGTTCGCCGTCAGACGATAGATCCTTTCGGCGTTGCGCCGCGCCCAGCCGTCGATCCATCCGGGCGCGGCGTCGGCGATGTTTTGCGCCGCGCCGTTCCACTTCACAACGGGCAGCGGATAGTCGATGGCAATTGCGGGGCCGTCGCCATCCGGTTGGCAGTCGCGCAAGCGGACTTCAAGAGGGAAGTCGGGCAGGCCCACGGGCCGCTGGAAGAACTGATAGTGCAGGTGGCCGGGGATAGAGGCCCCCGCGCCGACCCCGTTGTAGAATCCGACATAGCCCGGCATGCGCGACGCCAGCGCCGCCAGATCGCCGATCAGGCGCCGCAGGTCGGTCCCGCCGTTTGGCCCGTAGGCCCAGTCCTGGGCTTGGTGCACCGCAGAGGCGATCACTACCTGACCGGGCATCAGGGGAAACGGGTTCATCCAGGTATTGTAGGTCCAGCCGTTCACGTCCACCTCGAAGCCCAGTTCCATCCCCTGCTGCTGCCAACTCACATTTTCACGGCACAGGAAGCAACCACCGTGCGCGACCTCGGTTCCTTCGGGCGGCTCGGTCAGGCCGGCGCCGTTGAACCGTGCCTTCCGCCTGGCGTTGAATTGGACGCGGAATAACCGCGACGGGTCGTCCGGGTGGTGAAAGACGTGGCGTTCGACGTCGAACAGCGAATCCTCGATGAATCCCGTCTGGCGCTGGTTCGCCTCCAACGCGGCAATGGCCCCGCCCAGACCCTCGAAGGCCTCGATGCGCTTCAGCGCGGCGTTCAGTTCGACCCAGGCGGCATTGTAGGGTTGTGGTGTATCGAGCATGCGACCGTCCATTTTACCAGTAGGGACGTGTTCCCGTCCCCTTCCTTCTACTTTTGTGCACTGCATCATCCCGGTCAAGGGGGTTATGCACAATCCGTACCAGGGGCCACCCTCGAGATTTGACCCGATACGCCCGTCATTCTATACAAAAAGGCAGGGGAACCAGCGGCGACGGTCTATTTTTCCGGGTTCGACGGGGCGGAATCGCCACCCTTATCGCCGGATAGGGCCTAAAAGAAAAGGACGTTTGCCATGCGCGGAGATTCCATCGTCATCGAACCCCATCACCGCAAGGCGGCGGAAGGAATCGCCCGCTTCGTGCTTCGGACCCTGGATCTCACCGATGGGCGGATCGGTGTGACCATCGCCGGCGAATCGGGCAGCGGCAAGTCGGAAACCGCGGCGGCGCTTGCCGATGTCCTGGCCGAGCAAGGCATCGGCAGTGTTATCTTCCAGCAGGACGACTATTTCGTCTATCCCCCGAAGACCAACGACAAGACCCGCCGCGCCGACATTGCCTGGGTCGGGCCGCAGGAAGTCAAGCTGGACCTGATGGACGCGCATATGCGGGCGTTCCTGGACGGCGCCGCCTCCATCGAAAAGCCGCTGGTGGAGTACGAGCGCGACGCCGTCGATTCCGAGGTGATGGAGACCGGCAACGCCCGTGTCGCCATTGCGGAAGGCACCTATACCACCTTGCTGGCATCGGCCACCCACCGGGCCTTCATCGACCGCGACTATAGCCAGACCCGCAAGCACCGGGAGAAACGGAACCGGGATGCGTCGGAACTGGACCCCTTCATCGACGGGGTGCTGGAAATCGAACATGGCATCATTTCCTCGCACAAGGCGAAGGCCGACATTATCGTCAACGACGACTATTCCGTTTCACCCGCTTCCTGAGCGGCCTTCCATATAGTCGCGGAGTTTCCATGCATATTTCGTTTCTGAACCCCCAGGGCAACTTCGACCCGGCCGATTCGTACCTGACCGAACATCCGGATTTCGGCGGCCAGCTGGTCTATGTCAAGGAAACCGCCCTTGCCATGGCCGATCAGGGGCACAGGGTCGACATCGTCACCCGGCGGATCCGCGACGATGCCTGGCCCGAATTCGCCGGAGACCAGGACACCTATCCCGGTTATGAAGGCCGCTTGCGGGTTCTGCGCTTCCCCTGCGGCGGCGATGCCTTCCTGGGCAAGGAGCATCTGTGGCCCCATTTGCCGGAGTTCGTCGAAGGCATGCTATCGTTCTATGGCGGCGACCTGCCGGATTTCTTTACGGCCCACTATGGCGACGGCGGCTATTGCGCCGTGCTGGCGGAGGCGAAGACCGGAATCGGATTCACCTTCACCGGCCATTCGCTGGGCGCGCAGAAACTGGACAAGCTGGGCACCACCCCCGACAATTTGGAAGCGATGGAGGATCGCTACCGGTTCTCTCGACGCATCGCTGCCGAGCGCATGAGCATGCGCCGGGCGCACCGCATCATCACTTCCACCGACCAGGAGCGGCGGGAACAATATGCCCATCCACTTTACGCCGGCACCGTCGATGCGGACGCGCCGCATACCTTCCGGGTCCAGCCGCCGGGCGTGAACACCCGCATCTTCACCCACGACCCCCAGCCCGGGGACGCCGACGCCGAACGCGCCCTGTCGCAGAAGCTCGGCGCCGACGACACGCCATTCGTCCTGGTTTCCAGTCGCCTGGACGAGAAAAAGAACATCATCGGCGTGGCGGAAGCGTTCGCCCGCTCGGCCGCCCTGCGGGAACGGGCGAAACTGGCCATCTGCATCCGCGGCATCGACGATCCGTTCGAGGAGATCGCCACCCTGCCGACCGCCGAGCGCGCCGTGTTGCAGCCCATCCTGGATACCCTGGAGGCGGCCGGCCTGCGCGGGCGGACGGTGTTCCTCAATATCGGGTCGCAGCGCCAACTGGCCGCCACCTACCGCCTGATGGCGGCGCGCGGGTCGGTGTTCGCCCTTACCGCCTTCTACGAACCCTTCGGCCTTGCGCCCATCGAGGCCGCCGCCTGCGGCCTGGCCTGCGTGGCGACGAAGAATGGCGGCCCGTCCGAAATCTTCGGGGACCAAACCGGCGTGCTGGTGGACCCCTTCGATGCCGACGATATCGCCGGTGGGCTGCTCAACGCGCTTGACCGGCAGTCCACGCTCTCGATCAAGGCCCGCGACCTGGTGTTGAAGAAATACACCTGGCAGCAGACGGCGGAAGGCTATATCGCTGCCATCCGAGATGTCCCCAGGCCCGACAACGACCTGATGCATCCGAACGCCCGCGCCCTGATCGAGGCGTATCTGGAAAAACGGCAATAGGAAGCAGGCATATGGGCGCTCGACCTCGGCAAGGGGCGCGATCCTTCAGTCATCGGAGAATTAGCTTATGACACTCGGCCTGGAACGCGAGATCGTCGACCGTGCGACCTATGAGAAAAGCAGCCGGCATCTGAAGGGCAGGGGCATTCGCCTGCCCGGGATTGCCGAACTCGCCGATCCGGCGGCGCATCTCAAGGCAACCGCGGCCGATATCGTGGATGTCGACCCCGACACGCCGGACGCGCGCAACCTTTTCCGGGTGCACTGGCACAACGGGCCGGACCGCCGCTCGCTGGTCGATGTGCCGGATCATATGGTCGTGCCGGACGCCCTGACGGGAGTCGAGGCGAAGATCGTCGTCGCGCTCGGCAACCGGTTCCCGATGATCGGCGCGCACAAGGTGCTGGCCGCCTATGGCTGTCTTGTGCCGCGGCTGATGTCCGGCAAGTTCGACCCCGAAACACACCGAGCCGTCTGGCCGTCGACCGGGAACTACTGCCGGGGCGGTGTCGCCATCTCGCGCATTCTCGGCTGCCGCTCGGTCGCGGTGCTGCCGGAAGGCATGAGCGCCGAGCGCTTCGACTGGCTGGAGCGCTGGGTCACCGAGCCCTCGGATATCGTACGAACGCCGGGTACCGAGAGCAACGTGAAGGAAATCTACGACGCCTGCCATGCGCTGTCGAAAGACCCGCAGAACGTCATCCTCAACCAGTTTGCCGAGTTCGGAAACTACATCATCCACCGCGCCGTGACCGGGCCTGCGCTGGAGCGCATCTTCAACGCGGTCAATGCGAACGGAAATCTGACGGCCCGGGCCTTCGTCTCGGCGTCCGGGTCGGCCGGGACGCTCGCGGCGGGCGATCATTTGAAGGCCGCGCTCGGCACCGATAGCTGCGTCGTCGAGGCGCTGGAATGCCCGACACTGCTCTATAACGGATATGGCGAACACAACATCCAGGGCATCGGCGACAAGCATGTCCCGCTGATCCACAACGTCATGGGCACGGACTTCGTCATCGGCGTTTCGGACCGCGCCACAGACGGGCTCAATATGGTCTACAACACGACGGCCGGGCGCCGCTATCTGGCCCAGCGCAAGGGGCTCGGCCAGGAGGCGCTGGCCGCGCTCGGCAATCTGGGGCTTTCAGCCATCGCCAACATCCTTGGTGCGATCAAGTATGCCAGATACATGAAGCTAGGGCCGGACGATGTAGTGCTCACCGTTGCCACCGACGGCGCCGATATGTACGGCACGGAACTCGGCATGGCGGAGCGGAAATACTTCCCCGACGGCTTCGACGAGACGCTGGCGGCGGAAACCTTCGGGCGCTACCTGCTGGGCGCGACGACGGACAACATGCTCGAGCTCGACCGCTATGCGCGGGAGCGGATTTTCAATCTCGGCTATTACACCTGGGTCGAACAGCAGGGCGTGAGCCTCGCCGATTTCGAGGCCAGGCGGGACCGAAAATTCTGGGACGGCCTCATGGAACTGGTGCCGGCCTGGGACGCCATGATCGCGGATTTCAACGCCGCGTAGCCCGGGCCGTC
>CAJHYK010000242.1_pt1 | contig 16187 bp, 11 predicted proteins | sample 9198691 | NCBI WGS metagenome assembly CAJHYK01 (sample SAMEA7708355, study PRJEB35096) | sediment metagenome | biome: marine neritic benthic zone biome [ENVO:01000025]; feature: sediment [ENVO:00002007]; material: shallow marine sediment [ENVO:03000034] sea grass bed [ENVO_01000059] ...
GACGCCGGTTACGACGGCCGCGCCTCAGCGATCGCCTGGGGCTCGGCGCAGGTTTTCAAGGGGATCGGGTTGTGGCCTTACCTGGAATCCGAGGCCGGGCCGATTCTGGATATTCGCGTCGCTGACGGCACGATAGAGCGCGGCCCCTCGATGCTGTTCCTGCATTACGACCATACGGACATCGGCGACGAACCCTTCGGCTACATGATTGAGAACCGCGCCACGCGCAGAGGCCTGTTCGCACAGGCCAAAGGCCTGGAAGCGCTCGAACTGTTGGCGCCGGCCCGGGTCGCCACGCTGGACCGGTCGGCGGCAGGTGTCGAGGCCGAACTGGAGGACGGCACCCGCATTCGCGCGCGCCTGGCCGTGGGTGCGGAAGGGCGACAATCGCCGACCCGCGAATCGGCGGGCATCGCGGTGTCGCACCTGGATTACAACCAGACCGCCATCGTCTGCACGGTCGCCCATGAATGCGAGCATAATGGCGTGGCGGTGGAGTATTTCCTGCCCTCGGGGCCCTTCGCGATGCTGCCGATGACGGACCGGCGCATGAATATCGTCTGGACGGAGCGCAGCGAGCAGACGCCCGGCTTCATGGCGCTGGACGATAGCGCGTTCCTGGCCGAGTTGAGACTCCGGTTCGGCGACTGGCTTGGCGAGATCGAACTGACCGGCCCGCGTTTTGCCTATCCGTTGAGCCTGCAGCATGCCGCGCGCTATACCGACCGGCGTCTGGCGCTGATCGGCGACGCGGCGCACGGCATCCACCCGATCGCAGGCCAAGGGCTGAATCTGGGGCTGCGGGACGTCGCGGCGCTGGCCGAGGCGATCATGGATACGCGGCGGCTTGGCCTCGATATCGGCGGTTCGGATGTGCTTCGCCGCTACGAACGCTGGCGGCGCTTCGATACGGTCTTGCTGGCGGGCGTGACCGACGCGCTGAACCGGCTGTTTTCCAACGATATCGCGCCGGTCCGGCTGGCCCGTGATTTCGGGCTGGCGGCGGTCGACCGGTTGCCGCCGCTGAAGAAATTCCTGATGCGACACGCCATGGGAGCGGTCGGCGACCTGCCGCGGCTGGTAAAGGGCGACGCACTATAGGAGGTGGCCGCCATCGGGCGGCTAATTGGGGTCGCGGCTGAGCCCCTTTTCCTCGAGCGCCGCCAGATAGCCGGCCCAGGCCTCATCCTTGTTCTTTCCCAGATGGTACAAATAGTCCCAACTGAAGATTCCGGTGTCGTGCAGATCGTCGAACTTGATGCGGATCGCGTAATTGCCGACAGGTTCCAGCTCCATGATGCCGACATGACGGCGACCGGAAAGGGTCTGCTTCTGGCTGGGATTATGGCCCTGCACCTCGGCGGAGGGGCTCTCCACGCGCAGCAGTTCCGCCGGCAGGCTGAAGCAGCTGCCGTCGTCGAAATCCACTTCGAGGATCTTTTCCTTCTTCTTCAGCCGGATTTCGGTGGGCCAGTGGGCTACGCTGAATTGATTCTCTGTTGCATTCATCTCTTGTCTTTTTCCTCGTCAAGACTGCGGGCTTCGTCGACCAGCATGATCGGTACGCCGTCGCGGATGGGGTAGGCGAGATGCGCCTGGTCGCTGATCAATTCGTCTCGTGCTGCGTCGTAACGCAGCGGCGCCTTGGTCAGCGGGCAGACCAGCAATTCCAGTAATTTTGGATCGACGGCCGGTTTTGCTTCGCTCATCGCGCCTTCCTCCGGGTTTTGTTACTACTGGCGCACCGGGCTGCAGCCATGCCGGCCAGCGCCCATTTCCACCAAGGTGGTCAGGATTTCCGCCCGCGCATCCAGGCTTGGCGCTTCCAGCAGCGCCTGCTTTTCCGGCGCGCCGAAGGGGCAGATCATCGAAAGGCAGGTCACCAGCCGTTCGTCGGGCGCATCGCCAAGCGTTTCCCAGTCGGCCTCGATCCCGTGCAGCTTGAAATAGCCGCGCAGGGCGGGGAACAGACGGCCGCGCTCGAGGCAGCTGAGGGTCTCGCGTTCCAGGTCGCCTTCATAGGGCGTCCAATCCGGCTGCGCGCGTCGATATCCGTCGTGCGGCGCCAGCTCCTCGGCAACATCGAAGCGGCAAACCCCTTTAAGGGAGATCAGGTAGCGCCCGTCCGGCGTTTCCTCGAACCGGCGGATGCGCCCGGCGCAGCCGGTATTATAAAGCGGCGGCTCGCCAGAACGGCCGCCGGACGAAAGTGGCTGGATCATGCCGATCATGCGGTCGGCGCTCAGCGCGGCCTGCACCATGGCCAGATAGCGTGGCTCGAATATGTTCAGAGGCAGCATGCCGCCCGGCAACAGAAGGACTTCCGGCAGCGGGAATACCGGAATGGCGGCTGGAAGGTCCTCGAATTGCGGGTCGAACAGGCTCATGAGAACAGTATGGACGACAGTTTACGACGCGATTCCATGACCAGCGGGTCGGTCGGCCCCAACGTATCGAATATCTTGATCAACTGTTTGCGGGCCGCCTCATCGTTCCATTCCCGGTCGCGCCGGATGGTTTCCAGAAGCTCGCCGATCGCACCCGCCACGTCGTTCCCGGCATAGAGCGCCAGCGCCAGGTCCAGCCGCGCCTGGTGATCCGCCGGGTTGGCTTCGACTTTCGCCCGCAGCTCACTCGCATCGCCAAGCTCCGCGGTGCTGGCGGCGAGATCGATGGCGGAGCGCGCCGCCGCCACGTGACCGTCGTTGGCCTTGTTCGCAGGCACCGACTCCAGTGCGGCGCGGGCCTCGTCGATCCGCCCCTCTTTCAGCAGGCAATTGGCCATACCCGCCATGGCGCGAACTTCCTCCGGATCGTGCTGCAGAACTTGCCCGTAGATGGCGGTCGCCGTTGCCGCGTCGCCGCCCGCCAGCGCCGCGTCCGCTTGCTCCAGCGCCTGGTCGACCGGGGACGGCCCGGCTTCACCGCCGCCGGCCTGGATCAGCCGCTCGATGAAGGCCTTGACCTGGCTTTCCGGCTGCGCGCCCATGAATCCATCGATGCCTTTGCCGTCGATGAAACCATAGACGGTGGGCAGGGACTGCACACGGAGCTGCTGGGCCACCGCCGGGTTCTCGTCGGTATTGACCTTGACCAGCTTGACCTTGCCGGCCATTGCCTTGACCGCCTTTTCCAGTACCGGTGTCAATTGCTTGCAGGGCCCGCACCAGGCCGCCCAGAAATCTACAATCACGGGGATCGTCTTGCTGGCCTCGATCACCTCGTCGACGAAGGTGGCGTCGGTGGCGTCGGTGATGACGGGTGCGGCGCCTTCCGTCTGGCCTATCAACTGTTCCATAATTTCCTTCCGGACCTGTCTTTATCGTTACCCTTTGGATGAAATCGCCGGCCCCGGCCGGAGCGTCGGGCCCTTAGCGACTTAAATGGCCGCTGACCCCGGTTATGGCAAGCCCCGAACCCGGTCTATTCTTCATCGAAATCCAGAACCAGCGGCATGTGGTTCTCAGCCTCCAGGAAGCGGGCCAGATCGCCCGGCGCGATCGCCGTCGTGCGGTCGTTGCGCAGGGGGTGGGCGTTGAGCGGGTCGATTTCCAGCAGCGCCTTGTCCAGCACCATGGTGACATTGCCCTCGCGGTCGTTGATGACCGAAAAAGGCGTAACCGCGCCGGGGGTGACCCCCAGATGCTGCATCAGAAGCTCGGCATTGCCGAAGGAAAGAGTGCCCTGCGCGCCGATCCGCCGGCGCAGCGCCTTCAAATCCACCTCGCGGCTTTCCAGTACGGTGACCAGCCACATGCGGCGTTTCTTGTCGCGCAGGAACAGGTTCTTGATGTGGGCGCCGGCCAGGTCGCCGCGCAGCGCGCGCGACTGCTCGACCGTATAGAGCGCCTCATGCGCCACCGTCTCGTGGGCCATACCAAGCTCGTCCAGCCGCGCGAACAGGGATTGGTCGTCGAAAGGAGGTGCGTTTCCCATGGGGCGAAATTCTTATCTTTCATGGGGCCTTTCCGCAAGCCCCGGTCGCTTGGCGGCGGCGTGGCAAAAAAGGCCGAATCACCCCCTTGCATTGCGCGCTTCTTTGCGTATTATGCGCGCCGCTATGGACGCCGGGACGCGGTGGCCTTATATAGTGCATCGGAATGCGGGCGTAGCTCAGGGGTAGAGCGCAACCTTGCCAAGGTTGAAGTCGTGAGTTCGAATCTCATCGCCCGCTCCAATCTCTCTCCGAACAAACCGCCGCCAGGGCGGTTTTTTGCGCCCCGTGCCACAGCTCGAGGGGCGCGGGCCCGGATTTTCCGGACCCGCGACTCGAATCCGTGCGTCGCTACTATCCCGCCTGCGGGAAGCAGGCCTTGATGGCCGCGCGCGCCGCCGCATCCAGCCCGTCCTGACTGGCAAGGTCTGCGAGGACGGCCGCCGCCCGGTTGGCTCGTTCGCTTGGATTGCGCACCATCCGGTTGAGTGCAGCCAGATCGTCGGCCACCGTGCACCCCGCTGTGATGCTATTCGCCACCGCAGTGTTGCAGGCGTCGACGATAACCGTCACGGTCATGATTGAATTCGGGCAGGCATCGTCGGTATCCGCGACGCCGTCGCCGTCGGCATCGGCGAACGGCGCCAGCCCGACGATGACCGGGTCGTGGTCGGACGAGCGGAACGAATCCGGCCGGAACAGCGCCAGCGTCGGATCGGGCTTGAACTCCGTGTTGTAGTCGATGACCCGCGGCTCGTCGGCATTGATGTGCCATACCGCCGCGCCGGTGATCTTCGCCGCCAGGCTGGCTGACGCCAGGGCGTGATCGAGCCGCCCGGCCTGGCCGAAGAAGACGAATGTGTGACCCTCATCGCCGAATTCCGCGACCAGATCGACGTAGCCCCTAGCCGTGATTTCCGCGATCGGGTCTTCGAGGGCATAGGCGTTGAGATCGCCGATAATCAGGCTGTCCGGGTCACCGCTGCCGGTCGGGTCGGCCGCCAGCCAGTCGGCCAGCGCCCGCGCCGCATCGCTGCGGGTCAGGTTGCAGTTGCCCTGGCCGTCGCCGGTATCGGGATCGCCCAGGTCGTCACAGGGCGAACCCTTGGATTTCAGATGGTTGACGGCGACCGTAAGGATTTCGCCATCAGCCAGGATCTGGAAGCTGTGCGCCAATGCCGGCCGGTTCCTGTCGTCGTTAAAGGCCGGATCCACCGAGGAATCGAGAATGGCGTGCAAGCCGACCGGCTGCACCGTTGCCGGTTGGTAGATGAGCCCGACCTTGATCGCGTCGGCGCCGATCGTCCCGGTATCGACGAAGGCGTAGGTTCCTGGCCCGGCAAGATCGTTTAGCCCCGCCACGAGGTCGGCGAGTGCGGCCGCCGCATTGTTTTCGAGTTCGATCAGGCCGACGATATCGGCGTCGATGGAGGCGAGCGCAGCGATGATCTTGGCGCGCTGCCGCTCGAACTCCGCGGCTGAATCCGCACCGCGGCAGCCCTGGTCGCCGGCCGGGCCACACACGGGCGCGCCATTGTCGATGGTGGTGAAATAATTGAGCACGTTGAAGCTTGCCACCTTGACCTCGCCATTGACCGCCGGCGGGTACATCCGCGGGTTGCCGACATCGAAGCGGATCGGCCCGACCGGGCGAATCCGGTAGGTTCCGAACAGCTGCGTCAGAACCCCGGAGAGGTCGGTCACGGTATCGCCGAGCCGGCGGGTGCCGACTGCATCGAGATAGGGCGGCAATGGCGGATTCTGACTGTTGCTGTCATCGTCAAGGACGATCTGGCTGCGGTCGTTCAACGCCTGCAGTTCATTGGCGGGTGCGCCAGGCAGCACCTGATCGGTCGGGATACGCAGGCGATCGTCCACCGACAGAAGCAGTTCGCCGAAGCGGCCGAGATTGAAGCTGTCGGTTACCGCCAGGGTCTGGCCGGTGAACTGCGCCAACATGCCCTCGAAGCGTTCTAGGTCGCCGGCTGCCGCGACCGGCAGCGCCGGAACGGCGGGGGTTACCGCGTGCGCCGACGACCCGCCGCAGATGACGGCCGCCTGCAACCGGGACAGCTGGGTTTCGGTTCGGAATTCACCGGCCCGGCCGACCAGGCGGACCGTATCCCTTGGCCTGACATCGACAGCCAGATCCGGATCGTAGACGAAAATTCCCTCCGAAGTCAGCGGGTTGCCATCGCTATCCGCTTCTTCCTCCTGAATGTAATAGCCGCGAAGGCTGGTGTGCTGGTAATCGGCGATCACCACCCCTTCGACCGTCACCGTCTGGCCGAACAGCGGCGTGGAAGGACCGCTGCCCTGTATGGCGGAGATCGGCGTTGCCGGATCGCCGCACCGGCCCGGCCCGGCCAGCTGCGCCGCTGCCTCTGCCGACATGCCAGCCATGACTGAAATAGAACACAAGAAGAACAAAGAAGAACATATAGTGCTCTTGAAGTGCGAATCCTGCATAATTTCCTCCTTTTCTGTCCCAAATTAGTAATCGCGTATGCTTCTGCACGAATTAATAACAGGTTTATTCGGGTTTTCATAAAACATGGGATCAAATCCGCAGCTGCGGCCGATGCCATGGAACCACCCTTGCCCCGCGGCCGGCGTTGGCCTTTAATGGGTGCCGGATAATGGGAGTCAGAGAGTCGCACGCCGCGTGGAGCCGGAAGCCGGGCCGGCAAGCCGCAACGCCATGTGTTGCTCCGGAAGGGGTGGAAAAAGGTACGAGATGACAGCGCGAACCACGACGCTGAAACAGGACGCAGTCGATTCGGTCGTCGCCAAGCTGCATGACCGCTTTTCCGGCGATCGGGCCGAAGGCGCCGAGCGGTTCATCCGGTATTATTACGGGGACATCGCGGCCGAGGACATCGTTGGCGCCGATCAGGAGGATCTGTATGGCGCGGCGCTGTCGCTATGGCAGTTTGCGGCCCAGCGCAAGCCCGGCGAGGCCAAGATCCGGGTATTCAACCCCCGTGTCGAAAAGCATGGCTGGCACTCGCCGCACACGGTGGTCGAGATCGTCCATGACGACATGCCGTTCCTGGTCGACTCGGTGACCATGGCGTTGAACCGGCGGGAATTGACCGTCCACCTGGTGGTTCATCCGCAGTTCGTGGTCGAAAGGGATTCGTCTGGAAAGGCCGTGTCATTCAGGCCGCGGGGTGACGAGGGGAAAACTGCGACGCCGGAATCCTGCATGCATATAGAGGTCGACGAGCAGGGCGCTCCCGCCATGCTGCGCGCCATCGAGGAAGATCTGGAGGCGACCCTGGCCGACGTGCGCGCCGCGGTGCAGTGCTGGCGCCCGACAGTTGGCCATGTCGAGGCCCTTATCAAGGCGTTCAAGGGGTCGCCGCCGGCAAAAATGCCCAAGGATGATGTCGCGGAGACAACGGCTTTCCTGAAATGGCTGCTGGAGGACCACTTCACCTTCCTCGGCTATCGCGAGATGGATTTTGAGGGCGCCGGCAAAGAGGCCCGCATAAAGGTGCTTGAAAGTTCCTGCCTCGGCCTGCTCCGTGATCCGGAAATCGCGGTGCTTCAAGGCCTGCGCGCGCTGGGCAAGCTGCCGGTGGAGGTGCAGGCCTATCTGCGGCAGCCCGAACCTTTGGTCATGACCAAGACCAACCAGCGTTCGACGGTGCATCGCCCGTCTCATATGGATGCTATCGCCGTGAAAAAACTGGACAAAGCCGGCAGGGTGCGCGGCGTTCACCTCTTTGTCGGACTGTTCACCTCGTCCGCCTACAATCAGACGCCACGCGAAATCCCTGTTCTGCGGCGCAAGGTGGCAGCCTTGATGGCGCGCGCCGATTATGCGGAACGCAGCCATGCGCGCAAGGCGCTGAACCATATCCTCGACAATTATCCGCGCGACGAACTGTTCCAGATCGGTCTTGACGATCTTTACGAAATTACCCGCGGTATCGTGCAGCTGCAGGAACGACAGCGCATCGCGTTGTTCCTTCGCCGCGACCCCTTCGAGCGTTTCATATCGGTTTTCGTCTATGTGCCGCGCGAACGCTACAACACCGAACTGCGCATGAAGTTCGAAAATATCCTGTCCAGCGCTTTCGACGGCGAGATCGCCGGCCGCTACACGCATATGAGCGACGACGTGCTGAGCCGGCTGCATTTTATCGTGGAAACCCAGCCCGGACAGATTCCCGATTACGATCCCAAGGAAATCGAGGCGCGGCTGACGGAGGCCGCCCGGTCCTGGGGCGACCGGCTGAAACGGGCCCTGATCGAGGCCGAGGGCGAGGAGGCGGGACTGCAGCGCTTTGCGCGCTATGCAAACGCCTTCCCTGTTGCCTACACAGAAGAATTCTCCGCCCATGCGGCGGTCTACGATATCGGCTGCGTCGATCAGGCGTTGGAGACCGGCGCGCTGGGGATGAATTTATACCATCCGATCGAAGCCGGCGATGATGCATTCCGCTTCAAGATCTACCAGCCGGGCGATCCGGTGGCGCTTTCCGACGCGCTGCCGATGCTGGAAAACATGGGGCTGAAGGTGCTGGGCGAGGATGCCTACGGAGTCGCTGCCGCCGGTGCCGGCCGGACCGTCTGGATACATGACTTCGAACTCCGCACGCGCGATGGCCGCGCGATCGATTTCGACGCGGTGCGTGACCCGTTCCATGAAAGCTTCGCCCGCATCTGGCGCGGCGAGATGGAAAATGACGGCTTCAACAGGCTGGTGGTGAGCGCGCGAATGGGCTGGCGCCAGGTGGCGCTGCTGCGCGCCTACTGCAAATATCTGCGCCAGGCGGCGATCCCGTTCAGCCAATATTACATGGAGGACACGCTGGCCAACAATCCGGCGATCGCGCGGCTGTTGGCGGAACTGTTCGAAACGCGATTCGATCCCGACTTCAACGGCGACCCGGGCGCGCGGGAAGACGAACTCGCGGCAAAAATCAAAGTATTGCTCGAGACTGTCGAGAGCCTGGACGAAGATCGCATTATCGGCCGGTTCCTGAACGCCATCCGTGCGACCGTGAAGACGAATTTTTACCAGCGGGACGAAAACGGCGAGCCGAAGTCTTATATCTCGGTGAAGTTCGACGCCGGTCGGCTGGATGAATTGCCGGAACCGCGTCCCTTCCGCGAAATCTTCGTTTACAGCCCGCGGCTGGAAGGCGTGCATCTTCGTTTCGGACCGGTGGCGCGCGGCGGCCTGCGCTGGTCGGACCGGCGCGAGGATTTCCGCACCGAGATCCTGGGGCTGGTCAAGGCGCAGCAAGTCAAGAACGCGGTGATCGTGCCGGTCGGCTCCAAGGGCGGCTTCGTGCTGAAGCAGCCACCGCCGCCGGGTGACCGCGAGGCGCTGCAGGCGGAAGGCATCGCCTGCTACAAGACCCTCATCGCCGGCATGCTGGACATCACCGAAAACAGGATCGGCGACGACATCGTGACGCCCGACCGAGTGGTCCAGAGGGACATCCCCGACCCCTATCTCGTCGTGGCGGCGGACAAGGGCACGGCGACATTCTCCGACATCGCCAACGGCATCGCGCAGGAACGCGGCTTTTGGCTCGACGACGCCTTCGCCTCCGGCGGATCGGCAGGTTACGACCACAAGAAGATGGGCATTACCGCGCGGGGCGCCTGGGAGTCGGTCAAACGGCATTTCCGCGAGATGGGACACGATACGCAGGCCCAGGACTTCACGGTAGTGGGCGTCGGCGATATGTCGGGCGACGTGTTCGGCAACGGCATGCTGCTTAGCAAGCATATAAGGCTGGTCGGCGCCTTCAACCATCTGCATATTTTCATCGATCCCGACCCGAACCCGAAGAAGAGCTTTGCCGAACGCAGGCGCCTGTTCGAATTGCCGCGGGGCAGCTGGGCCGACTATGACTCCAAGCTGATCTCCAAGGGCGGCGGCGTGATCGAGCGGCGCGCCAAATCGGTCGATATCACGCCTGAGGTAAAAAGGCTGTTCGCGATCAAGGCTGACAAGCTCACCCCCGCCGAGCTGATCCGGGCGATGCTGGGGGCGAAGGTAGACCTGCTATGGTTCGGCGGCATTGGCACCTATGTGAAATCATCAGGGGAAACCCATGCCGATGCCGGCGACCGGGCCAACGAACCGCTGCGCATCGACGCCACGGCCCTGCAGTGCAAGGTGATCGGCGAGGGTGCCAATCTGGGTATGACCCAGCGCGCGCGCATCGAATACGGACTGGCTGGCGGCCGGCTTAACACCGATGCGATAGACAATTCCGCCGGGGTCGATACCTCCGACCATGAGGTGAATATCAAGATCCTGATGGGCGATCTGATGGCGCACAAGAAAATCTCGCGCAAGCAGCGTGACAAGCTGCTGGAGGAGATGACCGAAGAAGTCGCAGCCCTGGTGCTGCGCGACAATTACCAGCAGACCCAGTCGCTGACCGTCATCCACTACCAGGGTCTTGACCGCATGGACGAGCAGCAGCGGCTGATGCGTTCGCTGGAGCGTGCCGGCCGGCTGAACCGGGCGCTGGAATTCCTGCCCGACGATGACACCATGGCCGAGCGCCGCGCCAACGGCAAGCCGCTGACCCGGCCCGAATTGTCGGTGCTGCTGGCCTACGCCAAGATCGTGACCTATGACGCGCTGCTGGAATCTGATCTGCCAGACGACCCGATCCTCGGCGAGGACCTGGCACGCTACTTCCCCAAACCGATACGCGAGAAATACCCAGACGTCGTCAAGCGCCACCGTCTGCGCCGCGAGATCATCGCTACCGGCCTGACCAACTCCATCGTCAACCGCACCGGGCCTGCCTTCATCAACGAAATGCAGTTGCGCACCGGCATGGACGTACCGGCGATCGTGCGTGCCTATACGATCTCGCGCGAGGTCTTCGAACTGCGCAGCCTGTGGGACGAGATCGAGGCGTTGGACAATGCGGTGCCCGCCGATTCGCAGACGCGCCTGCTGCTGCAGGCCGTGCGCACGCTGTGGCGCACGACGCCCTGGTTCCTGCGTAACTGCGCGCATCCGCTCGACATCACCGCCCTGATCGGGGAGTTTCATGAAGGTGTCCAGCGGCTGTCGGCCGTGCTGGACGACATCCTCGCGCCGTATCAGCGGCGCGACACGGCAGAGCGTGCAAAGCGTTACACCCGGACCGGTGTGCCGGACGATCTCGCGGCGCGGGTCGGGCGATTGAAAGCTCTGTCTTCGGCGCCCGATATCGTGCGTATCGCCGGTGCGGCCGGACAGAAGGTGGAGGATGCCGGCGCCGCCTATTTCCTGATCGGCGACCGTTTCAACCTGGATTGGCTGCGCCGCGCCGCCGGGGCCATGCCCGCCGATACCCAGTGGCACCGCCTGGCGCTGGGCGCCATCATCGACGATATGTGGGGCCACCAGAACGACCTGACCGCCGCCGCCCTGACCAACGGCGAGACCGGCGTTGACGCAGTCAAGGCCTGGGCCGGCGCGCGCGCCGAGGCGGTGGAGCGCGTCGAACAGCTGCTGGCCGAAATCATCGCCTCCCCTGTCCCCGACCTTGCCATGCTGGCCGTCGCCAACCGCGAACTGAGGGCGTTGCCGGGGCTTTGAGGCTTTAATCGATCCGCACAGCCGTGCCGGTAACCGAGACCATCAGCATGGAATTGTCCTTGCCCATGGTCTCATAGTCGATGCTGACGCCGATAATTGCGTTGGCGCCCAGCTCCCCGGCGTAGCCTTCCATGTCCTTGATTGCGGCCGCCGCACCGTCCATCAGCACCGATTCGTAGCCGCCGGAGCGGCCGCCGACGACATCGGTGATCCCGGCGAAGAAATCGCGCAATATGTTGGCGCCATAGACCGCCTGGCCCGCAACCAGCCCCAGATATTCCGAGATCTGCCTGCCCTGGATATTGTCGGTCGTCACGATCAGCATCGTCGCCCCCTTAATTTCGGTACCAGTCAACCGTTTCTATGCGAATGCCCGTCATGGTATGGACAGACCGGTCAGTTGCCAATGGCGGAAAGGCGGAAATGCATGGCGGGGAAGCGGGCGATTTTTTCATGGTGCCTCTATGACTGGGCCAATTCGGCCTATCCCACCGTGGTGACCACCTTCGTGTTCGGCGCCTATTTCACCACCGCCGTGGCCGAAACCGCGGAGTCTGGGACGGCGGCCTGGGGTTATGCGGTAGGCATTGCCGGCCTGATCGTGGCGCTGTTCAGCCCCGTGCTGGGCGCCGTCGCGGATCAGGGCGGCCGGCGGAAACCCTGGCTGGCGGTGCTGACCCTGGCCGGCGTGGCGACCACCGCGCTGCTGTGGTACACGCGGCCCGATCCCGCCGACATGCTGTGGGCCCTGGTCCTGGTGACCCTGTCCAGCATCGCCTTCGAATTCGGGATGGTATTCTACAACGCCATGCTGCCCGACCTCGCGGGGCCTGGCCGGGTGGGCCGGATATCCGGCTGGGGTTGGGGGCTTGGTTATGCGGGCGGGCTGGCTTGCCTGGTGATCGCGCTGTTCGGGTTCGTGAAGACCGAGGCGCCGCTGTTCGGCATCCCGACCGAGGACGCGGCCCATGTTCGGGCCGTGATGCTGCTCGCAGCCGCCTGGTTCGGCCTGTTCTCGCTTCCCCTGTTTCTGTTCACCCCCGACCGGCCCTCCACCGGGCGCGGGGTGTTCCGCGCCGTGCGCGAGGGGCTGGCGACGCTCAGGGCGACGATCCGCGATATCCGCAATTACGCCTCAATCCTGCGGTTTCTTGTTGCCCGCATGTTTTATGCGGACGGGCTGGTGACGCTGTTCGCCGTTGGCGGGATCTATGCAGCAGGAACTTTCGGGATGGATTTCGGCGAAGTCGTGCAGTTTGGGATCGCACTCAATGTGACGGCGGGACTCGGTGCACTGGCCTTCGCCTGGGCCGACGACTGGCTGGGCGCCAAGGCGGTGATCGTGATTTCGCTGATCGCCCTGATCGGGCTAGGCGCTGCGGCGCTCGTCGTCGAGTCGAAGGTCGCCTTCCTGATCATCGGCATGGCGCTGGGAGCTTTCGTCGGGCCTGCGCAGTCGGCCAGCCGTTCGATGATGGCGCGCCTGGCGCCGGAAGAGCTGCGCACGGAAATGTTCGGCCTTTACGCCCTGTCCGGTAAGGCGACAGCCTTCATGGGGCCGATCGCCTTCGGCTTCGCCACCGCACTGTTCGACAGCCAGCGGGCCGGCATGGCAACCATCCTGGTCTTCCTTGCGGCCGGCCTGCTGCTGCTGATCCCGGTGCGAGAACCTGCGCATTGAACGACTGTTACGATATCGTAATAATCGGGGCCGGTTTCGCCGGTCTGGTCTGCGCGCGCGTCGCGGCGGAGCGCGGCCTGAAGGTCGCGGTGATCGAAAAAAAGCCGGAGGCAGGCGTGCAACTCCATACCACCGGCATCATCGTCAAGGAAGCGGCGGACGAGCTTCATATCCCGGCGCAATTCACCCGCAAGGTGCGCGGCGTACGCCTCTATGCGCCGGGACTGAAGCGGGCTGATCTCGATTCGCCCGGCTACTACTTCCTCGCCACCGATACCTGTGGAGTTCTGCGTTGGCTGGCGGAAATGGCGGCCGCGGCGGGCGTCGAACTGATTTTCGGCCAGGCCTTCGAGGGTGCTCGGTGCGAAGGCGACGAAATCGTCATCGACAGGCCCGCGATCCGGGCGCGTTATCTGGTCGGCGCCGATGGTGCGCGCTCGCGGGTGGCGCGCTGTTTCGGGCTGGGGACCAACAGCCGCATGCTGGTCGGTGTCGAGGCCGAGTTCGAGGGCGTCGAGGGCGTCGATCCCGACCGGCTGCACTGCTTTCTCGATAGCGAACTGTCGCCCGGCTATATCGGCTGGGCGGTGCCGGGCGTCGGCGTCACCCAGGTTGGATTGGCCGGACGGCTCGGCGAGAAGCCCGATACGAATCTGTTGGTCGACAAGCTGCGCAAGGTCTTTGACTTCTCGAACGCCAGGCTCGTCGAGCGGCGCAGCGGCCCCATCCCGGTTGGCGGCACGGTCCGCCCCTTCGCCACCGAGCGCGTCCTGCTGGTCGGCGACGCTGCCGGGCTGGTCTCACCGCTGACTGCGGGCGGCATCCACCCGGCCTTCCGCTATGGGCGCCGCGCCGCGCAGGTGATCTCGGACCATTTGCAGGACGGCGGCCCCGATCCGGGCCGCCTGCTGGCCCGCGAATATCCGCGATATCGCTGGAAGGCGCTGCTGCGCCGCGGGCTCGACAGCGATCCGCCGAACTGGCTCTACGACTGGACCCTCGGCCTGCCCCCGATGCGCGCCTTCGCCCAACTGGTCTATTTTCACCGCAAGGGCCTGAAGACCATGGCCGGCTGGCGCGGTCTATTGCTGCGGAAGTAAGTTTTCTCCGGTGAAGTCGCGGGGCGATGCTGCCGCACCGCAGCCCCTGAACTAATGCCGGAAGTGGCGCATGCCGGTGTAGACCATGGCGATGCCGGCTTCGTCGGCGGCCTTGATGACTTCTTCGTCGCGCACCGAGCCGCCGGGCTGGATTGCCGCCGTGGCCCCGGCCTCGATCGCGGCCAGCAGGCCGTCAGCAAAGGGAAAGAAGGCGTCGGAGGCGACCACCGAGCCCTGGGTACCGGCGTGCTCGCTCGATTTATGGGCGGCGATACGCACCGAATCGACTCGGCTCATCTGGCCGGCACCGATGCCCACCGTCGCGTTATCGCGGGTATAGACGATGGCGTTGGATTTCACATGCTTGCAGACCTTCCAGCCGAACAGCATGTCGCGCATCTCGGCGGCGGTGGGGGCGCGCTTCGTAACGGTCTTCAGGTCAGCCTGCGTTATCCGGCCGTTGTCGCGGGTCTGTACCAGGTACCCGCCTGCCAGGGAGCGGGCGGTCAGCCCGGCCTCCGCCGGGTCGGGCATGCCTTCGGTCAGCAGCAGCCGTAGCGCCTTCTTTTCCGCCAGGATGGCCTTCGCCTCGTCGCTCGCGCCCGGCGCGATCACGACCTCGGCAAACAGTTCGGCGATCTGGCGCGCGGTATCGGCGTCCAGCTCGCGGTTGGCGGCGATGATGCCGCCGAAGGCGCTGACCGGGTCGCAGGCCAGGGCGCTGGCATAGGCTGCCGCCAGGCTGTCGGCCTCCGCAACGCCGGCGGGATTCGCATGCTTGATGATGGCGATGGCCGGATCATCGAACTCGGCGACCAGCTCGAACGCTGCGTCCGTGTCGTTCAGGTTATTGAAGCTCAGCTCCTTGCCCTGGACCTGTCCGGCGCTGGCGATGCCAGGGCGCGCCGCGCCGCCGGTATAGAAGGCGGCCTTCTGGTGCGGGTTCTCGCCATAGCGCAGCGTCTGCTTCAGCCTGCCGCCCATGGCCAGCGGGTCGGGCAGTTCCTGGCCCAGCTCGCGCGCGAACCAGTCCGCGATGGCGGCGTCGTAGGCGCCGGTATGGGCATAGGCCTTTGCGGCCAGGTGCCGGCGAAGTTCATGCGTGGTTGCGCCCTTGTTTTTCGCCATTTCGTCCATCACCGGCTGGTAATCGTCGGTGCTGGTGACGACGGTCACGAATTCATGGTTCTTCGAGGCGCCTCGGATCAGCGCCGGACCGCCGATATCGATGTTCTCGATGCAGGTCTCGAAATCGGCGCCGCGGGCCACTGTCTCCTCGAAGGGATAGAGGTTCACGACCAGCAGGTCGATCGGCGTTATGTCGTGGGCCGACATGGCCTGTTGGTGCTGCTTGTCGCCGCGCCGCGCCAGCAGCCCGCCATGGATAACCGGATGCAGCGTCTTGACGCGACCGTCCATGATCTCTGGGAAACCGGTATGGTCGGAGACCTCGGTGACGGCGATGTTCGCCTCCCTCAGCATCTTGGCGGAGCCGCCGGTGGACAAAATCGCCACACCGTTGCCGGCCAGGAATTGCGCGAACTCCACGAGCCCGGATTTGTCGGACACCGAGATCAGGGCGCAGGCGATTTTCTGGTCGGACATGATTGAATCCCCGGTTGTGCCAGTCGGAAAAATGGACAATGGGCGGTTTCATAAAGGCCGGCCCTGCGCGTGGCAAGAGGTCGCGCCGCGTCGATCAGTCGCGCCCGTCCTCACGGCGCAGCGCCCATTTGACCGTGGTCGCGCCCTCGCCGGTTACGCCGGAGACAACGATCTGGCTGGTCCGCCTGGGCTCAGGCGCATCCTCGAAATAGATGCTGTCGGCGAGCGTCAACGATTCGCTGCAGCGCAAACGCCAGCCGCCGTCGCGCGGCAAACGCAACAGCGCGTCGTGGC
>CAJHYK010000118.1_pt1 | contig 16137 bp, 14 predicted proteins | sample 9198691 | NCBI WGS metagenome assembly CAJHYK01 (sample SAMEA7708355, study PRJEB35096) | sediment metagenome | biome: marine neritic benthic zone biome [ENVO:01000025]; feature: sediment [ENVO:00002007]; material: shallow marine sediment [ENVO:03000034] sea grass bed [ENVO_01000059] ...
GAATCGGACATCGGGAAGCTGGCGGCCTTTTACGCCGGCCAGGGGGCCGACTGACGCCGCCGGCGCATATCTCTGTTGCCTGAAAACAGGGGGCCCCGCGAGAGGCCCCCTGTTCTTTGTCTTTTGTCGCAGCGCCGCAAGGCGCCGCCATGATCGCGGGTCCGCCCGCGACAGGTCTACCGCGGGGTCTGGCTTGCATACAGCGTGGCAACGCTCTCAATCAGCGCTTCGCTGTAAGGCAGGCTCATATTATGCATCATCGAACTGCCGCGCCGGCCGTCACGGTAGGCGCGCAGGGCCATGATCAGATAGACCCTGTCCTGCCCGCTGATTTTCGGAATTGTCAGCGCCGGGTTATCGACGTCAGGTCCGTGACAGCGATCGCATTTTTCGGCCAGCCCCTGAACCGTTACCGGCTCGACCTCCGCCGCCCTGGAGCCCTGTACGGCGTAAAATGCGGCGATGTCCTCTATCTCCTCGTCGGTATTCTCGTCACGCATGACATCGTGATGACGGGACTGATCGCGGTAGGCCTTGATCGCACTGACAAGATATAGCGGATCCTGGCCGGCCAGGCTTGGCGTAGCCGAATCGGTGCTCACGCCCTGTGCGCCGTGGCAGCCGCCGCAGCGGGCGGTCAGCGGCTCGCCGGCAGCGGGATCGCCGAAAGCAGGCGCTTCGCGCGGCGCAGGTGTCTGGGAGGCATAATAAAGCGCAAGGCTCTCCAGATTGACGGCGTCGAGCGCCTGCAGCATCTGCATCGTCGGTTTCGCGCGCCTGCCGTCCCGATAAGCCCGCACCGCGGAGACGAAATATTGTGGCTGCTGGCCCGCCAGGCTTGGAATACCGGGGGTCGTGCTGTTGCCATCTTCGCCATGACAGTCAGCGCAGGCCACAGAGGCGGCTTTGCCTTTATCGTATGGAGACAGGACATCCGAGGGCATCGCTTCGGCGGCTGCAAGCGGCGGCAGGCTGGCATAATAGCCCGCGACATTGCGCAGATCCGCCGAATTCAGTTCATGCGTCAGATTTTTAAGTGCGGCATGTACCCGCACACCGTCTTCATAAGCAACCAAAGAGTCGAGCAGGTATTCGTCCACCTGTGCCGCCAGATTCGGAATACCGGCAGCCTTCCCCTTTCCGTCCAGGCCATGGCATCCGATGCATCGCGTTTCCGCAATGGACTTGCCCGCGGCAATGTCGGCCGGCGCCACAGCTTCTTCTTCCTCGCAACCGACCAATGCCAATGCCATTGCCAATGCAGGCACGACCCTCAACGCAAGATTCTTCATTACAAGTCTCCAATCGAAACATGATCGTACGAGAAAGCGCAACCGTCCCGCAACTCAGAACAAATAGGGTCGCGATTCCCTTTGAATGCACCTGCCATGAATGGCCCCCACAAACGCCTCAGACTATAGTATGCCCCCAGAACCCGTTCAGGACCAATACCAGAAGCGTCAGCCCAATTAAGATCAGGGTCGCCCCCAGGATCTTTGAGAACAGCGTCATCGGTGCCGACGGCGCGTCCACCAAATATTTTTCCAGCTCGCCATTCTCGACCAGGCGCCGATATTGCACGGTATGTTCATGCTTGAACTCCTCCAGCGGCATGGCGCCGGTAAACATCACGATATCCTGCGGGAACTTGTCGGGCCTGAAATGCACGTTGAAGAAATGGACCGAGAACAGGAACACGGCGGCCAGGAAAGCTTCCTCGCCATGCACGATGGTCGCGACATTGAACACCCAGCCGGGTAGAACCGAGGCGGTCGCCGACGGGAACCACATCATTATGCCGCTGATGCCGATAACTCCCATACCCCAGAACGGCGCCCAGTAGTCGAATTTCTCCCAGTAGGACCAGCGGTCGAAGACGGGCCGCGGCGCCCGGCCGAAGAACCATTTGAACATGGCGACCACATCCTGCAGATCCTGTAGGTTCGGCACCAGTGAGTTGGGCCCGAAGACCTTGAACTCCTTCCAGTTCCGGGGCAGGCAGGTCGCAAAATAGACCAGGTGGCCCAGGAACAGGGTGATGAACGTAATGGCACCGACCCGGTGCACGAGCGCCGCGTTTTCGGGCCCGCCGAGCAGCCCCATGACGAACTGCGCCCAGGCACTCTCGGCATAGAGTACCGCGGTTCCGGTCAGGACCAGTACCATGACGACGATCGCCAGCAGAAGGTGGGCGAGCCGCCAGGCCGGGCTCCAGCGCCGCACGTACTTGCCTTCCAGATGCGGCAGCAGGTCGGTCTGGACATGCGGTGCGTTCTTGCCTTCCTTGCGGTCCTTGTACTCGCGATAGAACCACAGCGCCGCATGCGTCCAGAAGAAGGCGAACACGCCCAAAACCAGCGCAATCATGAATTTCGAAGCGATCCACATATAGGGGTAGCGGTCGAAATCGCTGGTATTGGCGTGCGGCTGGAACGTGGCGAAGCCCGCGGTCACATTCTCGTGGCATTTGCCGCAGGTCTCTAGACGGTTGTTCGCATGCACCGTGGACGCTTCGTCGTCGACCCTCTGGATCTTGTGAGATCCGTGGCAGTCGAAGCACTTCGCCGTGTAGGCATAGCCCAGTGTGCTGACCTGGCCGTGGTACGTTCCCGTGTAGGTCTCATACTGCCGGTCGTGGCAGTTGCCGCAGTTTTTCGTAATCGCCAGCCTGATGCTATCGGCCGCCGGCGAATCGATGGTGTGCGTGGTATGACAGTCTATGCAGACGGCCGCGTAGGTATTTGCGTTGAGGGAAACTTCCTTGCCATGCACCGACATAAAATAGTCGGACGCCTCTTCGGTATGGCATTTTCCGCAGATGTCCGGGATTCCCAATCGCGACACAGAGCCGACCTCGCCCTCGATGTGCGTGATATAGTGGGCGTTATGGCAATCGTAACAGGTTGCATTCGTGCGCGACTGGTCTTCTATATTCGGCCGCGCATGGACCGACCCCATGTAGCTGTCGATCTGCTGCACCACCTCGCCCAATCTCGCGAACTCCTCGGCCCGGCCTTCTTTTTGGGCGGTGTCCCACAGACTCCGGTGGCACCGCACGCAACTGACCTTGCGGTCTACGAATTCCCTGTGGGGAATTTCGATGATGTCGTTGTGACACTCTACGCAGAAGCGTTTGCCATGCACACTCTGACCGAATCGATCCGGCGATATGTGGATCTGGCGCGGTTCCCCGTCGGGATACTCCGTATCGAATCCCTCGATGCCATGGCAGTCCAGGCAGATTTCGTTGTCCGGCGCTTCCGCTTCGTCAGCGGCAGCGTCGCCGGCCGTGGAGATCTGAGCGTATGCCTGCGGAATCCCGTCCGCCGGCAAGCCAACCGCCAGTAAGAAACTTGCAAGAAAAACCCAGATGGAAATTTTCGAGAGATGCATCGAACAAAGCCCTGTTGTATCGAACCGGCGAGGCGGCTGCCGGCCGGTTGGGAAGTAACGATAAAATCGGCGTGGATTAGTTCACGCGATGACCGAGAAATCTTTGATCCACGTCAACTCAAACCCGGATTTCGAGCTTACCCTCCGCCGGGCCGCTCAGCCAATACTTTCGGACAGTTTCTCACCGTTGCGGATGCAGTCGGAGACCGAGACACCATCGCGCCAGCTGGCGCGGAGATGCAGTCCGGGGAATGCGCCAAGCTGTGCGTCGATGCCGGCGACGCGGTCGAGATGCCCGATCGTGTATTGCGGGATCGCCGCCTGGTAACGAGACAGCCGGACCGGCGCGGGCGCGCCGTCGATCGCCAGCGCGGCCGCCAGGTCGGCCCCGATCGCCCTGGCCACCGCTTCGTCGTCCAGTGCCACCGCCTCCGGGTCCGTGGTGCCGCCAATGAAAGCGGTGATCAGTACCCGACCATCCGGCGCGCGGCCAGGGAACAGCGTACTGGAGAACAGCCCGCCCAGCGTCCGCACCCCCTCCACGCGCGGCACCAGGAAGCCGAACCCGTCGAGCGGATGCCCCACCTGTCCGCGCGCGTAGCCGAAGCCGGCGGAGACGATCGGCGCGTAGGGGATGGCGCGCAACAGCGCTGCGGCCTGCGGCGCCAGCGGCTCGACCAGGTTCGCCGTGGCGCCGGCCGGCACCGCCAGCAGGACATGCTGGGCGGCGGTCTCCGTCGAACCATCGGGACCGCCGTATCGGACCCGCCATTCATCGCCATCGCGCGTCAGCGCCTCGACCCGGCACTGCGTCTCGACGGTACCGGCCGGCAGCGCGTCGGCAATCGCCGCCGGCAGCACCGCCATGCCCCTATCGAAGGACACCAGCCGGCCGGCCGGCATGCCTGCGCCTTTGCCCAGCTTGCGCATTGCGATGGCGCCACGGATCAGCGAACCGTGGTCGCGCTCCAGCGCATAGATCTTCGCCACCGCGGCGCGTACCGACAGCGCCGCCGGGTCGCCCGCATAGACGCCGGATACGAAAGGGGCGATCGCGTAATCGAGGAATTCGCGGCCAAGGCGCCGGATAACGAATTGCGCGATGGTTTCCTCGTCGCGGGCGCGGCCGATAAAGGGTTCGGCCAACAGGCGCAGCTTGGCTGGCCAGGAAAACAGACTGGTGGTAATCCCCTGGACTGGCGAGCCGGGCAAGCCCATCAAGCGCCGCCCGCGCATGACGAACCGTTTGCGCGCCGCCGGCGCGGCCTCCAGCAGCCGTTCGCCCAAGCCGGTCTGTTCGACGATCCGGCCCAACGCATCGTCGGGAGTACCGGGCTTCTGCATTGTCGAGTTGGGGCCGCGCTCGATCAGGTAGCCGTCGACGGCTTCGGTATCGATAACGCCGCCGACTCGGTCTCCGGCTTCCAGGACGCGTACCGCGAATCCCTTGCGGTGCAGGAACCAGGCCGCCGCGAGTCCCGAAATGCCGGCCCCGACGATAACAATGTTGTCCTGTGGCAAGCGGCGTCCTCTCTGCGATGCATGCGATGGCGGTTAAGACATGGCTGTGCCGCGGCCGGATAACGGCCCGCCGGCGATCCTGCCGAAAGAACCGCCGCGAGGCAAGCGTCGGTGGGGTGCGCTGGCTACCGGCGCGGTGGCTCGAGCTGCGGCACCAATTTGAAATTAGGCGCCGGCTGGGACTGAGGCTGAGGCGCCGGCTGGGGCTGGGGTTGAGGCTGAGGCACCGGCTGTTGCGGCCGGGGCGGGCTCGGGGTCAGGCGGGGCCGGTTGGGGGCCGGCGCGCGGCGGCCGGCCTTGGAGCGGCGCGGGTCGTCCTCGTCGATCAGCGCCATCTCGTGACGCTCCCCGTCACGGACGAGAACAACCCGTCCGGGTTCGATCGCCTCAACCGTCCAGCCGGCGACTCCGTCGCCGATGCGCGCCACCAGTCCGGGGTCGGCCTGGGGGCCCGGACGCACCGGCTCGAGGATCGCGACGCTGTCCTCGCCGGCCATGACGATGCCGGTGACCAGCAGATCGGTCGGGGCGCCCCCGGACGCCGCGGTGGCGGGGGCACCCGGCTGGTCCGATGGACGGCGGTCGGGGCTGAAAAGCGGTCTCAGCGCGATCACCGCAAAACGGCTTTCCGGCGGTGGCGCGCTGGCGGGCTGGCCGGAGTCCGGCGCATTCTCCGTCGCCCGCGCCGGCGGCGCCTCATCCTGCCCGCCCGCCATTCGCTGAACCAGCAGGTCCGGATAGGCCCGCTGCAACGCCAGCATGCCGCCGGCCAGGATGCAGGTCAGCAGCAGCAGCGCAACGAGCGCGCGCCTTCGCACGGGGCGGCGGCGGATCATGGTTCCGTCCCCACGATATAGCCGGCAAGATCGAAGCGGATCAGCAGCAGGTCCTCGGGCTGAGCGGTGGCGCTGGGATTCCGGCGCACCCGGCCGCCGCTGCGCGCGCGAATTTCGAGATTGTCGATGAACAGCAGGGTCGGCGCGGTCTCCAGGCCATGCAATATCTTCAGCAGCGCGGGAGAGCCGCCCTCCAGCGCCACGCGCACGGCGATGCGGCGGAAGCCCTCCTCTTCCTCGGGCGGCAGGATCTGGGTGCTGCGCAGGACAATGCCGTTCGCTGCGGCGATCCGGCCCAGCCGGTTCTGCAAATCGGCGGCCGCCAGGGCGTCGCCGCGGCCGGAAAGCTGGCGGGTGCGGGCGCTCGGGTCACGCTCGATCCGCGCCAGCTCGGCCTGCAGCGCCGGGGCCATGGCGGCCAGGCCGCGCAGCCGCGGAAGCTGTTCGTCGGCCCGGGCGACCGTCTCGCGGTAGCCGGCGAATTGGCCGAGCAGCGGTTGCACCGCCACCAGCCACAACAGCACACAGAGCCCGGCGAGAATGGCCAGCGCCAGCAGGCGGCCGACGAGCGGGGGCAAGGGGCGGCTCATCGGGCATTCTCCGGCCTGGGGGCGAGCTCGAAGGTGAGATCGAAGCGCTCGGCGTCGATGCCTGGCACGCGGGTCACCGGCGAGGTGAAGCGGGCGTTGCGGAAGGTGGGGCCGCGCTCGACCAGCTCCAGCACCGCCGAGGCGGCAGGCGCATAGCCCCGGGCACGCACCTCCGCGCCCTTGACATGCAGTTCGAACAGCCAGGTGTCGTCGGGCAGCAGGCGGGTCAGGTCGGCCAGCACGGCGGTCATCATCGTCGCCTCGTTCTTGCGCCGGACCAGGAAGCTGCCGGCTTTCGACCTGCGGTCCAGCTGGTCGCGCAGGTCGGCGGTGGCGAGCGCGTCCTTGCGCGCCGCGGCGACCGCTGCCTCGGCTTCCAGCGCGGCCAGGCGCTGCGCCTCCAGCGGCAGCCAGACCGCCGCCGCCACAAGCGCCGCCGCCAGAAGCGTCAGCAGGGCCACGCCAAAGCGGCCGCCGCGCGACGGCGCCGCCCTTGCCTCGCCGGAAAGGTCGAATGCCGGATCGGCGGGATCGTCGATGCCGTCCACCGTGACCGCCGACGGCTGGCGCAGGCCCCATTCGGCGGCCCGGGCCATCAGCCGCTCCAGCGCGTCGACAGGCGCGACCAGCAGTTCCACCTTCATGCGCCCGGTGGCCGCATTGCGCTCGGCGATACGGAAATCGTAGCGGACCTGGTCCGGCCGGTAGGGCGTCTGGCGGTCCAGCTCGAAATACAGCAGCTCGCGCAGCCCCTCCTCGGCGGCCAGCGGCAGGTCCAGGACCTTATGCAGCGCCTGGTCGGCGCCGAGCACCAGCACGATATCGGCGCCCCTCGGCGCATGCTCGCGCAGCACGCCGGCGACGTCGGCGCGAAACAGATCGGCGGGCCGGCGCATATCCAGCCGCGCGACCTCGGCCATCGCGCCGTCCGAGGCGCGCCCGACGACCAGTTCGTCCCCGGCGACCGCGAAACCGACGACGCCCCGCCCGCCGGCGAAGGCGCGGCGCAGCGCAGCCGGCGCCAGCGCGCCGAGTTCGCCCAGCCACCAGACCAGGAACCGGGACACCAGTTTTCCTGCGTTCGCAATTGCCGTCTGCATTACAAGCCTACGCTTCCCTTCCTTCAGGCGACTCAGAATAGCACGCGCCGCAGCGCCGCCAATCCGCTTTGGTTATCGGTTGCGGCATCCCGCACCTCTCTCCGGCGGCAGGCAGCCCGGCCGGGTAGTGATCCGCCCGGCGACCAGCAGGTCGGGCCAGGCGGCCTTGCGCCCGTCGGCGAAATCGACCTGCAGCCGCATGAGCGCCGGCAGCCCGTCGCGGTCGCGCCAATCGTCCGACCAGTGTGCCGCGCCGTCGCGTGCGCTCTCGCGATAGGCGAAGCGGGCCTCCTCGAGGCCATCCAGCAACAGGTGGATTTCGTCCTCCTCCTCGCCGGGCGCATCCAGCCTGTCGTCGCGATGAAACCGGCGGCGCTTCAGGATCAGGCTTTTTCCGGCCGCGCCATCGTCGGCGACGGAGAGCTCCAGGCGCTGAAACCCGCCGAGCCCGAAATGCGGCGCCAGCGGCGCCACGAAGACCAGCAATTGGCGATCCCCCTCGTAGGCCAGCCGCTGTTCGCCATTGCCGTCCGGCACGAAAACCGGAACCGCCTGCGCCAGTTCGCGCGCCAGAAAGGCCCGGACCATCTGGGCGCGGCCATTCTCCTCGGCCTTCGCCGTGACGGTCTCCCAGGTTCGCGCGCCCAGCCGCACGCCACCCAGCGCCAGGGTCGAGATCAACCCCAGCAGCATCAGCGCCACCAGCAGCTCCAGCAGCGTGAAACCCGCCGAATCCCGGGGCGTCCCGTTGTGCCGGCGCGGCATCATCGGCGCGCCAGCCTGACGGTCGACAGCACCACCGACCGGTTGTTCAACGCGCCCCAGGAAACGGTCGCGGTCACCGCCACCGGCTCGAAATCCCCGTCGCCGGCCTGCGCCACGGAGTCCGGCAGCGGCGAGAACTCCACCTCCCAGCGAAAACCGTCTTCCGTCTCGCCGGTCTCGATCCCCTGCCCCGCGACGCCGTCCGCGTCGATCAGCCGCAGCTGCGCACGCGCCAGCGCCGCCGCATGGGCATAGTCCTCGCCCTGGCGCACCGAACGCAGCGACCCGGAAAACACGTTGAACAGCGCGCCCAGCGAAAAGGCCAGGATCAGGAAGGCGACGAGCACCTCGATCAATGTAAAGCCGCGGCTCTTGCCGGATCGGGTCCGCATGTCACGGCTCCATTTCGACCGTGCCGGTCAGCCAGTCCACCGCCACCACATAGCTGTGGCCGCCGCTCGCCAGGGTCACCCTGCCGCCGGTCGCGCTGCCGTCGGCGAAGAACCGGATGCGGCCGGTGTCTTCGTCCTCCAGCTCGGACCGCGCGGTATAGAGCGAAAGCTCCAGCCCCTCGGGAAGCGGAGACTCGGGCCCGGCCGCGCCGGCCCGGTAGACCCGGCGTTCGGTGTCGAGGATGAAGGTCTCACTGCGGAAGCCGGCGATGGCCGCGCTGCGGGTCTGGCGCAGGGCCAGGGCCAGTTCGATGGCCGCCGCGCGCGCCTCGGCGCCCGGCCGCGGCCCGCCCGCCACCAGCGGCACCGCCGCCAGCACCAGGCCGAGGACCGCCAGGGCGACCAGGACCTCGAACAACGTGTATCCGCGCGACACCGGTTTCCTCTACCAGCTCGTGATATCGGCGTCTTCGCCCTCGCCGCCCTCGGTTCCGTCGGCGCCGGTCGACCAGAGGTCGTAGTCGCCGTGGTCGCCGGGCGCCCGGTAGCCGTATGGATTTCCCCAGGGATCGGTCAGCGATTCCCGCTTCTTGAGATAAGGGCCGCCCCAGCGGTCGACGCCAGGCGGCTGGGTCAACAGTGCTTCCAGCCCGTCCGCGGTGGACGGATAGCTGCCGACATCCAGGCGATACATGTCGAGGATGCTTCCCAACTGCTCGACCTGAACCGCCGCCGTCTGGACCCGCGCCTTGGATAGCTGATTGAGATAGAGCGGCACCGCGACCACCGCGATCATCGCCAGGATGGCCAGCACCACCAGCAGCTCCATCAAGGTGACGCCGGGGCTGCCGCAGGGACGATCGCGCCTTCTGCGCAGAATTCTCCGCAAGAGCGTGCGCGGATAGTCAGTATACGATTTCATTGACACTGAGGAATGCTCCCAGAACAGATGCGATGATAATGGCGATAACCACGCCCAGAACCACGGTCAGCAGGGGCACGAGCAGCGACATCAGCCGCTTGGTCGAATCCTGGACCTCCCTGTCGTAAGTGACGGCGATTTGTTCGAGCATGGCTTCGAGTTGCCCGCCCTCCTCGCCGACCCGGACGAGGTGAACCGCGAGCGAGGGGAATAGTCCGCATTCGGCGAGCGGCGCGGCAAGGCCCTGTCCCTGGCGCAGCCGTTCCGTTATTCCGGTCAGGGCCTGGCGAAGGGCGCTGTTGCCGACGACGTCGCGCACGATGCCCAGGCCTTCGAGCAGCGGCTGGCCGCCATGCAGCAGCATTGCCATCGTATGGGCGAAACGTGCGGTTTCGATTTTCCTGAGCAGGTCGCCGGCAAGCGGCACACCCAGTTTCCAGGAATCCCAGCGCAGACGAAATGCCGGGTCCCGGAGGCTGCGCCGAAACAGAAGAACCGCCATGGCAATGACCAGGGCGCCGGCCCACCACCAGGCCTGGACGGCATCACCGACGGTCAGGAAAATGCGCGTCATCAGCGGCAGGGCGTCGCCCATATCCTCGAACAGCGGCCGGAACTGGGGCAGCACGAGGCCGAACATCACGATTATGGTAAGGACCGCCATGCCCATCAGGATGGCGGGATAAATCAGCGCCGAGCGGACGCTTTCGCGTAGCGCCTGTATCCGCTCCATGAAATCGGCCAGCCGCGCCAGCACGCTATACAGCGAGCCGCCGGCCTCGCCGGCGCGGACCATGCCGGCATAGAACGACGGGAAGGCGCGGCCTTCTTCCTCGATGGCGTCGGCCAGCGAGGCGCCGCCCTGGACCCTTTCGAGGATGCGCGACTGCATCTCGCGCACCGCCGCCACGTCCGCCACGTCGATCAGGACGCGCAAGGCGCGGTCGAGCGGCAGCCCGGCCTTCAGCAGGGTCGCGAGTTCGCGGGTCGCGACGGCGACGTCGCGCTGGGCGATCCTGCCCGATCCGAACAGGTCGCGGTGCAATATGCTCTGCCCGCCGCCGCCGGCGCCTTCCTCGACCTTCAGGGGGAAATGCCCCTGGCGGCGCAGCTTGTCGACGACAATCGACCGGTCGGCGGCCTCCATCGACCCCTCGACCGTCTCGCCCCCGGCGCTTACCGCCCTGTATCGGAAATTTGGCATCTTACTGTCTAACCGCCCCAGGTCACCCGCAGCACCTCTTCGATGCTGGTGATCCCTTCGGCCGCCTTCCGCAGGCCGTCCTGGTACAGCGTGCGCATGCCGCCCGCCACCGCCGCCTTTTCGATCTCGCGGGCGTCGGCCCGCTGCAGCACCAGCCGGCGCAGGGCATCGTCCATGACCAGCACTTCCAGCAAGGCACTGCGCCCGGCATAGCCGGTTCCGTTGCATTTGTCGCAGCCCGTGGCGCGGTAGAGCGCGCCCGGCGGATCCTCCCCGGCACCGAGGCGCGCCAGCAGTTCGGCATCCGGCTCGACGGCCTCCCGGCAATGGGGGCACAGCTTGCGCACGAGGCGCTGCGCGGCCACGCCGTTGACCGTCGAGGTCAGCAGATAGTCCGGCACCCCCATATCCATCAGCCGCGCGATCGCGCCGGCGGCGTCGTTGGTATGCAGGGTCGACAGCACCAGATGCCCGGTCAGCGCCGCCTGCACGCCGATCTGCGCAGTCTCCAGGTCGCGGATTTCGCCGATCATCAGGATATCGGGATCCTGGCGCAGGAAAGACCGCAGGGCGCGCGCGAAGGTAAGCTCGATTTCCGGCTTCACCTGGACCTGCAGAACACCGTCAAGCTGATATTCCACCGGATCCTCGACGGTGAGGATTTTCCGCTCTGGTGAATTGAGCCGCAACAGCGAAGTATAGAGCGTGGTCGTCTTGCCGCTGCCGGTCGGGCCGGTCACCAGCAGAATTCCGTGCGGCTTCTCGAGCGCCGCCAGATAGGATTTCAGGGTATCGTCGAGGAAGCCCAGCGCCTTGAAATCGAGCACCGCACCGTCACGGTCGAGGATACGCATCACGACGCTTTCGCCATGCAGGCTGGGCGTGGTCGCGATGCGAAGATCGAATTCCTTGCCGCGCACCACGACCTTGATCCGGCCGTCCTGCGGCAGGCGGCGTTCGGCGATGTTGAGGCGGGCCATGATCTTGATGCGCGAGACGATGGCCGCGGCCAGCCTGTCGGCGGGGGATTCGGCTTCCTGCAGCACGCCGTCCACGCGATAGCGCACTCGAAGCCGCCCCTCGAACGGTTCGATATGAATATCCGAGGCGCGTTGTTCGATCGCGCGCTCGATCATCCGGTTGACCAGCCGGATGACCGGCGCCTCGCTGGCCAGGTCGCGCAGCCGCTCGACGTCCGCCTCGGCATCCACGCCATTGTCGCCGCCGGTTCCGGCTGCCGCGCCCTCCTTGTCCACGTCATAGAGGCTGTGCAGCGCCGCCTCGATATCGGCCGGGGTCGCCACGCGAACCTCGACCGGCGCGCCGGCCGCCATGCGCACCGCGTCGATCGCGAACCGGTCGAGCGGGTCGGCCATGGCGAGCACCGCACCGTCCGGCCCCTGTTCGATCGGCACGATACGCGCCTGCTGCAGGAACCGGAAACTCAGCCGGTCCTCGAACAGGGGTTCATCCGGAAAATCGGCGCGCACCGCCAGTTTCAGGCCCAGCGCTTCGGCATAAGCCGCGGCGAGATCGTTCTCCGAAACCAGGCCCAGCTTGGTCAGGGCGCTGGCCAGATGTTCGCCGGTTTCCTCGTTGACCCGCAAGGCGCGCTCCAGGCCCGACGGCTGCAGCTTGCCCGCCTCGACCAGGCGTTGCGCCAGGCCGCGAATGAAATCGCGCGACCCGAGCTGTTTGCCTTGCGGCCCGTTCACCGGATCGCCCCGTTTGTCGAAGGAGGTGATGTCAGCCATCGGCGATCGCCTTTCAAACCGGAACCAGGGGGCCGTAAAGCCAGACCAGCCAGAAGGCCAGCGCCAGCCCCGGCCCGAACGGGAACGCGGTGGCGCGGCCGACCTCGCGGCCGGCCAAGCGCAGCAACAGCGCCGTCAGAAGGCCGAACAGCGCTCCCAGCAGGATCATGCTGGGCAAGCCGATCCAGCCGACCCAGGCGCCGGCGGCGGCCAGCAGTTTTGCATCGCCCAGCCCCAGCCCCTCGCGCCGCCGCAATCCGCGGTAAATCCAGGCGATCGCGGCGAACAGGGCGAATCCGGCCAGGGCGCCGGCCAGGTGGTCGACCCAGGCGGCGGGGACGAGCCAGGCATGCAGCATGATGCCGGCCGGGATCAGCGGCAGGACAAGGATGTCGGGCAGCACCAGATGGCGCGAGTCGACGACGGCCGCCCCCAGAAGCGACCAGCCGAGCAGACATCCGGCCCAGATCAGCGGCGCATCGGGCAAGCTGGCGGCGGCCCATAGCGCGACGCCCAGCGCCGCGATCTCGATCCCCGGATAGAACAGGCCGAGCGGCGCAGCGCAATAGCGGCAGCGCCCGCCGGATACCATCCAGCTGGCCAGCGGGACCAGATCGGCCGCCGACAAATGGTGCGCGCAGTCCGGGCATTCCGAGCGCGCGAAAGCAATCGGCAGGCCTGCGGGCAGGCGCTGGACCAGCACGCCGAGAAAGCTGCCGATAAACGGGGCGGCGATGATCGGCCATATCCACGCTATCCAGTAATCCGCTGTCATTCCCTTGTCCGCTGCGATCCAACCTCATGGGCGAACCGGTCGCATATAACAAAAAACCTTTTCAATAGTTTCCTTATAAATGCTAACCGTTTATTTAGATATATCGTGAGACTTAAGATTGCATTACCACAAAGATTCTGATCCAGGCACAGTCTAGAACCAAGCCAAGTGAATTGGAACCGGCCAGGGACGGGAGACGCGAGCGAATGGCAAAGGCAGTATGGGGACGGCAGCGCTATGTTGTCCGGAGCGTCGCGCTTTGCGCGGCGCTCCTGCTGGTCGCCGGCTGCGTCCGCCTGTCGGAGTCGGAGGGAATAAAGGCGGCGCCGCCGGAAACCGAACGGCGGGCCGGTGAGCAGCCCGGCTATCCGCCCCCGGAACAGCCTCCGGACGCCGAGCAGCCGGACGCCGCTACCGCCGCACCCACGAGCCTGACCCCCGAACAGCGTTACGAGATATTCAGGGGCGGCGGCGGCCCGATCGGGCGCCCGCGGCAATCGACGGCCCTGGCAACGGTCGCAGAGGGCGGCGACATAACCCTGAATTTCGTCGACGCCGATATTCGCGAGGTTATGAAGGCCACCCTTGGCGAAATTCTCGGCGCCAATTACACGGTGGCGCCCGAAGTCCAGGGCGTCGTCACCGTGCAGAGCGGCCGCCCGGTGCCGCGCGAGGCGCTGCTGCCGACCCTGGAGACGATCCTGCGGATGCATGGCGTCGCGCTGGTGCGCGAGGGCAGTATTTACCGGGTTCAGCCGCTGCAGGGGGCGGCACGCGGTAACGCAGCGATCCGTCTCGGCATAGCCGGGGCGGCCGAGGGCGAGGCCTACGGCATCCAGGTCGTGCCGCTTTATTATGTGAGCGCCGCCCAGATGGCGGAATCCCTGCGCCCGATCGCGCGCGAGGGCGGCGTCCTGCATGTCGACGAATCCCGCAACGTCATCATGCTCGGCGGCACCCGGTTCGAACTGGCCGCCCTGCTGGAAGCGGTCGAAATCTTCGACGTCAACTGGCTGTCCGGCATGTCCTTCGGCCTTTTCTCGCTGGAACATGCCGATTCGGCGGCGCTGGCCGACGAGTTGAACGCGATACTGGGCGACGGCCAACGGGGCGTGGCCGGCGGGCTGGTTCGGCTGGTCCCGGTCGAGCGGCTGAATGCGGTCCTCGCGGTATCGCGCCAGCATCGCTACATCCAGCAGGTCCAGCAATGGGTCGAACGTCTCGACCGGCCCGGCGGCGGGGGAAGCGGTGGCGGCCAGCAGCTTTACATTTATTTCGTGCAGAACGGCAAGGCGGCGGACCTGGCCGGGGTGCTCAACGACGTGTTCTCCGGCCAGGGCCAGGCGCGGCAGACCTCGCCGGTTACGACGCCGGGCCGGCTCGCCCCCGGCCTGGAGCCTGTGCAGATCGGCGACGCCCAGGCCGAGGCGGCGGCCCCTGCCCCGGGCGAGCCGCAAACCGGACAACCGCGCCGGCAGATAGCCGAGCCCGCGGTTGCGCCGCAACCCGGCGGCGGCATCGCGCTGTCGCAAGGCGGCCAGACCCGCGTGGTGGCCGACGAGGAACGCAACGCGCTTCTGATCTCCGGCACCCAGGCGGAATACAGGACCGTTCTGCGCGCCCTCAAGCAGCTCGACCGCCGCCCGCTGGAGGTGCTGATCGAGGTCACCATCGCCGACGTCACGCTGACCGACCGGCTGGAATACGGGGTGCGCTGGTTCTTTCAGGACGGCAATCATAGCGTGACGTTCAGCGATCTCGAAAGCGGCGCGATCGCCTCCACCTTCCCGGGCCTGTCCTACGCCTATTCGGTGCCCAACGCCAAATCCGTACTGGATCTGTTGTCCAGCGTCACCGATGTGGAGGTCATTTCCGCACCGCAGCTTCTGGTGCTCAACAACCAGGAAGCCAGCCTCCAGGTCGGCGCGCAAGTCCCCGTCGCGACCCAGCAGTCGGTCGATCCCGACGTTCCCGACACGATCGTCAGCAATATTGAGCTGAAGGACACCGGCGTGATCCTGAACGTCACGCCGCGCGTCAACGAAAGCGGCCTGGTCATCCTGGAAATCGAGCAGGAGGTCAGCCAGGTCAGCCAGGACTCCGCCGCCGGCACGCTGACGCCGACGATATCGAAACGCGTCATCACCACCACGGCCGCGGTGCATAACGGCCAGACCGTCGCGCTGGGCGGCCTGATCCAGGACAACAAGACGAACTCCAAGGTCGGCATACCGGGATTGTCGGCGATTCCCTTCTTCGGGGCGCTGTTCCGCTCGACCACCGACACGATCACCCGCAGCGAATTGCTGGTGCTGGTTTCGCCGCGGGTCATCCGCGACGAACGCGGCGCCCTGGACATCACCAACGAGTTGCGCCAGCGCATGGAGGACCTCGAGCGCCTCGAGGCCAGGATTGCACCGAAACGGGACGAAGGCGACGAGGACGATCAAGACAGTGGACAGGACGCGGGACCGCCGCCCTCATAGGCCCGGACGCATTCCCCGATCGAGCCGCGGCGTCGCCCTGATCGCGGTGCTGTGGGTCGTGCTGCTGTTGTCCGTGATCGCGGGCAGCCTGCTGATGCTGACCCGGACCGAGCTGGGCCTGTCGCGGAACCTCGTGCTTTCCGCCAGGGCGGAAGCGCTCGCAGAAGGCGGAATCCATCTGGCGATATACGAGTTGCTCACACCCGGCTCGACGATCCGAACGCAGGCCGGCGGCAGCCAATGGCAGGTCGAGATGGAGGCGGGCCTTCTCGATATCTCGGTCGCGGACGTGACCGGCCGGATCGACCTGAACGCCGCCCCGCCGGCAATGCTCGCCGGGCTGCTGACGGCAGCCGGGCTGGACCTGGCGGAGGCGGAGGCCCTGGCCGACCGCATCGC
>CAJHYK010000317.1_pt1 | contig 15778 bp, 12 predicted proteins | sample 9198691 | NCBI WGS metagenome assembly CAJHYK01 (sample SAMEA7708355, study PRJEB35096) | sediment metagenome | biome: marine neritic benthic zone biome [ENVO:01000025]; feature: sediment [ENVO:00002007]; material: shallow marine sediment [ENVO:03000034] sea grass bed [ENVO_01000059] ...
ATGCCCTCATCGACGAAGCCCGGGTCTACGTCCATATCCTTGGTGACACCGGTCAGATAGGCGAATCCGGTATCCTCGTTGATCGAGATGTTGTGCGCGGCGACGAGCCCTTTTCCGGTGTATCGCCCATCCGCCGCGAGCAGGCCGTCTTCCGGCGCCGCGGTCATTGCGTCCAGCTTGGTCAGATCGACGATGCCGATGCCGGTGCCGGGCACCTCGCTGACGAAATAGGCATGGTCGTTATAAGTTTTGATGTCCCACCAGAAATTGCGCTGGGTTTCGGTGTTGATGGTGGGCACCGTGCCGAGGAACAACGGGTTTTGCGGATCGGTCACGCGGACGAAGGCGACGCCTGAATTATGCCCGACGATCGCGTATTCCTGGCCGGCGCCCGAGGTCCAGCCCCAGATATCGCTGAGAAACGTCGCGCCGCTCCAGATCAGCCGGCTGGCGCCTAGATCGCGGTTGGTCACCTGGCCAAGCCATTCCATGTTGTAGGTATCTGGGAACGGCCCCATGATTGACGGCATGCCGATGCCGCTGTTCGGCACGCGCTTTACCTCCGGCCCGGTCAGGATGTCGTTGAGCGACGGGTTGCCGCCGGGCGTCGTGCCGGCCTTATGTGCCGAGGCCGTCTGCGGCGCCATGGCCAAAAAAGTTGCGGAAATCAGGCACGCGGCAACGCCCCGCGCGAATGATGCGTTTCTCATTGTCCTCTCCCTGTTTGAGTCGACCCACATCGTCAGGCCGACGTTATTTGTGATTCAGGCTAGTTGCTATTTTCCCATAATGGCGGAGACGGGTTGCCGGTGGCAAGCCGTCTGTCACGCCATGCCCGGCGCCAGGGGTCATCCGGCGCTCGTCACAGTGTCCGTGTGCCCTGAAACCCGCAGAAAACGTCTTTGCATGGGGTTGAATTGCGTCTCGAACCGGGCCGGGGCCTGTCTGCAATCCTGTGGCGTTCGATTTTCCGGCGCGACGAGGCAGGATTGGCGGCATGAACAAAACGGATTGCGATATCGGTGATCGCGAGTCGGGGATGGGGGCAGGGGAGGCGGCCCGCCCGGCGGCCGCCGCATTCTCGTTCGACGCGGCGCCCGGCGCGCGGCCGTTGGTCAAGGAGCGCGCGCTGTGGGTGGCGGTGATGGGGCTGTTCTTCTTCCTGGCCTATGGCGGGGCCAACGAAATTGCCGCGCTGGCCGCGCCGCATCCCGCGCTCCATATGGGCTGGGAGCGCGCCATTCCCTTCATCCCCGCCTTCATCCTGCCCTACATGTCGTCGGATATCCTGTTCGTGGCGGCCTTCCTGGCGGCGGCGGACCGGGCGGCGCTGCAGCGGCTGGGTTTGCGCTGCGGGCTGGCCATCGCCCTGTCGGCGGCGGTGTTCGTGGCCTTCCCGCTGCAGGTCGGCTTCGAGCGGCCGGCGGTGGAGGGCTGGACCGCGCCGTTGTTCGGCCTGCTGGGGCTGGACCGGCCCTACAACCAGTTCCCCTCGCTGCATATCAGCCTCGGCTTCCTGGCCTGGCGCGAACTCGACCGCCGGCTTGGCCTAGCCTGGCGTTGGCCGCTCGCCGTCTGGTTCCTGGCCATCGCCGCCTCGACCCTGCTGGTCTGGCAGCACCACTTCATCGACCTGCCCGGCGGCGCGGCGGTCGCGGCGCTGGTCATGTGGCTGGTACCCGAACGGGGCAGGGGGCATCTGCCGCTGAACTTCGTGACACCCCGCCATCTCGACATGGCCCTGCGCTATCTCTTGCTCGCGGCCCTGGGCGCGGTTGCGGCCTTCCGCCTGCCGGCAGTGGCCCTGCCGCTGGGCTGGCTAGCGCTGTCCATGACCGGCGTCGCCGGGTCTTACGCGCTGGGGCTGAACGGTTTCCTTGCCAAGCGGCGAGCCGGCTATCCTGCTCTCGCATGGCTGGCTTTCTGGCCCTATCTGCTCGGCTGCTGGCTGAACTGGTGCTGGTGGCGCGGGCGCATCGCGCCGATGGTGGAGGTCGAGCCCGGCCTGTGGCTGGGCGCCCGGCCGGGGCGTGCCGACTGGAACCGGCTGGAGGCAGCCGGCGTCGAGGCGGTCGTCGACCTCGTGCCGGAGCTGCCCTCGACCCCGCCGGCCGGCCTGGCGCACGACCATCTGCCGCTGCTGGACATCGCCATCCCGGCTCCGGCCGCGCTGGACGAAATCGCCCGCCGCATTGAGGCGAGGCGGCGCGAGGGCGACGTCTACGTCCATTGCGCGCTCGGCATGTCGCGCAGCGTGTTGGGAGTCTCGGCCTGGATGATGCGGCGTGGCATGACGGCGGACCGGGCGCTGGCCGCCATCGACCGGGTTCGCCCCGCCAGGGTCCACCGCCCCTATATGCGCATCGCCCTCGATTTGTATGCCCAATACCTCGCCGAACAACAGAGCGGTTTCAAATGACTGAAGAAATCTCTAGTCTCGCCGCGCCATGTTATTGCCGCTCAAGGATAGCAATCCGCTTCGGGTCATCCCGTTCCAGCTCGTCACGATCGGGCTGATCGCGGCCTGTGTGGTGACCTTCCTGTGGCAGATCTCGCTGCCGCAAGAGGCGGGGATCGACGCCATCCTGAGTTTCGGGCTGATCCCGGCGGTGCTGTTCGATTACGGGGAACTGCCGCCCGACCTCGCCATCATCCCCGCGAGCGCCACCGTGATAACCTCGATGTTCATGCATGCCGACTGGATCCATCTCGGCGGCAATATGCTTTATCTCTGGGTCTTCGGCGACAATATCGAGGACTCGATGGGGCACGTGAAATTCCTCATCTTCTACTTGCTGTGCGGGATCGCGGCGGCGCTGGCGCACGGGCTTTCCGACCCCGATTCCATCAGTCCACTGATCGGGGCCAGCGGCGCCGTTTCGGGCGTTCTGGGGGCCTATCTACTGTTGCATCCCAGGGTCCGCGTGATCGTGCTGCTGTTCTACCGCATACCACTGCCGCTGCCGGCCTTCATCGTGCTCGGCGGCTGGGTGGCGCTGCAGGTCTACAGCGTCTATCTCGACGGCAGCCTGCCGGCCGGCGACGAGGGCGGCACCGCCTGGTGGGCGCATATCGGCGGCTTCGCCGCCGGCATGGTGCTGATCCCCCTCATGAAGCGCAAGGACGTTCCTCTGTTCGACCGCGGGCGGTATCGAAAATAGTTTATTAACCTTCTTCCGCTACCAAGAATGGTCAGCGCAAGGAGAGGGTCCATGATCATTCCCATCGGCGACGAGATCGAGCGCAACGCGACGCCGTTCCAGTTCGCGACGATCTTCATGCTGGCCGCCTGCGTCGCCGTCTGGGGCTGGGAAGTCAACCTGCCCGCGGAAGAAGTCGATGGGGCCTTCTATTCCTTCGGGCTGGTGCCGGCCTTCCTGTTCGGCTATCGCACGCCGCCGCCGGAGCTGGCGGTCATTCCGGCGGAACTGACCATCATCACCAGCATGTTCATGCATGGCGGCTGGTCCCATATCATCGGCAACATGATCTACCTCTGGGTGTTCGGCAGCAGCCTCGAGGAAGCTTGCGGCCATGTCCGTTTCGTGATCTTTTATATCCTCTGCGGCGTCGGCGCGGCGGTCGGCCAGGCCATGGTCGATCCGGCCGGCACCGTTCCGATGATCGGGGCGAGCGGGGCGATCTCCGGGCTGCTGGCCGCCTATATGCTGGTCTATCCCTACAACAGGGTGACCCTGCTGGTCATGCTGATCAGCTTCGTCAAGGTGCGCGTGCCGGCCCTGGCGGTAATCGGCCTGTGGATCGCCTACCAGATGTACGAGATGTTCGCAGCTGCAGCCGCGCCCGAACCGCAGGCCGGCGGCGTCGCCTGGACGGCCCATGTCGGCGGTTTCGCGACCGGCGCCGTGCTGATCTTCCTGCTGCGCCGGCCGGGCGTGAAGATGATGCAGGAACCGGTCCTGCGCTAGGGTATGTTTCTCACGTTCCGCTCTTGCGCGAAGCCTTGACGCGGCCCCCGCCCGTCGCTAGTTAAGGCGCACCGCCCGGGCCGTATTCCTGGCCCGGCGCCGGAGCTATGCGGAGGGATGGCAGAGCGGTAATGCAGCGGATTGCTAATCCGTGTACCCGATAGGGTACCGGGGGTTCGAGTCCCCCTCCCTCCGCCAATCCTTATTTGTTTGCCCGCCGCGCCGCTGTAGGGTGTTTCGTGGTCGGCTGATGCTGGCGCTGCCAGGGGGCTTCTCGCATGGTCCGGGTCAAGATCTGCTGCATCTCCTCGGTCGCCGAGGCCGAGTTGGCCGTGCGCCACGGCGCGTCGGCGCTGGGGCTGGTCGGCCATATGCCCAGCGGGCCGGGGGTTATCGGCGACGACCTCATCGCCGAGATTGCTGCCGCGGCGCCGCCGGCGGTAGCCACTTTCCTGCTGACCAGCGAGACCGAACCGGAGGCCATCGTCGACCATGTACGGCTTTGCGGCACCGGCACGGTGCAACTGGTCGACGCCGTGGACCCGCGCGCCTATGCCGTACTGCGCAAGGCGCTGCCGCATGTGAAGATCGTCCAGGTTATCCATGTGAACGGCCCGGAATCGGTGGAAGAGGCCAGGGCATGCGCGCCGCGGGTCGATGCCCTGCTGCTCGATTCCGGCCGGCCCGCCGCCGCGGTCAAGGAGCTCGGCGGCACCGGCCGGGTGCATAACTGGTCGCTGAGCCGTCGCATCGTGGCCGAGGTTCCCCGGCCGGTATTCCTGGCCGGTGGCCTGCACCCCGGCAACGTGGCCGAAGCCCGGCAGGCGGTTCGGCCTTTCGGGCTCGACCTCTGCACCGGCGTGCGCACCGACGGCCGGCTGGACGAGGCCAAGCTGAAGGCCTTCTTCGGCGCGCTGGCCCCGGCCCGACACTGAACGCCGGATCGAGGCCAGAGACTGCCTTACTTGGACATCTTCGCCTTGATGCGCCCTTCGACCTTCGGGGCGACCGGGGCGTTGGCGGCGATATGGTTCATCACCGTCGTCGCCATCAGCGTCGCGCCCGAGGCGTCGATCAGCGCCTTGCCCTTCTTCAAGGCGGCGTAGCCGTCGCCGCCGCCGGCCATGTAGTCGTTGGTGGCGACCTTGTAGGTCTTCGCCCTGTCCAGTTTCTTGCCGCCGATCGTTACTTCGACGATTCGGCTGCCTACCGCCACAGCCGGGTCATAGGTGAAACTGAGTCCCGAGACCTGCGGGAAGCGCCCGGCCTTCTCCTCGACTTGGGAAACGCCGTTCTCCAGCGCCGCCAGTACGTCGGCGCCCGATAGTTCCAGCAGCACTGTGACGTTGCCGAAGGGCAGTTCGCTCAGCACGTCCTTGCGGGTCAATACCGTGCCGGCCTCGTAGGTGCGGTCGCCGCGGATGCCGCCGCCATTGGTGATGGCGATGTCGGCGCCGACGGCGGCGCGCATGGCGTCGGCGATCAAATTGCCGAAATTGGTCTCTGCCGTACGCACCGAGGCGCGCTGCGAATCCAGCATGACATTCGTCTCGCCCACCGGCACGTTCAGGTCTTCGTCCAGTTTAGCGTTGTGCCGGTCGACGATCGCCTTGATCTCCGGGTCGGCGGCGACGCCGGCGGTCGAGATAAGGCGCCAGGCCGGCACTACCTGCAGCGTCTTCTTGCCGCGGCTTTCGACCCATTCGACCGAAAGATCCAGCGCGCCGAGATGGTGCGCGTCATACCCGGCCTTGAGGACCGGCACGTTGCCGGCCAGCCAGACGATCGGGTCATGGTCGTGGCCGCCCAGAATGGCATGAATGCCCCCGACCTCGCGGGCCAGCGCTACGTCGTCGGCGAAGGCAAGATGGGTCAGCGCGACGATGACGTCCGCTCCCATTTCCTGAAGCTGCTTGACCGAAGCGGTCGCCGTTTCCATGACGGATGCGAACCTGATATCCGCGCCCGGCGAGGACAGCGTTTCGGTCTGCGGATCCAACAGCCCGAAAAAGCCGACCGTGAATTCGCCCACTTTCATCGTGTGCAGCGCGGTCATGCCGGCGGCCGGCTTGCCGTCCATGCCCAGCACGTTGGCGCCGAGCCAGGGGAATTTCGCCTCGCCAATGCGCTGCGCCGCAATCTCCGGCCCGAAATCGAATTCGTGATTACCGGGCACGGCGACATCCACGCCGATGGCGTTCATCAGCTCGATCATCTGCGTGCCCTTGGTCAGGCCGGACATGACGGACGGCGAGATCAGGTCGCCGCCGAAGGTGGTGATGCTGTGCTGGGCGGCCGCGCGCTCGGCGCGCAGCAGAGTCATCAGTTCGGCAAACCCGCCCTGGCCGCGTTTCGCCGATATCTCGTAGACATCGTTGGTGTGCAGGAAGGTGATCTTCGTCGGCTCGGCCAGAGCCGCGAACGGCAGGACGAGGATGAAGCTGGCCGCGACCGTCCAGGTCGCGAATCGTCTGAAGATGCCGGGCATTTTCTTGCTCCCTGTATGGATGATATGCGAACACGATACTGATTACCCGACGGGCTGTCGATGGCAAGATAACGGTGGCCGCCCGCAATGAGTGCAACAGGGAGATCAGGGAATGAGCGAACCGGTATTTCACAATTTCGCGCAAGCGCCGACCCATGTCGCGCCGTTTAGCCATGCCGTCGAATGTGATGGCTGGGTCCAGTTGACCGGGCAGATGCCGACTGACCCGGACGACGATTCCAGGCCGCTTCCCGATGGGATCGCGGCCCAGACGCGGCGCGTCATGGACAATCTCGTCATCGTGCTGGGCGGTCTCGGCCTGGGGCTGGAACATGTGCTGTCGGCACGGGTCTATATCACTCATTTCAAGCGCGACTACGAGGCCATGAACGAGGTCTACAAATCATACTTCCCGCCCGACCGTCTGCCGGCCCGGACCTGCGTCGGCGTAACCGGCCTCGCCCGCGACGCCCTCGTCGAAATCGACATGGTGGCGCGACGGCCATGACGTGGACGTCCGCCTGTTGACTCCCCCGCCTGCGCGCGCCTACGATAAAAAATCTCAGCAAGCGAAAAATAATTCAGTTCAAGGTCCAGGGCCGTGAAGAAAAGCGGAAAAGCCGCCGACGACAGCGATCTAGACCTCGCCACGCGCGCGGCCTGGCTGTCCTTTATCGGCGGATATACCCAGAGCGAGATTGCCCGGCGGCTGAGTGTCTCTCCGGCCAAGGCGCATCGGCTGATCGCGCTGGCGCAGGACCGCGGGCTGGTCAAGGTCTTCATCGAGGGCGCACCGGCCGAATGCATCGCGCATGAAGAGGCGCTGGTGCGCCATTTCGGGCTGCACAACTGCATCGTGGCCCCGGCGCTGGATGGCGAAAAGGCGTCGGAGGGCGAATTCGCCTCCGTCGGCGCGGCGGCCGCGCGGTTCCTGCACCGGGTCTTGTTCGGCATGGAGTCGGGTGCGTTGGTCGGCGTCGGCAAGGGCCGGTCGCTGGCCGCTTCCATCGCCCGGATGCCGTCGCTGAAGCGTCCCGACCTTCGTTTCGTATCGGTCTCAGGCAGCCTCACGCGCAAGCTTTCCGCCAATCCCTTCGACGTGGTCAACCGGCTGGTCGAGCGGACCGGGGGCGAGGGCTATTACCTGCCGGTGCCTTATCTGGCCGCCGACGACACCGAAAAGGATGTCCTGCTGGCCCAGAAGAGCGTGCAGGACATGCTCGGCCTGGCGCGCCAGGCGGAACTGGTAATCATCGGCATCGGCACGCTGGAGGAAGAAGACGCCCATATCCGCCAGGTCGGCATGATCGACCCGGCGGAATGGGAAGAACTGAAATCCCTGGACGCGGTCGGCGACATCATGGGCAGCTTCGTCGATATCGAAGGCCGGCCGGTCGACAGCCGGGTCAACGCCCATTCGCTGGGCCTCGGCCTCGAGGAATTGCGCGGCCGGCGGGTCATCGCCGTGGTCGGCGGCGCCAGCAAAGGCAAGGCGGTGCTCGCCGCCCTGCGGACCGGGATCGTCACCGACCTGATCCTGTCGGAGCCGGCGGCGCGCTGGATCGTCGGCGAAATCGGCGATGCGGCCACCCTCCAGGAATTCGGCACATGAGCAGGGTTGCCGAACTGCATCCGGGCAAGGCGGAACCGGGCCGCAATCCCGGCATGGCGCTCGATCTCGACTGGATCGAGGAGGTCCGTGTCAACCGCAGCGCCGTCGAGCGTCGCACCGCCAGTCTGCCGGGGCGGCGTACGGTCAAGAAGGACTGGCAGGCCGCATGGCTGCTGAAGGCCATCACCTGTATCGATCTGACCACCCTGTCGGGCGACGATACGCCGGGGCGGGTGCGCCGACTTTGCGCCAAGGCGCGGCATCCGGTGCGCCGGGAAATCCTCGAGGCGCTGGGTGCCGGCGATCTGCCGATCCGTACCGGCGCGGTCTGCGTCTATCACGAGATGATCGAAACCGCGGTCGAGGCTCTGGCCGGCAGCAATATCCCGGTGGCCGCCGTATCCACCGGCTTCCCCGCCGGGCAGACGCCGTTCGAGCTTAAGCTGAAGGAAATCGAGCTTTCGGTGGCGGCGGGCGCCGCCGAGATCGACATCGTGATTTCGCGCCGCCATGCGCTGACCGGCGACTGGCGGTCGGTTTACGACGAGGTCCGGGCCTTCCGCGAGGCTTGCGGCCCGGCCCACATGAAGACCATCCTGGCGACCGGTGAGTTGGGCACGCTGCGCAATGTGGCCAAGGCGTCGCTGGCCTGCATGATGGCCGGGGCGGATTTCATTAAGACCTCGACCGGCAAGGAACCGGTCAACGCGACCCTGCCGGTCAGCCTGGTAATGCTGCGCATGATCCGCGCCTATCGCGAGCGTACGGGGCATGCGATCGGCTTCAAGCCGGCTGGCGGGATATCGAAAGCGAAAGATGCGCTGGTCTGGCTGGCCTTGATGAAGGAAGAACTCGGTCGCCCCTGGCTGGAGCCGAACCTGTTCCGTTTCGGGGCCTCCAGCCTGCTCGGCGATATCGAGCGCCAGCTTTCGCATTGTGCCACCGGCCGTTATGCGGCCTCCGACCACCAGCCGATGGGTTAGCGCCATGGCCGTCGCGGAAATCTTCGAGAGCATGGAATACGGCCCCGCACCGGAGAGCGATGAACAGGCCCGCGCCTGGCTGGAAGAACACGGCTGCGCCTTCGGCCTGTTCATTGGCGGCGTCTGGGTCGAGGCAGCGTCGGGCGAGAGCTTCGATACCAGCAATCCAGCGACCGGCGAGGTGCTGGCCCGCATCGCCCAGGCCGGCACCGACGATGTCGATGCCGCCGTGAGCGCCGCGCGCAAGGCGCAGCCGGGCTGGCACAAGCTCGGCGGGCATGGACGCGCGCGGCATCTCTATGCCCTGGCGCGGATGGTGCAGAAGCATTCGCGGCTGTTCGCCGTCCTGGAATCCATGGACAACGGCAAGCCGGTCCGCGAGAGCCGCGACATCGACGTGCCGCTGGTGGCGCGGCATTTCTATCATCATGCCGGCTGGGCCCAGCTGATGGAAAGCGAGCTGGCGGGCTACGGGCCGGTCGGGGTCGCAGGGCAGATCATCCCCTGGAATTTCCCGCTGCTGATGCTGGCCTGGAAGGTCGCGCCGGCGCTGGCCATGGGCAATGCGGTAGTTTTGAAACCGGCCGAATTTGCCAGTCTGACGGCACTGCTGTTCGCCGAACTCTGCCGCGAGGCCGGCCTGCCCAAGGGCGTCGTCAATATCGTCACGGGCGACGGACGCACCGGCGAGCTGATCGCCCGCCACCGCGGCGTCGACAAGATCGCCTTCACCGGCTCGACCGAGGTCGGGCGGCTGGTGCGCGAGGCGACGGCGGGGGCGGCCAAGGCCTTGACGCTGGAGTTGGGCGGCAAGTCGCCCTTCGTCGTCTTCGAGGACGCCGACCTGGACAGCGCCGTCGAAGGCCTGGTCGATGCCATCTGGTTCAACCAGGGCGAGGTCTGCTGTGCCGGCTCGCGCCTGCTGGTGCAGGAGGGCGTGGCCGACGCCTTCCTGGCCAAGGTCCGCGCCCGCATGGAAATCCTGCGCGTCGGCGACTCGCTGGACAAGACCATCGATATCGGGGCGGTCGTGGCGCCGGTCCAGAAGCAACGCATCGAAGCGCTGGTTGCGCGCGGCATCGAGGAAGGCGCGAAGCTCTGGCAGCCCGATATGGCGATGCCGGAGGGGGGCTGCTTCGTCGCCCCCACCCTGTTGACGGAAGTCGAACCCGCTTCCGCGGCGGCGCAGGAGGAAATCTTCGGCCCGGTCCTGGTGTCGATGACCTTCCGCACGCCGGCCGATGCCGTGGCGCTGGCCAACAACACCCGCTACGGCCTGGCGGCCAGCGTCTGGTCGGAGAATATCAACCTGGCGCTCGACATCGCGGCAAAGCTGCGCGCCGGCGTGGTCTGGGTCAATGCGACCAACCAGTTCGACGCGGCGGCGGGCTTCGGCGGTTGCCGCGAATCCGGTTTCGGGCGCGAGGGCGGGCGCGAGGGGTTGTTCGAATATGTGAAGCCCGATTACGTGAAGTCCTTCAAGCCGTATGCGTCGCCGAAGCAGCCGAAACCGACCGGCGAACCAGGCGGCGACGCCGCCATCGACCGGACGGCCAAGATGTATGTCGGCGGCAAGCAGGCGCGGCCCGACGGCGGCAACAGCCTGGCCGTGCTGGACCCGAAGGGCCGGCTGATCGCCTATGTCGGGGAGGGCAACCGCAAGGACATCCGCAATGCGGTGGAGGCCGCGCGCGGCGCAGCGCCCTGGGGCGTCGGCAGCGGCCATCTGCGGGCGCAGATCCTCTATTACGTGGCCGAGAACCTGGCGGCGCGCAGCGATGAATTCGCGGCCCGCATCGCCGCCATGACCGGCAAGAGCGGCAAGGCCGAGGTCGAGGCCTCAATCCGGCGGCTCTTCACCTGGGCGGCCTGGGCCGACAAATATGACGGCGCCGTGCATGGCGTGCCGATCCGCGGCGTCGCCATGGCGATGCGCGAGCCGGTGGGCATCGTCGGCATCTCCTGCCCCGACCATCTGCCGCTGCTGGGTTTCGTCTCGCTGGTAGGGCCGGCGATCGCCATGGGCAACCGCGTGGTCGCGATCCCGTCGCAACCCCACCCACTGGCCGCGACCGATTTCTACCAGGTGCTGGATACCTCGGACCTGCCGGGCGGGGTGGTCAATATCGTCACCGGCGATCGCGACGCCCTGGCCCGCGTACTGGCCGACCATGACGAGGTGGACGCAATCTGGCATTTCGGGTCGGCGGAGAGTTGTGCCGCAATCGAGAGCGCGTCCGCCGGCAACCTGAAACGGGCCTGGACCGATCACGGGATGGCCCGTGACTGGAACGACCCGCGGCAGGGCGAAGGTGACGAATTCCTGCGCCATGCCACGCATGTGAAGAATGTCTGGATTCCCTATGGGGAATAGAAATCAACCTCAAACACAAAGAGAAAACGGAGGCACCATGTTTCGCAAAACTCTGACCACCATCGCCGGGGTCCTGCTGCTGACCGCCACGGCCGCCGGCGCGGACGAAATCAAACCCGCCGTCGTGTTCGACATGGGCGGCAAGTTCGACAAATCCTTCAACCAGGGCGTCAACGACGGCGTCATTCGCTTCAAGGAAGAGACCGGCATCGCCTATCGCGAGTTCGAGGTCACCAACGAAACCCAGCGCGAACAGGCCATCCGCAAGATGGCGCAGCGTGGATCGGACCCCATCGTCGGCGTCGGCTTTGCCCAGGTGCCGGCGATCGAAGCCGTGGCCAAGGAATTCCCCAAGACTCGCTTTACCATCATCGACGGGGTCGTCGACCTGCCGAACGTGCAGTCGGTGGTGTTCAACGAGCATGAGGGATCGTTTCTCGTCGGCATGATCGCGGCGATGGCGTCGAAGACCGGCAAGGTCGGATTCGTCGGCGGCATGGACATTCCGCTGATTCGCAAATTCGCCTGCGGCTATGTCGAGGGTGCGAAATACGTCAATCCCGCTATCGTGGTGATCCAGAACATGACCGGCACCACCCCGTCGGCCTGGAACGATCCCGGCCGCGGCGCGGAACTGACCAAGGGCCAGTTCGACCGCGGCGTCGATGTCGTCTACGCGGCGGCCGGCGGCACCGGCACCGGCGTCTATCAGGCGGCCAAGGATGCCGGCAAGCTGGCGATCGGTGTCGATTCCAACCAGAATTACCTGCATCCCGGCACCATGCTGACCTCGATGGTCAAACGGGTCGACGTTGCGGCCTATAACAGCTTCAAATCGGCGCTGGACGGTACATGGAAGCCCGGTTTCCAAGCGCTTGGCCTGGCTGAGGGCGGGGTTGACTGGGCGCTTGACGAACACAACAAGGCGCTGATCACCGACAAGATGAAGGCCGGCGTCGAGCAGGCCAAGGCCGACATCATCGCCGGCAAGATCACGGTGCATGATTACATGAGCGACAATACCTGCCCCAAGTGAACGGGGCCGGACGGATAGGATGGCGACCAGATCGGACGGAGACGACGCCGTCGTGACGCCGGGGGGGGCGACTCCTCCGGCAGCCATCGAGTTGCGCGGAATCAACAAAACCTTCGGTACGGTGCGCGCCAACAACGATGTCTCGATGACGGTCCGCGCCGGCGCCATCCACGGCATCGTCGGCGAGAACGGCGCCGGCAAATCAACCCTGATGAGCATCCTTTACGGCTTCTACGCGGCCGACAGCGGCGTTATCCGGGTCGCCGGCAAGCCGGTCAATATCGCGTCTCCCAATGACGCCATCGCCGCCGGTATCGGCATGGTCCATCAGCATTTCATGCTGGTCGACAACTTTACGGTGTTGGAAAACGTCATGATGGGCGCGGAGTCCGGTCCGCTGCTGCGCGACAGCATCGAACGGGCGCGCGGCGAACTGACCCGGCTCGCGACCGAATACGGGCTGCATGTGGACCCCGACGCCGTCATCGGCGATCTGCCGGTCGGCGCGTTGCAGCGCGTCGAAATCCTCAAGGCGTTATACCGCGATGCGCGCATCCTGATCCTCGACGAGCCGACTGGGGTGCTGACGCCGCAGGAGGCGGTGCAACTGTTCCGCATCCTGAGCGCGCTCAAGAAGCGCGGCGTGACCGTCATCATGATTACCCACAAGCTCGCCGAGGTCATGGCCATCACCGACAGCGTGTCTGTCATGCGCCGGGGCGAGATGGTGGCGGAGAGGGTTACCGCAGAAACCTCGAAGGAAGAGCTCGCCGAACTCATGGTCGGCCGCAAGCTGAAGGCGGGGGTATCGGCAAGGGCGCAAAGCATCGGCGAGCCGGCGCTGGTGGTCGAGGGTCTGTGCCTGCGCGACAGATATGGCGTCGCCCGGATCGATGACATCGGCTTCAAGGTTCGGGCCGGCGAAATCGTTGGCATCGCCGGGGTATCGGGCAACGGCCAAAGCGAACTGCTGGAAGTGCTGTCCGGGATCAGGCCGATGACCGCCGGGCGGATCCTCGTCGAGGGGCGGGAGGTCAGCGCCGCCAGCCCCGCGCGGCCGGACGAGATGCGCGAGTTGCGGCTTGCCCATGTGCCGGAGGACCGCCAGCGGCGCGGTCTGGTCACCGCGTTCACCGCCCGCGAATCATCGATACTCGGCTATCAGCGCGACCCGGCCTATAACGGCTGGCTGTTCATGGATTACGACGCCGTCGACGCGCATTGCCGGAGCCTGATGGAGCAGTTCGACGTGCGACCGCCGATGCCCGGGATCATCTCCGGCAAAATGTCCGGCGGCAACCAGCAGAAACTGATTCTGGCCCGCGAGATCGACCGTGACCCGAAGGTTCTGCTGGTCGGCCAGCCGACGCGCGGCGTCGATATCGGCGCCATCGAATTCATTCACCAGCAGCTCGCGGATCTGCGCGATCGCGGCTGCGCCATTCTGATGGTGTCGGTCGAACTCGACGAGATCATGGCGCTCAGCGACCGCATTCTGGTGATGTTCGAGGGCCGGATCGTCGGTGAGGTGCCGATAGCCGACGCCGACACCAGCACGCTGGGTTTGATGATGACCAACGCGCATCGGGGCGCCGAGACCGATCGGAAGACCCCCGGAGTGGAGCCGGTGGCATGAGCGCGCCGCCCGCCGAGCTGCCGCGCTGGATCGATATCGGCCTGATCCCGGTGATCAATATCTGCCTGGCGCTACTGGTGTCCGGGCTGATCATCCTGGCGATCGGCGAGAATCCCATTGACGCGATGGCGATCATGATCCGCGGTGCGCTCGGCTATGGCGAGGGGATCGGCTATACGCTCTATTACACGACCAATTTCATCTTCACCGGGCTCGCTGTTGCCATTGCCTTCCATGCCGGGCTGTTCAACATCGGCGGCGAAGGGCAGGCCTATATCGGCGGCCTCGGCGTCGGGCTGGCCATGCTCGCCTTCGATTCCTACCTGCCGTTTTTCCTGCTGCTGCCGCTGGGCATCCTCGCCGGCGCCGCCTTCGGCGCGGCCTGGGCGGCGATCCCAGGCTGGCTGCAGGCCTATCGCGGCAGCCATATCGTCATCACCACCATCATGTTCAACTTCATCGCCTATTCGGTAATGGTCTATCTGATGGTGAACGTCCTCATCAAGCCGGGCCAGATGTCGCCGGAAAGCCGGGAATTCACTGACGCCGGCCAGCTGCCGTTCATCCACGAGGTACTGGCCGGCATCGGTATTGCGGTCACGCCGACCCCACTCAATCTTTCGATCGTCTGGGCGCTGGTCTGCTGCGTCGGGGTCTGGGCCTTTATCTGGCGTACGCGCTGGGGCTATGAGTTGCGAGCGGTCGGCCATAACGAGGCGGCGGCGGTCTATGCCGGCGTGCGGCCGCGCCATATCGTCGTCGCCGCGATGTGCCTCTCCGGTGCGCTGGCCGGTTTCGTCGGCTTCAACGAGATTATGGGCGTGCATCACCGCCTGCTGCTCAACTTCCCCGCCGGTTATGGCTTCACCGGCATCGCGGTGTCGCTGATGGGGCGCAATCACCCGGTCGGTGTGGTGCTGGCCAGCCTGCTGTTCGGTGTCCTCTATCAGGGCGGCGCCGAGCTGGCCTTCGAGGTACCGACGATCACCCGCGAATTGGTGGTCACCATCCAGGGGCTGGTGATCCTGTTCTCCGGCGCGCTGGCCTATATGTCGACGCCCTGGGTGACCCGCGCCTATCGTGTGCTGGTGGGTTGGCGGACCGCCACCATGCCCGGGGAAGCCTGACATGGAGGAGGCCTTTGTCTTCGCGGTGCTGACGTTGAACGCTACGGTGCGCGTCGCCACGCCGCTGATTCTTTGCGCCATGGCGGGCATGTTCTCCGAACGCTCGGGAATCATCGATATCAGCCTCGAAGGCAAGATGCTCGGCGCCGCCTTCATCGCTGCCAGCGTCGCGGCGGTTACCGGCTCGCCCTGGCTGGCGTTGGCCGCCGGAATCGCGGCGGCGGTCTGTCTCGCCCTGTTGCATGGCTTCGCCTGCATCACCCATCACGGCAACCAGGTGGTCAGTGGAGTGGCGATCAATATCCTGATGTCGGGGTTGACGGTGGTCCTCGGAATCGCCTGGTTCCAGCGCGGCGGCCAGACGCCGAGCCTCGAAGCGTCGGCAAGGTTCATGCCGATCTCGCTGCCGCTGTCGGAATTCCTGGCCGAGGTGCCGATCCTCGGCACGCTCTACAGCCGGCTAGTCAGCGGCCACAATCTGCTGGTCTATGTCGCCTTCCTCGCCGTTCCGCTGGCCTGGTGGGTGCTCTTCCGCACTCGCTTCGGGCTGCGCCTGCGCGCGGTGGGCGAGAATCCCAAGGCGGTCGACACTG
>CAJHYK010000038.1_pt1 | contig 15611 bp, 11 predicted proteins | sample 9198691 | NCBI WGS metagenome assembly CAJHYK01 (sample SAMEA7708355, study PRJEB35096) | sediment metagenome | biome: marine neritic benthic zone biome [ENVO:01000025]; feature: sediment [ENVO:00002007]; material: shallow marine sediment [ENVO:03000034] sea grass bed [ENVO_01000059] ...
CCGCTGGAGACCTGGAAGACCAGCGGCGTTCCAGATTTCAACGGCCATGATGCGCGCGTGTCGACGCGGGCATACGCCTCGCCGGACCCGGCCGGGCCGGTCCAACTGGAAGGCGGTATCAGGAAATTGCGGTCGGCGGTATAGCGCTTCCCGTCATCCGCCTGCCAAAACAGCTTGTTGCCGGCAACCCTGGCCACCGTCTCAACCCGGCCGTCGCTCCAGATATAGGCGTCGCCGACGTTATAGAGCGGCGGGATATCGGCATTCTCGACATGAACCGGCTCGGACTCGAGGTCGGCATCCAGGGCGCCCAGTCCGGCCCAAATGGTATTTTCAGGCCGGACGGCGGCCGCCAGGCTGGCGATCAGCCGTTCCGTGACCATGCCGTCGACCTCCATTCCGGCGGATTTCTGATATTCCCTGATGGCCGCTTCCGTACGCGGCCCCATCGCGCCGTCGATCGGTCCCGGATCATAGCCCAGTTCGGCAAGATCGGACTGTACGGCCCGCACTTCGTGACTCGGCGGACCCAGGGGGACAGGTGCCGCCCCGCCTTGTCCAGGCGGGACAGGGGTTGTGAACCTGCCTTCACCACCGTCCAAATCCGGAATCCAGTCGGCCAGGTTGGCGCAACCGGACAGGAGCAGTAGACAGGCCACCACCGGCGCAAAACGGCTGACCAGCAGCGCCGAACGTCCGGCCGCCGGTTCGTTCCGGCCTGCGCATGTCTGCCGGCTCCGTTTCATGCCGATCTGGGATTCTCGCTGAAACATTTCAAAACACCTTCCACCGGCCCGTATCACTCGGCGGCAACGCTCTTTTGATTTGCGCGGGTGGACGGGAATACGGCATGAACCGTCGTTCCCTCCTGCGGCCTGCTTTGAAGCTCCAGCCGCCCGCCGTGCAATTCCACGAGGCTCTTGGTCAATGGCAAGCCCAGTCCCGTTCCCTCGTACCTACGCGCCAGCGAGGAATCAGCCTGGGTAAAGGGCTTCAGTATCCTTTCCTGGTCCGCCTCCTCGATGCCTATTCCGGTGTCGACAATGGTCGTTACGAATTCGCCCTTCTCATTGACGGCGGCAGATATGCTGACACTCCCACCAGGCGGCGTAAATTTCACGGCATTTGACAACAGGTTGAGCACGACCTGCTTGAAGGCACGTTTATCCGCATAAAGAGTCGGCAATTCCGGCGGCAGTTCAGGCTTCAACCTGATCCTTCCCGCCTCTGCCTTGGCGCCCACGAGATGCAGTGCCTCGTCGATCAGGGCGGGCACATCCAGTTCCTCCTCGACGAGTTCGAAACTATTGGCCTCCACTTTGGAAAGATCGAGGATATCGTTGATCAGGCTGAGCAGATGGAGACCGCTGCTCCGGATATCCGCGGCATATCCGGTGTAGCGCCGGTCGCCGATCGGTCCGAACATTTCATTCGTCAGCATCTCCGAAAAACCAATTACGGCGTTCAGGGGCGTGCGTAATTCATGGCTGACCATGGCCAGAAACTCGGACTTGGCCCGGCTGGCGACTTCCGCCTCTTCCTTGGCGGTCCGCAACTCCGCCTCGACCCGATTACGCTCGACAATTTCCTTCTCCAGCCGCGCGTTCGACTCGTTGGCACGCGACAGTTCGGCGGTACGCTCCACCACGGCCGTCTCGATCTGCTTCTGCTTGTAACGCGATACGCCGATATAGCGGGTCAGCAATAACGTCAGGGCCAGACCGAATAGCGCAACGCCCCAGGGCACGGCGCCAAGGTCAAAATTCATCATCCCCGGTACCGGCCGGACAACGATGCTGTAGCGGCGATCGCCGATCTTCTGTTCGGCCATGGTGGAAAAACCGGCGCCCATCTCCTCGTCGACGGGGGGCAGCATGTCGGGCGTGCGCAGGACCGACGGCTCGACATGGACGAGTTTGTCCGAGACGCCGCGAAAAGTGCCGTACAAATAGGTGTCAAGCCATGCCGGTGTCGTAAATTCGCGCAACGTGGTACCGAACAGATGGTCTATCCGGATGAGGCCGATGACATATCCTTCGGGCTCGGTGTTCTCCCCCGTGCGCAGCACAACGCCCTCGCCATATACGGGCTGCACCAGCATAAGAGTCTTGTCGTCCCGATAACCCTGGCCCCTCGGATCCCGCCAGTCGACGACATTCATCTGCCCGTCACGGTTTGCCTTCTTCAGGGCAGCGCGAAATTCCGGAACAGACGCCAGATCGAAGCCAAGCAGATCTTCATTCCCCTGATAGGGCTCGACAAAATAAATCGGCAGGTGATGGGGTCGACGCGCGGCCGGTATTATCTTGCCGGCACCAGTTATCTCGGAGAACGAGAAGCCTCGCAGACCGTCGGCCTCGGCCCGCCGAACATGGATCTCGCGGTCTGAATTCGCAACGATGGGCACCCATCCCAGAGCCTGGAAGCCAGGATAGTAGGCAAGGCGATTCCGGGCGAAGGCGAAAAAGTCCCAGCGACCTGTTATCCCTGTGGATTCGTCGAACAGGTCGGTCGCCTTATTCATCAGTTCGATATGGCGGTCGGCCGCCTTATGCAGGGCCAGGACGTAATGGCTTGCCTGGCGGTCGAATTCCTGTTCCGCCAAACTACGATAGAGATCACGGGTGACCTGGAATGCCGCCAGAGTCAGCGCAAGTCCTGTCAAGAGGGCAACCGTCGCCGGCAGGTTGGCACCGAGCCATGAAATCCAGCGGCCGGGCCACCCCGAACGCCAGCCGCGCATGGCCGCGGAAGGCTCGTGGCAGTATGTTGACGACTGCAGCCGTTCGTCTCTTTCCGCGGTTGGGCTCGCCGTTATAGCCCCGATGTTCTTCGCTTCGCCCATGGACGCTCCGGTCCTTAGCTCCGTATATGCCCTTTACCCGCCTGCGCCGCGTGATTGCACAATGTAGGTCTACACAATTCGCGGGCGAGCTTAACTGGCGGGTAATGTGGCCTCCCCTGCAAACACGCCCAACGAAGTAACGCTTTCGCTCAGGCCTTATCCCTATTGTACAGGTGTACTGTTAATCGTTCACTACCTAAAGTATAAAATTTGTATGAGATTGCAGGCAAACGTACGGCCGATCCGGACAGGCATCAGACCTTTGAATTTGCGCCAAACGGGAAGATCTCAGCCTATCGACGTTCCAGCAACCGGGGTGATATTGCGTTGGCGTCCAGGCCCGGGATCAGCCATCGTTCCTGGCCCGGTCTTTTGCACGCAATGGCGGGGAAGTGCCGCACCAAATCCGGACCGGTCCGTTCCATATGATATCGCAGGCAGTCGACCGTTCCGGATACGGGCACGTCGCCCATCAATCGGATATTGAAGGTCGCACCAACGGCGGAACTTCGCCATTCCACGGTGTTTTTGGTATCTCCGGCATCCAGTGCGCTTTGTATGGCCCAGTCCAGCCCCCCGCGTGCAGCCGGTGGCCATCCCTTGCCTCCGGGGCGGATCGCGACGAGATCGACTGTCACGTTCTGGCCGGTTCCGTAAATAAGATCGGTGCGGCGGACGTAATGCCCGATTTTCGGGACATAATACCATGTCCGCTTCTTCCAGGTGCCGGGTTCCGGTTTTGCGCGGATGCATTCGATGGTGATCGCATCGAACCGCCCGATCGTTGCCTTGATCGGCGAAACGCCCCTGGCCGCGCAGCGCCACTGTCCCGACCAGATTCGCGGCGCGTCGACGGAGCTGCTGCCGGTTCTCGATTCGACTGTAAAAACAATCTCTTTCGTGGTTGCAGGTGGCCATTTCTGGCCCTTGGCCGGCTGTACCTGGTTTTCGCCATCGGCCGTACCGCTCTTCCAGGAAATGGGCGGCAGGATGAAGTTGCGGTACGAGGTATAGACGCTACCTTCGGCAGTTTCCCAAAGGGTCCGTTCGGGACCGACACGCAAGACCGTTTCGACGCGCCCGTCGGTATAGACATAGGCATCGCCGACTTCATAGGACGGGCCCGCTTCATCGAAACCCTTGCGGGCAGGGCTGGTCAGGCTATCACTGCCGATACCTTGGGCCAGCAAGGCGCGCTGCCTGGCATACCTTTTTTGCAGACGCTCCATCACGTCGGGCGTCAGTTCGCCATCGATATCCATCTCCTCATCGACCTGAAAATGCTTGATGGCGATCGAGGTCTTCCTGCCCAAAACGCCGTCGACAGGTCCTGGATCATAGCCCAGCGCGATGAGGCGCTGCTGCGTTCTTGCGACTTCATGAGCCGAAGGTCGGTAAAGAGCTACCTGTTCCGGTTCGTCATCCTCGGGGCTGGCCGCCCCTTGGCCGTTCAATTGCCGCAGCAGATCGCATCCCGGCAACGTCATCGATATCGCCATGGATACGGCCAGAACGCGAACGAATTTCACCAGCCTTGCCTTCCGCATGGACGGACTGCCGGGCTCCGCTATGCTCTTTGCTGCTGTTTCCGCCTCATGAACCGCCATTAATGCGTCGTCGCGCCGACGACGCGCTCCCTGGGAAAAGTCACCGTTACTTTCGTGCCCTTGCCAAGCGTACTTTGCAGATCCATCGAACCGTCATGCAGTTCTACGAGGCTACGGGTAAGCGGCAGGCCCAGCCCGGTACCTTCGAACTGGCGGGCCAGCGAACTGTCCACCTGGGTAAAGGGTTCGAACACGCTTTCTATGGATTCTTCCGGAATGCCGATGCCCGTATCCTCGACGGCAAGCACCAGTTGGCCGGCTCGGTCGACCTCCGCGCCGATCCGGACCCGGCCGTCCGGTTCGGTGAATTTGATCGCGTTCGACAGAAGGTTGAGAAGAATTTGCCTGATGGCCTGGCCGTCGCCCCGCAGCTCCGGAAGATCATCGGGTATGGCCGAATCCACTCTTACCCCGCCGGTTTCCGCCAACTCGGAAACCAGACGCAGGATGTCCGAGACTCCATCGGCCAGATGGACATCCTGCTCGTTCAGCACGAACTGCCCCGATTCGACCTTCGACAAATCGAGGATGTTGTTGATCAGCCCCAACAGGTGAGTTCCGCTTTTCCGAATATCGTCGACATAGCCTATGTATTTTCTGTTTCCGATAGAGCCGAACACTTCCTGCGACATCATTTCCGAGAACCCGATGATGGCGTTCAACGGCGTGCGCAACTCGTGGCTGACCATGGCCAGAAATTCGGACTTCGCGCGGTTCGCGACTTCCGCCTGGTCCTTTGCGCGGCGCATTTCCATTTCGGCGCGCTGGCGTTCGAGGATTTCGTTATGCAGTGAAATATTGGCGTCCGACAGCGCAACCGTGCGTTCCCCGACCATCTGTTCGATAACGCGCGCGCGGTTTTGGGTCGCAGCCAGATAATAGGTTGCGAACACCGTCAGGAGCAGTCCGAACGACCCGACCCAATACGGCAATACACCGGATTCAAAGCTGTATTTCGTCGCTACCGGCTTGATGACGACCGCCAGATTCATGTCGCCGACGGCAAAGGTCTGCCGGCTGTGAAAGCCTTTGACGATCTCGTCGGCCCCCAACGGAGCGGCCACACGGGACCGCATAGGCGAAGGCCGGAAGAGAAGAAGTTCGGCGCTCGCGGCCTCATGCAGGCGATAGACATAGATGTCCAGCCAGGCCGGTGTCGTCAGTTCGTCAACGACCGTTTCCACAATCTCATCGAACTTCAGCGAACCGGCAACGAAACCCTTGAGGCGCTGTTTCCTTGGCGCACCGATATCGGCGCCTGCGCTTGCATCGTAAACCGGCCGGACAATTTGAATTTCAGTCGGCGACGGGACGTTGCCGCCAATCCGCATGCGCGGCAGCACGACCGGATGACCGCCCTCGCCGGCGGAATCGAGTATGGGCCTGACTTCTTCAACAGAATAAAGGTCGAATCCCAGAAACTCCTGGTTCTCATCGAACGGCGCAGCATAGTAAATCGGAAAATAAAAATCCCGCTGCCCGGCGTCCACAAGTTCCCGCGCCGCGCCCTGCGCCCGAATCCGGAACCCGAACAAGCCGTCCTCGCGCGCGTTCGCTTCAAATTCGGCACGCCTCACCGCAGGCACGAACGGAATCCAGGCCAGCGCCTGCAGCCCCTTGTAGCGCTTCATGCGGTCGACGGAATAGTCGCCGAATTCGAACCGATCCATCGGGTCCGGACTTTCGAAATTGTGCGCCAGATCGAGAATATATTCTTCATAGCGCCGCATGGAGTTCACCACCGTCTGGGTATAATGCGCTGCCTGTTTGTCGAACTCCCGCTGTTCGCCCAAACGGAAATAATGCTGGGTTGTCAAGAAACTGACTGCCGACAGGGCGACGCCGAGCACGAGGACGACCGATGCAGCGAATTGTTCGCGGAGAATGCCAATCCGGACGCCCCCGCGCGACTTCTCAGGGCCGGGAACTACATTTTCCTGCGCATCCGCTTTCGATTTTTCGTGCAAATCTTCAGCAAGAATCGCGGCAGATTTTAAAATATATTGGCCGATTTTCTTCAGCAGCGTCAGCACAGCGCAAGCAAATCCTTCTCATTAGCCTGATCATTTGTGCCCCGGTCCATCGGCAGATAGTTTATTTAAAATATATATCAATATTTATTTAAGTATAATTTTTGCAAGACCCCCCAGCGTCGCACGTATTTCTTTAACTGTCCACTCCGAAATTTACGTCGAGCCTGCCGGGAATTTCAAAAAACCCTATAGAAACAGGGGACACCGCGCCATTGCAGCCTTAGCGGGCAGCAAGAACATCTTCCGGCAGAACCGACCCTTTTTCTAGGCCCGGCAACATCCACCGTCCGCTGACGCCGTCCCGGCAGGCCAGCGCAGGAAAGCTGCGCGGTTGCCCCGGTTTTTTGCGAACCACCACATAACGTCGGCAGACCACGCTACCCGCGGCGTCAATTTGACCGGTCAACGTAATGTCGAATTCAGCGCCATTGTCGGCGACTTTCCATTCGATCGATTCTCCAATGGTGCCGCCGTCGAGCAGTTTCTGGATCGCCCAGTCGAAGCCGCTGCGCGCCGACCGGGTCCATGCGCTGCGCCCGGGCCGAACGGCGATCAGGTCGATAACCTCCGGATTGGCGCCAGCAGGCCGAGTTTCCTCCTTGCGCACGAAATGACGGATATCCGGAGCATAGTACCAAACCCGGCGGGACCACCCGCTCGAACTGTCTGGCAATTTCTCGCAGGCGATCTTGAGGACATCGAACCGGCCGGCAGGAACGGTCATTGTCGACCGCCCTTCGGTCCCGCATGTCCATTCACCCGACCAGGATTCGTGCAGATGCCGCGCGGCGCCCGGATCCGTGGGCTGCGCAACGAACACCATCTCGCCGGCGATTGCGGGCGGCCACTTCACTGTCGACGACGAAACGACGGTGGATTGCACCGAACCCGACCCGTTCTCCCAGTCGACGGGCGGCATCACGAAACTATTGACTGCCGTATAGCGGCTGCCGTCATTCGCCACCCAGTGAACCAGGCCATCGGCAGTACGGGTGGCGGTTTCGATGCGGCCGTTGGAGTAGATATAATTGTCCCCGGCCTCGTAATGAGGCTCTTGGGCCATGCTGTACAAACCTGGTCCTGCGGGCTCGCTGGGAGGTGTCGCAGCGGCGACGTTGTCAGGCATCGATCCGGCACCGTCTGATTCGGCGGACTCCTCTTTGGACGCAGCCTCGTCTTCGCCCATCCGGACGTCATATTCCCGTTGCAGAGCGGCGGAGAGTTCCGGCGAGGCCCGGCCGTCGACCGGCAGGTTCGCGTCGACCTGAAACTGCCGGATGGCCGTTTTCGTCCGCGGCCCCATGATACCGTCCGCCGGTCCGGGATCGTAACCCAGCCCGTTCAGTATTTCCTGAATATTGACGACCTCGGCAGAGATTACCGAATTGCGATGATCCTTCTTGCGGGGTTGGGCAGGCGAGGCCGGGTCGCTTTTCGTCTCGGCCGGTGGCAGAGAGGCGACATCCTGCTGCGGCTCGCGCTCAAGGCCGGTCGCATCCAGCAGCGTGTCGCATGCGGCCATAATGGGGAGCGCGGCGAGCAGGCAGACCGCGGATCGCAATACGTGCCCGCGAGACATGCGTCCCGGCTTCCTGTCGTGCCCGAAAAATGAGTGGGCCATCGCTAAAATCATTCATTGTCAATATTATCGGGTTCACTATCCGCATAACAGGTTAAGAAACTGTGATTGGCGGACAGGCGCATTGCCCGGCATTTTGCTCGAATGCCCGGAACGCCAAGGAAAATGAGTGATGCCGCCCGCCACTACCATGCCGGGCCGGAGGCTTCAATCGCCAAGGATTGCTTCAATATCGAACACGCTTTCCAGAACCCGGTCGGCGATCCGGGCAAGCTGTTCGCCGGGCGACGCGCCGGTAAGCACACCCACCGCCAGGCCGGCCCCGGCGTTGCGGGCCATATTGATATCGCGATCGGTATCGCCGATCACCAGCACTTCCGATGGCGCCAGGCCGGCGGCGGCGCAAAAGCCCAGCACCATGCCCGGCGCCGGCTTCACACCATGGCCACTGTTGTAACCGGCAAGGAAGGTCAGCCAGCGCGACAGTCCCAGCGTTTCGGCGGTCACCCTTGCGACCATCTCGCTGTCCATGGTGGCGATCCCCAGCGCATAGCCCTTGCCGGCAAGGCGTTCGAACAATGCGTCCAGCCCTTCGGCAACGGGAACCGGATAGCGCGACGCATGATCGTCCATGACCTCGTGAACCAGTTGCGAGAATCGCTCCCGCTCGACGATCGCGGCCTCGTCGGCCCAGGCGTCGCAAATCTGCGCCGTCGTTCCGCCGGCCAGCAGCGAGAGGGGATCCAGCGCCCCGCTTTCGCGGTCGAAGCCGGTGGCGCGCAGCATCCGGTCCGCCATGGCGGGGTCACCGGCAAGACCTGCGGCAACCTCAACCGCCGCCCGGTAGGCCGGAATCCAAGTCTCGAAAAAGTCGAGCAACGTGCCGTCCTTGTCGAACAGAATGCCCCTGATCGCCATCGATCGCCCGCTTTGCTGCCCGTAAAAACAGGGCGCATCCTGCCTGCAACCGGTCGCCAATGTCCAGAAGCGGCATTAGTCTATTCTCGGAAACAATATTGTTCCGTAATCTGAGATTATCTCGCCACCCTTTTGCGCTATCTTCCAGGTCGGCGGATATAAATCGAGGAGATGACTCATGACGGGTAATTGGCGACACGTATCGGCGGTGACCCGGGGACGGGAGACCAGCGACGGCGCCGGCGTACGGTTGAAGCGGATCATCGGCCAGCCGGAACTGGACTATCTGGATCCGTTCCTGATGCTGGACGCCTTCGGATCGGACGAGGCGACGGACTACATCGCCGGCTTCCCGCCGCATCCCCATCGCGGCATTGAGACGGTGACCTACATGCTGGCGGGGCGCATGCGCCACGAGGACGACGCTGGCAATGCAGGCGTGCTTGGGCCGGGCAGCGTACAATGGATGACCGCCGGGCGCGGCATCATCCATTCCGAAATGCCGGAACAGGAAGAGGGCGAGATGCGCGGGTTCCAGCTCTGGGTCAATCTGCCACGCAAAAATAAGATGTGCCCGCCGCACTACCAGAACATCGACCCGGAGGAGATTCCCGAGGTGACCCGCGATGGCGGCGTCACCGTAAAACTGATCGCGGGCAGGCTGGATGGCGTCGAGGGCCCGGTAAGGGGGATCGAAGCGGATCCGCAATATATGGATGTCCGGATTCCGCCCGGCGCCGTCAGCGACCACGAGATTGCCTCGGACCACAATGCCTTCGTCTATGTCTTCGGCGGCGAAGCGGAGGTCGGCGCGGACGAGGAGACACCGGGCACACTGGTCCGAGACGGCGAACTGGCGGTGCTGGGCGCGGGCAACGCCGTCCGCATTCGTGCGGGCGACGATGGCGCGCGGCTGATCCTGGTGGCCGGCCGGCCGCTCAGTGAACCGGTCTTCAAATACGGCCCCTTCGTGATGAACAGCAAGGAAGAGATCACCCAGGCGATCCGCGATTATCAGAACGGAACCTTCAGCGCGGCACCGGCCGATTGATGGCGCCATGGCGCCAATCTGTCTCATCCCGGCGACCTTGAGGCTGGCCGGGAATTGCTCTATGACCGGGGCAGTAGCCGGGGGACATTCATGACCGATCACAAGCCGCTGCCTGCCGACGACCTCTTCCATGGCTGCGACCTGTCGCGGTTCAAGTTCAAGAATACCGCGGAACTGGAGCCGCTCGAAGAACTGATCGGCCAGGATCGGGCGGTCGAGGCTGTCGAATTCGGCATCGGCATACGCCGCGACGGATACAACCTGTTCGCCGCCGGCCCCGCCGGTACCGGCAAGCACACGCTGATCGCCGAATTCCTGCAACGCCAGGCCGTGTCCGAACCGGTTCCGGACGACTGGTGCTATGTCTATAACTTCGAGGATCCGCGCCGGCCCAAGGCGTTGCGCATGCCGGCCGGACGCGGCCAGCCGCTGGCCGCGGACATGCATCGGCTGATCGAGGATCTGCGCGCCGCAGTCCAGAGCGCCTTCGAATCCGAAGACTACCGGAACCGGCGCGAAGCGCTGGCCCAGGAATTCAAGGAACGCCAGGAGCAGGCCTTCGAGGATATACAGCAGAAGGCCCGGGAACGCAGCATCGCGCTCGTCCGTACGCCGGTGGGGCTCGCGCTGGCACCGCTGCGCGACGGCCAAGTCCTCAGCCCAGAGGAGTTCGAAGCGCTGCCCACGGCCGAGCGCGACAAGGCACGCGCCGACCTGAAGGAGCTGGAGGAGCAACTGCAGACCACCCTGCGACAGGTGCCACGCTGGGAACGCGAGCATCGCGAACGGGTACGCGAGATCAACCGTGAAATCACCAAGCTGGCGGTCGATCACCTGATCGAGGAAATCCGCAAGAAGCACGAAGATTTGCCGGCGGTGCAGGAGTGGCTGGGCGCCATCGAGCAGGATGTCGTGGACAATGCCGAGGCCCTGCTTGCATCCGAACAAGCGCAGGCAGGCGAAGGAGGGGCGCCCGCCAGGATCGGCCATGTGGCGACACGCGACGGCGCAATGCGGCAATATACGGTCAACGTTCTGGTGTCCCGCGACCCGAAAACCGGTGCACCGGTGATCTACGAGGACCATCCGATCCACGGCAACCTGCTGGGCCGTATCGAGCATCGTTCGGAATTCGGTACGCTGGTCACCGACTTTACGCTGATCAAGGCGGGCGCGCTGCACCGCGCCAATGGGGGCTATCTGGTGCTGGACGCGCTAAAACTGCTGACCCAGCCTTACGCTTGGGAGGGCCTGAAGCGCATTCTTCGCGCGGGCGAGGTACAAATCGAATCGCTGGGCCAGAGTCTCAGCATCATAGACACGGTATCGCTGGACCCTGAGCCGATTCCGCTGGATATCAAGATCGTCCTGGTCGGCGAACGGATGCTCTATTACCTGCTTTGCGAATACGACCCGGATTTCAGCGAGCTGTTCAAGGTCCAGGCCGATTTCGAGGAGGAAATGCGGCGCGAGGAGGCAAATGTCGACCTCTATGCGAGGCTGGTCGGCACCATCGCCCGCAACGAGAAGATGCGCCCCTTCGACCCGGGCGCGGTGGGGCGGATCGTCGAGCGCGCGGCACGGATTGCCGGCGACCGGGAAAAACTGACCACCCATATGCGCAGCATCGCCGACCTGCTGCATGAGTCCAACTACTGGGCCGGCAAGTCGGGAAACGATATTGTTACGGCGGAAGACGTGACGAAGGCCATCGACACCCATATCCGGCGTTCCGACCGGCTGCGCGAGAAGGTGCAGGAAACCATCGCCGAGGGCATCCTTCTGATCGACAGCGAGGGTGCCAAGCCCGGGCAGATCAACGGCCTGTCGGTGATGCAACTGGGCGGTTTCGCCTTCGGACGGCCCAGCCGGATCACCGCGCGGGTCAGCCTGGGGCGCGGCCATGTGGTCGATATCGAGCGCGAAGTAAAGCTGGGCGGGCCGCTGCATTCAAAGGGCGTGCTGATCCTGTCCGGCTTCCTGGCCGACCGCTTCGGCCGCGACCGGCCGCTGGCGCTGGCCGCCAGCCTGGTGTTCGAACAGTCCTATGGCGGAGTCGACGGCGACAGCGCCTCTTCGGCCGAACTCTATGCCTTGATGTCGGCGCTGGCCGGCGTGCCGATCCGCCAGGGTTTCGCGGTCACCGGATCGGTCAACCAGCGCGGCGAGGTGCAGGCGATCGGCGGCGTGAACGAGAAGATCGAGGGCTTCTTCGACGTCTGCAAGGCGCGCGGCCTGACCGGTGAACAGGGCGTGCTGATCCCGGCCTCGAACACCCGCCACCTGATGCTGCGCGAAGACGTCGTCGAGGCCTGCCGCAAGGCCAAGTTCGCGATCTACGCAGTCGAAAGCATCGACCAGGGCCTGGAAATCCTGACCGGCGTCCCCGCCGGCGCGCCCGACGGCGAGGGCAACTATCCGGAAGGCTCGATAAACCGCCGGGTCGCGGACCGCCTCGTCGATTTCGCCGAAACGGCCCGCAAATTCGGCCGCGCGGCGGACGGGAAGAACGGCGGGAATGACGACGGCAAGGGAGAAAAGCAGGATGCGCCCCCGAAATCAGGCGACAAGAATACCGACCTTCTCTCGTAGCACCGGCAGCAGTTCCGCCTCGAACCACGGGTTCTTGCGCAGCCAGGCGGTGTTGCGCCAGCTTGGGTGCGGCAGGGGAAGATATGCCGGCAGATAGTCGCGCCAGGCCGCCACCGTCGCGGTCAGGCTGTGGCAGCGGCGGCGGCCGAGATAGTGGGCCTGGGCATATTGGCCGACCAGCAGCGTCAGTTGAATATCCGGCATGTGGGCGGTCAACCGCCGGTGCCACATCGGTGCGCATTCGGGCCTGGGCGGCAGGTCGCCGCCGCGTTCGTAGCGGCCGGGATAGCAGAAGCCGGCGGGCAGGATGGCGATTCGGGTCTCGTCATAGAAGGCCGCTCGGTCCAGGTCCAGCCACTCGCGCAGCCGGTCGCCGGAGCGGTCGTTCCAGGGTATGCCGGTTTCATGCACCTTGGTGCCCGGCGCCTGGCCGACGATCAGCAGCCGCGCCGTGCGCGAAGCGCGGAAAACCGGGTGCGGGCCCAGCGGCAGATGCTCGGCGCAGACCGTGCATCCCCGCGCTGCGGCGATCGCCTGTTCCAGGGTTTCCTCTTGCATCAGCCGCTAAGATCCGCGAACCAGCCGGGCACGATCGTGCCGGCCGGGCCGTAGACCGCTTCCTCGAACAGGCTCGCGCCCTCCGACGGCTCCAGGTTCAGTTCCACCGTGCGTGCGCCGGCCATGCGGGCGGCCTGCACGAAGCCGGCCGCCGGATAGACATTGCCGGACGTGCCGATGGAAACGAACAGGTCGCAGGCCTCCAACGCCTCGTAGATGCGGTCCATCTCGAACGGCATCTCGCCGAACCAGACGACATGCGGGCGCATGCCGCCGGCACGGCCGCAGGCGGAACAGACGGTGTCGACGGATAAATCCTGCCGCCATTCGATGACATCGCCGCAGTTCCCGCAGCGCGCTTTGGCCAATTCGCCATGCATGTGGATCAGCTTGCGGCTGCCGGCGCGTTCGTGCAGGTCGTCGATATTCTGGGTGATCAGCAGGAAGTCGCCGGCAAACGCGGCTTCGAAGTCCGCCAGCGCCAGATGGGCCGGATTGGGCGCGATCCTGTTGTCCACCAGCCCGCGGCGGCGTTGGTTGTAGAATTCCTGCACGCGCCCGGGGTCTCGCGCGAAGGCCTCGGGCGTGGCGACATCCTCGATATTCACCGTCGCCCAGATGCCGTCGGCATCGCGAAAGGTGTGCAGACCGGATTCCCGGGAAATCCCGGCACCGGTCAATATGACGATGGATCGGGCTTCGACCATGACACCGGCCATGCTAAATAAATACGCGTTTGGCACAAGAGAGGGAATTACATGCAACGAATCCTGTTTGTCTGCACCGGCAATATCTGCCGCTCGCCCACGGCCGAAGGCGTGTTCCGCCATCAGGTCGCCGAGGCGGGCTTGACCGACAGGATCGCGACGGATTCGGTCGGGCTGGAAGGCTGGCATGTTGGCAACTCGCCCGATCCGCGCTCGGTCCGGGTGGCGGCACGGCGCGGCATCAACATATCGGACCTGCGCGCCCGGCGCCTGGAACTGCAGGATTTCGATCGGTTCGACCTGCTGCTGGCCATGGATGACGGGCACCACCATGACATGCTGCGGCGCGCCACGCGCGGCCAGCGCGACAAGGTACGCATGTTCATGGAGGCGGCCGCCGGCCATCCGGCGCCGCCCGTGCCCGACCCCTATTACGGCGGTCCGGACGGATTCGAGTCCGTGCTCGACATGATCGAGGAAGGTGCCCGCGCGTGGCTGCGCCAACTGGAGGCGCGGCTTCTGTGAGGCCCGCCACGCGCCAGGCCATCGCGGCGGCGGCGGGCGCGGCTGTCGCCCATGCCGGGCCGCTGACCGGCGGCTGTATCGGCGATGTCTGGCGGGTCGACCTGACGGACGGACGCCGGCTGGTGGCCAAGACCGCCGGCGCGGATGGCATGCTGGATATCGAGGGCTACATGCTGGATTACCTGGCCCGTACGCGGACCGTACCCGTGCCAGGCGTCGTCCATGCCGAACCTGGCCTGCTGGTCATGGAATATGTCGAGACCGCCGGCCGGCTGGACGCGGCGGCGCAGGAACATGCGGCGGGTCTGCTGGCCGCGCTGCATAATGTGACGGCGGAAGCATACGGCCATGAACGGGACACGCTGATCGGCTCGTTGCGCCAACCAAACCCCTGGACTGAGTCCTGGGCCGATTTCTTCCGCGACCAGCGGCTGCTTTACATGGGCCGGCTGGCGCTGGAGAACGGCAGCCTGCCGCGTGACACATACGCCCGGCTGGAAAAGTTCTGCGGAGCCAAACTCAATGCGTACATCGAACAGCCCGAGCGACCCTCGCTGGTCCATGGCGACATGTGGGGCGGCAACGTACTGGTCCGCGATGGGTGCATCGCCGCCTTCATCGACCCGGCGATCTATCACGCCGACGCCGAAATCGAGCTCGCCTTCGCGACCCTGTTCAACACCTACGGCGACCCGTTCTTCCGCCGCTATCATGAACACCGCCCGATCCGCCCCGGCTTCTTCGAGGCGCGCCGCGACATCTACAATCTCTATCCCCTGCTGATCCACAGCTGGTATTTCGGCGGGCAGTATCCGGCACAGGTTGACGCCGTGCTGCGGCGGTTTGGATAACCTCTCATTTAATATCGTATTCAATATCTTCCCTTGATATTTGTCGTGTTGTGATATTATATATGATATGGATATCGTGCTGGACACGAATGTGCTTGTTGCCGGACTTCGATCGCACAAGGGCGCCTCGCACAATATCCTTGCGCGGCTGCCGGACAATGAATTTCGCGTCCTTCTTTCCGTCCCGCTGCTGATTGAATACGAGGCGGTTCTGAAACGACCCGAACAACTCTCGGCAACGGGCCTTGAGGCGGCGGATATTGACGTCGTCCTCGACATGATCGCGGCGAGCGCGAAGGCAGTCAGGCTGCATTACCTGTGGCGGCCGATGTTCCGTGATCCGTC
>CAJHYK010000290.1_pt1 | contig 15421 bp, 16 predicted proteins | sample 9198691 | NCBI WGS metagenome assembly CAJHYK01 (sample SAMEA7708355, study PRJEB35096) | sediment metagenome | biome: marine neritic benthic zone biome [ENVO:01000025]; feature: sediment [ENVO:00002007]; material: shallow marine sediment [ENVO:03000034] sea grass bed [ENVO_01000059] ...
AATACGAAAAGGACCCGGCAGTGCGCCTGCTCGTGCTGTCGGGCGCGGGCGGCAAGGCCTTCGTGTCCGGCGCCGATATCTCGAAATTCGAAAGCGAGCGCGCGACGGAAGAGGCGGTCGCCGAATATGGCCGCAGGACCGGCGAGGTCTATACCAGGCTGCAGGAATTCCCCAAGCCGACCATCGCCAAGATCAACGGCTATTGCGTCGGCGGCGGCGTCGCGGTAGCGGCCTGCTGCGATATCCGCATTTGCGAGGAAGGTTCGAAATTCGCCGTGCCGGCGGCCAAGCTCGGCCTCGGCTACCAGGCGAAGTATGTCAAACGCCTGTCCGATATCGTCGGCCCCTCCTTCACCAAGGAAATCTTCTTCACCGCCCGTCTGTTCGATGCCGCCGAGGCGCAGGTGATGGGGCTGGTCAACCGGGTGGTGCCGGCGGACGGGCTGGACGCCTATGTCGCCGACTATGCCGAACGCATCACCGCCAACGCGCCGCTGACTATCCTGGCGCTCAAGGCGGCGGTGAATGAGTTGGGCAAGGACCCCGAGGAACGCGACATGGTGCGCTGCGACGCCATGGTCGACGCCTGTTTCAAGAGCCAGGACTACCTCGAAGGCCGCCGCGCCTTCCTGGAAAAACGCAAACCCGAATTCACGGGCGCCTGAGACATGAAATATGCGCTGGGCGGTGTGGCCGTACAGACCGAGGGCGACGACTACTGGATCGCGCCCAATGCCATCGTAATAGGCGATGTGCATCTGAAGAAGAACGCCAGCATCTGGTGGAACTGCGTGGTGCGCGGCGATTCCGAGACCATCACCGTCGGCGAGAACGTCAACGTGCAGGATGGCTCGGTGCTGCATGCGGACCCGGGCTTCCCGCTGGTGCTGGAGAAAAACGTGTCGGTCGGCCATATGGTGATGCTGCATGGCTGCACGATCGGCGAGGGTTCGCTGATCGGCATCGGCAGCATCATCCTGAATGGCACGAAGATCGGCAGGAACTGCCTGATCGGCGCCAACACGATGATCGCCGAGAACAAGGAAATTCCCGACGGCTCCATGGTGCTGGGCTCACCGGGCCGGGTGGTGAAACAGCTCGACCCGGAACAGCAGGCGAACCTGAAAAAGATCGCCGACCATTACGTTCAGAACCACCAGCGCTACAAGCGCGACCTCAAGCCGATGGATTGAGCATGCAACGGCTGGCGCCGCATGACGTCAAAAAGCGGCTGACCGGCGGCGGCGAAATCGCGCTCCTCGACGTCCGCGAGCATGGACAATATGGCGAGGGGCATCCCTTCTTCGCCGCGCCGCTGCCCTACAGCCTGCTGGAAATCGACGCACCCCGCCTGCTGCCCCGCGCGGCGGTTCCCATCGTCCTGCTGGATGACAATGACGGTGTGGCCGAGAAGGCCGCCACGCGGCTGGCGGCGCTGGGCTATGCCGATGTCGCGATCATGGACGGCGGCGCACCGGGCTGGGCGGCGGCAGGCTTTACCCTGTTCAAGGGCGTGAACGTGCCCAGCAAGGCCTTCGGCGAGATGGTCGAACATGCCCGCCATACGCCGCACATTACCGCTGCCGAATTGAAGGCCATGCAGGACTGCGGTGAGGATTTTATGCTGCTCGACGGGCGTACGGTGGCTGAATACCGGAAGATGAACATCCCCGGCGGTATCGCCTGCCCGAATGCGGAACTGGGGCACAGGCTGCCGCTGCTAGTCTCGGACGACAAGACCCCGATCGTCGTCAATTGCGCCGGCCGTACGCGCAGCATCATGGGCGCGCAGTCGCTGATCGACCTGGATTTTCCCAATCCCGTGTATGCGCTGGAGAACGGCACGCAGGGCTGGCAGTTGGCGGGTTACGAGCTGGAACGCGGCGCCGACCGGCTCTATCCGGAAATGCTTGGCGCCGCCGAACTGGCCGCGTCGCGCGAGCGCGCCGCCGCTTTCATCGCCGGGCGCGAAATCCCGGTGATCGACGCCGTAACCTTCGTCGAATGGCAGGGGGAAGCGGACCGCAGCCTTTACCTGCTGGATGTGCGCACCACTGAGGAATTCGCGCGCGGCCACTATCCCGACGCGATCCATGCGCCCGGCGGCCAGCTTGTGCAGGCGACCGACCAGTGGGTGGCGGTGCGCGGCGCACGCCTGGTGCTGACGGACGACACCGGCCTGCGCGCCGCGATCTGCGCCTGGTGGCTGCGCCAGATGGGCCATGATGCGGTCGTTCTCGGCGAGGACGTCTCGGCCATGCCCGGCGGCGGGGAACCGAGCGAACGGGCGTCCCTGCCGGACGCGCAGCCAGAAACCCTGGCCACGGCGCTAAAGGACGGTTCGGCCCTGTTGCTGGACCTGAACGGCAGCATGGCCTATCGCGCCGGCCACATCGACGGGGCCCAATGGACGATCAGGCCACGCCTCGACCGGCTGCACTTGCCCGCGGGCAAAGCCATCGTCCTGACCTCCGCCGACCGTCGCCTCGCCGACCTGGCTGCCATCGACCTCGCCGAGGCCGGCCATCGCGAGGTCTCTTTCCTGGCCGGCGACGAAGCCGACTGGCGCGCCGCCGGCTTGCGCCTGACCGCCACGCCCGGCGACCCGCCCGACGCAGACTGCATCGACTACCTCTTCTTCACCCACGACCGCCACGCCGGCAATTTGGACGCCTGCCGCCGGTACCTCGCCTGGGAAACCGGCCTGATCGCCCAGATGGACGAGCAGGAAAAAGGCGTGTTCCGGGTTTAGTGGTTCTTCGTATTGTCGCCGGGCCAACGATGCCGGAAGCATTCAAGAAAAACGTCTGCGTGACCGGATCGACAAAGCTGGATCCGGTGCGCCACGTCGCCCCGGACAAGCAGTTGGGACAGTTCGCCTAGCAATTGGCGAGCCTCGACCTCGCTGCACCCCGCGTCTCCAAAGAATGTGTATTTGGGGCCGTTGCCCGGGTCTGTCTCAAGCTCGATGCGATGGTCGTGTGATGCCATGCGTGGCGTTGCGATGTCTGTGTATTTAATCACATTGATGTTCCAGGAACATTTGGAAAGAAGCCACTCAAGGCTGCCAAGACCGTTCGGCGCAACCAGTTCGCCTTCGAAATGAAGGTCCGATGTACCGAGCCATGCGCCTTGCCTGTTCAGCCATGTCACATGTTTCGACTTGAGCTTGCGGCGTCCAAGCTCCAGTGTTTTCCGGTACATATAGAAATTCTCGAACAATTCGATGACCACGATCGTTTTTGTGTCGTCGTCACCTGAATCCATGAGTTCATTCGCGAAATCGAAAACCCTGTTTACAAGTTCGTCGTTGTTTAGCGCATCAGCTGGCAATCTTCGCATATATGTCGTGATGAAGCGCCCGAACGCTCCCCAGACCGAATAGGGAATTTCTGGATCGATCCCCCATTTGAAATCTTCCGTTTCCTTGAATTCAGGGAAACGATCCAGCAGAACTGTAACGATATCCTTGTAGGCTACACCCGCCATCATTCAGGGTCCGCCCGAATTCCAGAGTTACTTCTTGCCATATTTCTCCGAGCCCTGCGGAGTCCTGTGGTCCTGGTCCAACCACGGACCGTTCCGGACCGCAACTTGGATTCGGCGCCAAATCTCTGGATCAACGTCGGACTCGCCCCAGATACCGGAAAGGAGGAAACGGAATCTCTGGTTGTCCGCCGCCTCGCGCTCGATCGCGTCGATCATCCGCTCGCCGTGGAAATACACTAGATTTTCGAGAGGTCCCGCCGCAAGACAGCCGATTTCGTGGGGTTGCCTGAACAGTGTAAGCGCGAAAATTATGAGCTTGAGCGCGAGTTCGGGTACTTTGCTGACGATTGTGTCCATGCAGTCGAGAGCCCATAGATTCTCGTCATGAGTCGGTGTGTCGACTTGTTCATTTGCCAAGGCTTGCAGGGCGCTGACAAGCCGGTCTGGCTCGAGATTTCCCTCGGTATCCCGGCAAGGAAAGCCCGCATCGTACCGACAGTCGAAACAGGTCGGGAGTTTTTCCTGCATTCCATTCATCGGCACCGATTTTGCCTGCGAAACATTAAGAAAGCAGAAATTGGCCTGTCGGGCTGGAACCAGCCCCAGCCCTCACTCAACTGCCTGCGGATCCAGTGCGTCCTAGTCGAATGCGCCGAATGCGCTGGCGATGATATAGGCGCCCAACACTAGCAGAGAGGCGAAGAAGACCCGCCGGAACAGTTGCTCCGACAAACCTTGCCGAATCCGCCGACCGACCACCATGCCGACGATCGCCGGCAGCAAGCCCGCGGCGGACAAGGTTCCGAGTTCGGACGTCAGCAGGTCGTTGCCCTGCAATGCGGCGGCAAGGGCCAGTGTGGATGCCGTGAACAGCATCCCCATGGCCTGGATCAGCATGTCGCGCGGAAGCCCGATCGCCTGAAGGAACAACACGCCCGGCACGACGAACGACCCGGTCATCCCCGTCAATATGCCGTTTGCCGTGCCGAGCAACGGGCCGATCCAGACCTCCCGGCGCGTCGTGATCGTGAAATGGAAGCCGGCAAGGCTCACGGTCGAGTATACGACCAGAAGTCCGCCAAGCAGTGCCGAGAGCAAGGCGAGATCGACGCGCGTCAGCGCGGTGGCGCCGAGCCAGACCGTACCCGTGGCCATCAGCAGGAACGGCCAGAGCCGCCGCAGGATAGCCCCGCCATTGCCGCCGACCGCGGCTTGCCAGAGGTTGGTGACGAAGGACGGCACCAGCAGCAGGGCCATCGCGCTCGGCAAATCGATCGCCACCGTCAGAAGCGCGAGGCTGACCGTCGGCAGACCGAGCCCGATAACGCCCTTGACGGTACCGGCGATCAGAAAGGTCCCGATAATCGCGACAATGGTGGAGGCGTCGAACATCCGGCCACGCTATCACCGGCGCGGTGCGGTTGGAAGTTCGGCGGGAATGCCGGGCTCCCTTCACTCCATCGCTCTTGAGTCCAGGGCTTCCTGCACGCCAGTCGCTGCGTTAATCCCCTGCCGCCGGGATCATGGCCGCGGCGTTCTTCGCCACCTGCCGCAGGGCGCGTCGCGTTGCACCGTTCCTGGCCATCGTTCCCATTCCGAGATTGACCGCTATAAGAGCGCGCGCAAGGCCCGCCGGATCCGTGTCCGGCGGCAATTCGCCGGTTTCCATCGCGGTCTTGAGGCGATGGCGCAGCGCCGCCTCGAACCGGTCGAGGCAAAGGCCCGCGACCGCGCAACGGTCATGCGCGACCCCGCCCTCCGTATTTGCCTGTGTCAGCAAGCAGCCGGGCGGATGGCCCGGGTCCGTCATGCTATCGGCCGTCGCGCGCAGCCAGTCGCCGATCACCTTCCGCGCCGATCCTTTCGCGTCCATGATCTGCTGGACGGCCGGCGCGGCCTTGCTTTCGACATAGCGTTGCAGGACGGCCTCGAAAAACGCGTGCTTGTCGCCGAACGCCGCGTATAGCGACGGCGGGTTGACGCCGGTCGCCGCCACCAGGTCGCCATAGGTGGTGGCGTCGAAACCCTTCGCCCAGAAGGCGTTTATCGCGGCGTCGAGAGCCGCTTCGCGGTCGAAACTGCGTTTTCGTCCGGCCGGCATGCTGTTCACTCCATAGGGGCGCTCATCGCTTCATAAACATTCTGATTCGTTTTTTGTGCAAGGGCCTCTTGATTTTATAACGTCTGTTACACTATATGTCATTTTGTAATGTATATTACATATTTGTAACGCCCACTGGAAATCGCTCCAGTGCATCATGGAGAAATCAGCATGTCACGTTTCGAAGGAAAGTCCATTCTCGTTACCGGCGGCACCAGCGGCATCGGCCTCGCCACCGCCCGGCGCCTGAAGGACGAAGGCGCCAAGGTCGCGGTCGCCGGCTCGCGCGACGAAAGCATCGCCAGGGCCAAAGAGGCACTCGGCAATGATGTCATCTATATCAAGAACGATGCAGGCGATGCCAACGCCACCCAGACACTCGCGGACGAGGCCAGGGAAGGGCTGGGCGCTCTCGACGGCGCGTTCCTGAATGCCGGATTTGGCCGCTTCAAGCCGCTGGACCAGGTTACGGCCGAGGATTTCGACGAGGAATTCAACGTCAATGTCCGCGGGCCGCTGCTGCATGCGAAGGCGCTTGCGCCGGTGCTGAAGGACGGTGGGGCGATCGTGCTCAACACCTCGATCGCCCGCGTCATGGGGATGGAGGCCATGCATGTCTATGCTTCGACCAAAGGCGCGGCGCGCACGCTCACGCGGACGCTGGCCCGGGAATTCGCGCCGCGCAACATCCGGGTCAACGCGGTCAGCCCCGGCCCGATCGGCACCGATTTCTTCAACCGCACCGGCATGCCGCAAGAGGCGGTGGACGGCCTCGCTCAGCAAATTCTCGCCCATGTTCCCCTCGCCCGATTCGGCGAGCCGGCCGAGGTCGCCGCCGTCGCCGCGTTCCTGCTGTCCGGCGACGCCAGTTTCGTCACCGGCTCCGAATACACCGTCGACGGCGGTCTGTCGGAGCTTTAAACCGACCCCTGCGGGACGCCCTCACTCCACCGCCCGTGGGTCGAGGGCGTCCTGCAGGCCGTCGCCGAGGAAGTTGAAGGCGATGACGGTGACGAAGATCGCCAGGCCCGGCCAGACCGCCAGCATCGGCGCATTCCAGATCAGCTCCTGGGCGTTGGTCAGCATGTTGCCCCAGCTTGGCACCGGCGGCTGGATGCCGAGGCCGAGGAAGCTGAGCACCGATTCGAACAGGATGATGTTGCCCATCGACAGGGTCGTGGCCACGATGATCGGCGACACCGCGTTGGGCAGGATATGGGTGGACATGATGCGCCAGGGGCCGGCGCCCATCGAGCGCGCCGCGGTGACGAATTCGCGCGCGCGGATGACCAGCGTCTCGGCCCGCACCAGCCGCGCCACCGTGGTCCAGCCGAACAGGGCGACGATGACGATGATTCGGTAGAGGCTGACATCCTCCGACTGCGCCAGTTCGGCCGGAATGCCTATCTTCTCCAGATCGATGGCGGCCAGCACGATCAGCAGCGGCAGCAGCGGCAGGGCGATCACCCCGTCGGTGAAGCGCATCAGGAAGGCGTCCAGCCGGCCGCCGAAATAGCCGGCCAGCAGGCCGACGGCGGTGCCGATCACCGCCGCGAACAGCGCCGCCGACAGCCCCACGGCCAGCGAAACCCGCCCGCCATAGAGCAGTCTCACAAACAGGTCGCGGCCCAGCTCGTCGGTGCCCAGCGGGTGCGCGGCCGACGGCGGCGCGAAGCGGTTGAAAAGGTTTGCCATGTTGGCGTCCACTCCCAGCATCGCCTCGACCAGCGGCGCGGCCAGCGCCAGCAGGGCCAGCAGCACCAGCAGCACGAGGCTCGCCAGGGCCAGGCGATGCTGCAGGAATCGCCGCGCCATGCGGGCGGCCATGCTGCGCGGCGCGTCCCTCGGCGCGGTCTCGGCGGTGCTGCTCACCGGCCTGCCTCCAGGCTGCGGAAGCTGACGCGTGGATCGAGCCAGACATAGGCGATATCGGCCAGGAGGTTGCCCACGAGGGTCATCGCGGTGGCGAACAGCAGCCCGACCAGCGCCAGGTTGTAGTCGCTGGCCAGGATTGAATCGTAGATCATCCGGCCCATGCCTTGCCAGGAGAACATGATCTCGGTTATCAGCGCGCCCGAGAACAGACCGCCGAAGCTTAACCCCAGCACCGTAACCAGCGGCGTGACCGCGCCGCGCATCGCATGCGCACGCACCATCCGGCCCTCGCTCAGCCCTTTGGCGCGGGCGGTGCGGATGTAATCCTGGCGCAGCGTTTGAATCATGCTGGCGCGCATGAAGCGCGTGAACCCGCCGACGCTGAGCATGGTGAGCGTTCCGACCGGCATGACCATGTATCGAATCGATTCGTACCAAGCGGCACCGCTGCCGACCGGCCCCATCCCGCCGGCAGGAAGCCAGCCTAGTGTCACCGAAAACAGGATTATCGCCAACAGCGCGAGCCAGAAGGGTGGGGTCGAGAAACCGGCGAAACAGGCAAGATTGACGCTGTAGTCGAACGGGCCGTTGGCGCGCATCGCCGCTACGGCACCGACCGGGATGGCGATGGCCAGCGAGAGCGCCAAGCTGATGCCGAGCAGCAGCAGGCTATTGCCCAGCCGTGGCCAAAGGACCTCCATCACCGGGCGCATGTTGGTGCGCGAAAAGCCCAAATCGTCCTGCAGCGCGGCCGCCAGCCAGTTCCAGTAACGCAGCGCGATCGGCCGGTCGAGCCCGTACAGCGCCTTAAGCCGCGCGGCGTCGGCCGGGGTCAGGTCCGGGTCCGACTGCACATGATGTCTATGGGGTCGCCCGGCATCAGCCCGATCAGCCCATAGACCGCGAAGGAAATCAGCAGCAGGACGATCAGGCTCTGGGTCAGCCGGATGACGGCGAAGCGCAGCATTATCGGCGCGGGCGGTGAATCCACCCCCTCCCAACCCTCCCCTGCAAACGGGAGAGGGCTCTGACGAACGGAATTCGCGATTTGGCCCCTCTCCCGTGTACGGGGGAGGGGTTGGGGAGGGGGCTTTTCCCGTCCGCCAAACCCGTCACTCCGCCACCCAGTTCTCGACCCACAGCGATGTCGGATATTGATGCCCGGTCGGCGTCACGCCTGTCAGCCATTTCGGCAGGATGAAGGCGTTGGCGCGGAAATAGAGCGGGATGGCCGGCAGTTCCTCGGCATAGAGCGTCTGCATCCGGTTCCACAGCGCCTGGTTCGCCTCCGGCTCGCAGACCACCTCCATGTCGTCGATCACCTTGTCCATCTCGGCATTGCTGAAACCGGTATAGTTCTGCCCGGCCCAGCCATTTTCCGCCGCGGGAATTTCCTCGGAATGCAGGGTCGAACGCGGGACATTCTCGGGCGAGGAAATCCAGGCGAACATGGCCATGGCGGTGAACTTGCGCTTGCTGACCGTCTCGCCGAAGAATACCCGCGCCGGCTCGTTGCGGATGCGCACATCGATGCCGACCTGCCGCCACTGGCTCTGCAGGACCTGTTCGACCAGTTCGCGGGTCTTGTTGCCGGCCGTCGTCATGATCTCCAGGCGCAGCGGCTCGCCTTTTTCGTTCTGGCGGAGGCCGCCCGCACCGGCCTTCCACCCCGCCTCGTCCAGCAGCGCGGCCGCCTGTTTCGGGTCGTGGGCGTATTTCGGGATGCCGTCGAAATAGACCCGGTCCAGCGGATTGGTCTGGCCGTGGGCCGGCTGCTGCTTACCGTCGAACAATTGCTCGCTTACCGCATCGCGGTCGATGGCGTGGATCAGGGCCCGGCGCACCCGCCGGTCGGCGAGCGCCGGATTGTCCAGGTTCAGGTCGATATGTTCGTAGATCAGCCCCGATTTGTAGACCATCTCGTACTTGTCCCCGTGGCGTTTCTCGAAAGCCAGCGCCTGGTCCAGGGTCAGGCCCAGCTCGCCGGCGATCATATCCACATCGCCCGACAGCAGGTTGGCGGTCAATGCCGCCGTGTTCTCAACGGCCTTGACGACGATGCGCTTGAAATGCGGCTTCTCGCCCCACCAGGTCGGGTTCGGCTCCAGCACCACATGAGAGCCCGACGAGACTTCCGTTACCCGGTAGGGCCCGAACCACAGGGCTGGGTTGGTGGTGTCGGTCTCATAGGCGCTGCGGTTCCTGTATTCCGCCGGATCGGCGAAGTTCGGCGCATCGATATGGGCCGGCAGAACCTCGAAATCGTTAATGCCCTGATAGTCGCAGGTGCGCTTGTTGACATGCATGGTGAAGGTCTTGTCGTCCTTCACGTCGATCGCGGTGATGCGGTTGTAGAGTTCGAAATTGGAAATGCCGGTCTTCGGATCGCGCCCGACCTGCCAGGTGAAAAGCACGTCTTTGGTGGTAACCGGCGTGCTGTCGCCCCACACCGCATCCGGCCGGATGGTATAGGTCGCCGCGATGCCGTCCTTGCCGTCGGCGGTCTTCTCCGGCACGGCGGTGCCCTTGTCGATATCGGGCAGTTCCGTGCACAGCATGCAGATCAGGTTCCAGTCCGCGTCATAGGTCGTGAAGGGCCGCCGCGCCATGGCCAGGATGTAGCTCTTGGCCATCATCGAATCGATGTTCGGATTGAAGTTGCCGGGGAACTGGCTGATGCCGATCACCAATTCGTCCCGGGCGGCCTGCCCGGGCGCGGCGGGCAGGCAGAGCAGGGCCGCAAGTCCCAGCAGGGCGGAACGCAATCTCATCCGGGAAACCTCCACTGTCGCATCGATCCTGTTTTCCCGATGGTAGCATGAGGCCCGGCGACGGCCATAGTCTTCCCGTCGCCATCGAGCGGCATCTTTTTTCGCAAGAGAAAGCGCATTTTATGTATGGTTAATGGCGCCACGTGCGGTACGATGCACGAAGCAAAAGAAATCAAACGCAGGGTTGTTGGTTAACTGCCAACTGATGAAGGAGATGATGTCATGGGCGGTTACACTATGCGCATGTATGTCGGACTGCTTGCGCCTTTGTTCGGCGCCGTCCTGTTGACCCTGTCCCTGCCGATGTCAGCCGGCGCCTCTGAACGCGAAGACGAGGAATATCACCGCGACTACATTTTCGGAGCTCCGGCATCGCCGAGCGAGGCCTGGACGATCATGTCGGGCGGCCGCATTTACGACAACTGGTATGCCACGCTCGACAAGGACAAGCCGGCGGCGACGCATCCGCTATGGCCCGCCTCCAACACCAAGCAGTCCGGCGCGACCACATGGCGCTGCAAATCGTGCCATGGATGGGATTTCCGCGGCAAGGACGGCAAATACGCGACGGGTTCCTATCAAACGGGAATTAAGGGAATTCGCGGCATGGCCGGTGCCGATCCCGCGAAAATCGTTGCCATCCTGCGCAGCCCCGTCCACGGTTACACGACCGATATGATCCCCGACGAAGCGGCCATGCGGCTTGGCGTCTTTGTCGGCAAGGGACAGTACGACATCACGAAGTGGGTCAGCGACAAGGGCGATGTGAAGGGCGGCCCGGAAAAGGGCAAGCCTGTATTCCAGACCGTCTGCGCCGCCTGCCACGGCTTCGACGGCAAGGCCCTCAACTGGGGCGATGACAAGGAGCCCGGCTTCGTCGGCACCGAAGCCAATGCCAATCCGTGGGAGGTGATGGCGAAGATTCGCCATGGCCATCCCGGCGTCGAGATGGTCGGCCTGGTGGCTTTCCCGATGCAGACCGCCGCTGACGTGCTGGCCTATACCAAGACCCTGCCCGTCAAATAGGGCGTTCGGGGAACGGCATCCCAACGGGCCGCGCATCGCCGCGGCCCGTTTCCTTCTACCCCGCCGGCGCCCAGCCTTCGGGGTCGTCCAGGAAGGCGCGCACGGTCTTCAGGCCTTCCTTGTCCAGCGAGCCTTCCGCTTCGGCCAGCGCGATGACGTCCCACCAGGTGGCCAGCGCATGCAGCGTCACGCCGGCCTCGCGCAATTGCTCGATGCCGGCGGGGAAGATATCGTAATGGAAGACGACGAAGGTGTGGGCGCATTCCGCGCCCGCTTCGCGCAAACCCTCGACGAAGCTCAGCTTGCTGCCGCCGTCGGTCGCCAGATCCTCGACCAGGATGGTGCGCTGGCCCGGCTGCAAATTGCCTTCGATCCGCGCGTTGCGGCCGAATCCCTTCGGTTGTTTGCGCACATAGCACATCGGCAGCATCAGCCGGTCGGCCAGCCAGGCAGCATAGGGAATGCCCGCGGTCTCGCCGCCGGCCACCAGGTCCAGCGATTCGAATCCGACCTTCTCCTCGATCAGGGCGGCGGCCATATCCATCAGGCGGCGGCGCGCGCGCGGGAAGGCGATCAGCTTGCGGCAATCCACATAGACCGGGCTCTTGCGCCCGCTGGTCAGCGTGAAGGGATCGTCCGGCCGCATCAGGACCGATTGCGTTTCAAGAAGAATGCTTGCCGTGATACGGGCGGCGTCGGACTGCATGGCGCGATCCCCGGTGACAGGTTGCTGGTCGATTCCGGCCCCCTGTTTACGGGATCGTGTCCGCCGCTACAAGACGATGGATTTCCTGAATTACCTTGCCGGCCCGCGACTCCACCCCGAAGGCGGGCCGGCATAGGTCAGTAGTTGCTAATTCGCGATGCGCCGCGGCACGTAATGGTCGCCTTCGTAGCCCTTGAAGAACAGGGCCAGCGACGGATGCGTTACCGGCTCGCCGCTGTCGTCGGCGCTGAGGCTGCTTTCCGACACGTAAGTGACATGTTCCTTGCCGTCGCCGAGAACGTGATACCAGGGCCGATCCAGCGGTTCGTCGTCGCCGACGGCCCGCGACGCGGTCTTGCCGTCGCCCAGGAACATCGGATCGACATCGATGATCACCCCGCGATATTCCAGGTCGCGGTGGTAAACCACTTGGCCCAGCGAAAACTTTGCAAACATTCTATCCTGCATCCTCGACTGCACTCCCCAGCGCAAAAATTGAATTTGCAGACGGTCACGCAAAACCCATGCCAGACAAGTGCGAATCGCGGAAAACCAAAGACCTGCGGTTGTAGCCGGTCCGCTGCCTCCTGTCGGAATGGCGCAAAACCGGCCCTGCCGGGCCGCAGCGCTTTCAATATGCAAATAACCGGCGTAGTCTGCCGCAGCGGCAGATTGCATTCTGCCAACGGGCGGAGAGGGAGCGGATGGCTGGTGGTGTGAACTGGCGGACGCCGGCGGTTATTCTTGCAGCGGGAACGGTCGTGCTGATCCTGGCTTTCGGGACGCGCACCAGTTTCGGCATTTTCATGGTGCCGATCAGCGAGGATCTGGGCTGGGGGCGCCAGGCTTTCGGCTTCGCGATGGCGGTGCAGAACCTGGTATGGGGCATCTCGCAGCCCTTCGCCGGCGCGATCGCCGACCGCTGGGGCCCGGGCCGGGTCGTCGCCGCCTGCGGCGCGATGTATGCGCTGGGCGTGCTGATCATGGCCGGCGCGGCGACGCCCTTCGGCATGACCGTGGGCGCGGGTATCGTGGTCGGGATGGCGCTCAGCGGCACCGGTTTCCCGGTCATCCTGGCGGTGATCGGCCGCTCCGTTCCGGAAGAAAAGCGCAGCCTCTATCTGGGCCTCGGCGCAGCCGGCGGCTCGTCGGGCCAGGTTCTGATGGTGCCGGTCGCGCATGGGCTGCTGGGGGCCATGGACTGGGCCACGGCCCTGCTGCTGCTCGCGGCGATGGCGGCGGCGATGGTGCCGCTGGCGGCGGCGCTGGCCGGCGACCCGAACAAGGGCGTGGGGCTGGGCCCGGCGGCGCAGAAGCAGTCCATCGGCGAGGCCATCCGCGAGGCCGGCGGCCATCGCGGCTACTGGCTGCTGAATGCCGGCTTCTTCGTCTGCGGCTTCCATGTTGCCTTCGTCGCCACTCATCTGCCAGCCTTCATCATGGATGCGGGACTCGTCGCGGGCTACGGCACGGCTGCCCTGGCGCTGATCGGTGTCGGCAATATCATCGGTTCCTGGCTGTCGGGGGTGCTGGGCGGGCGCTACAGCAAGCGCTATCTGCTCAGCTTCCTCTATTTCGCGCGCGCCGCGGTGTTTTTCATCTTCATCATGACGCCGGTGACGCCGATCTCGGTCGTAATCTTCTCCTTCACGCTCGGCCTTCTGTGGCTCTCGACCGTGCCATTGACCAGCGGCCTGGTAGCCCAGATTTTCGGCCCGCGCTATATGGCGACACTGTTCGGGATCGTGTTCTTCAGCCACCAGGTCGGCAGCTTCCTGGGCGCCTGGCTGGGCGGTTATTTCTACGATTTGACCGGCACCTATGAAGTGGTCTGGTGGCTCAGCGTGGCGCTGGGTTTGTTTTCCGGCCTCGTCCACTGGCCGATCGACGAGCGCCCGGTGGCAAGGCTGAGCGCGGCAAGCGCGGAATAACCAGCCTTGGCGAATCGGTTCAGCATTATCATCGTCCACCGCAACGGGCCGGAAACCCTGCTGCGGACGCTGGATGCGCTGGCCGCCGCGATCGACCCGGCCCGCGACGTGATTGTCGTCACCGACAATGGCAGCAGCGACGAGTCCCTGGCGCGCGTGCGGGCAGCGCATCCCGCGGTACAGATCGTCGAGAACGGCTGCAACATGGGTTATGCGGCGGCGATCAACCAGGCCGTGCCGCGCTCCGACTCGCCGTTCCTGCTGTTCCTGAACAACGACGCCTTCGTGCCCGCCGGCCTGTTCGACCGGCTGGCAACCCTGTTCGAGGAGAACCCGAAGGCCGGCATCATCGGCCCGCTGCTGGTCTCGGAGGGCGGCGACCCGCAGCGCTGTTTCGGCGTCGAGCCTTCATTCGCGGGCGAGGCCGGCCTGCGCCGGTCGGAGCGCCGCCGCCCGCCGCTGCCGGCCGCGGAAGTCGCGCCCGTCGACTGGATCAGCGGCGCCTGCATGGCGGTGCGCCGCGCCGCGACGACTGAAGCCGGCAGCATCGACAGCGGCTTCTTCTTTTATTTCGAGGATGTCGAGTTCTGCATCCGCCTGCGCCGCGCCGGCTGGCAGGCGCTGCTTGATCAGGGCAGCCGCGTGGTCCACCAGATGGGAACCAGCACCAGGGGCCTGCGTCTCGGCGCCCAGATCGAACAGCTGCGCTCGCGCCTGCGGTTTTACCGGAAGGTTTTTTCTCCGGGGCGGGCGGCGGCGCTGAGCGCAATCCGCCTCATGCGCCTGGCGGTGAACACCCTCGCCACCCTGCTGCTGACTGTTCTTACCCTCGGCCTGGCCGGCGGCATCCGCGCCAAATTCCTGACCTACGGCTACCAGTTGCTATGGCTGCTGGCCGGCATGCCGAAAAGCTGGGGCCTGCCGGGGAAGTGCAAGGGGCCTTCAGGCTAAGCCCGCACCACGCCGATTCCGAATCCCGTCTGGTTGCGGTCCTCGATGATCTCCTGCGTTTCGGCTTCCTGTTTCAGGCGCTTCCAGAAATGCTGGACCTCGTTGCCGGGCTGGTCCTGCTTGTCGGCGATGTCGTGGAAGGCGATCAGGCCGCCCTTGCGCACCAGATGGCGGTAGGTGCGGTAGTCGGCTTCAACGCCGGCCTCGCGATGGTCGCCGTCGATGAACAGGAAATCGACCGGCGCGCCGCCCAGTTCCGCCTCGACACGCGCCGCGAAATCCGCCGAATGCGAATCCCCGGTCAGGATCGAAACCGCGCAGCCGGACCCCGGCGGTGGGAAGGCCTTGATCAATTCGCCACGCGGCCCCGGCGGGCTGATGTCGCAGGTGATCATCCGCTCGCTGGCCAACTGCGCCCAAATCAGCGAGGTGCCGCCCTCATAGGTGCCGATCTCGACGATGACTTTCGGCTGCAGCTTCGCGACCTCGGCGGCGAGGCGGTTGATCTCCGAAGGGATCTGCGTGGTCTTTACGCGGAATTTGCCCTTGGTCCCGAAACTCATGGCCCAGC
>CAJHYK010000479.1_pt1 | contig 15335 bp, 16 predicted proteins | sample 9198691 | NCBI WGS metagenome assembly CAJHYK01 (sample SAMEA7708355, study PRJEB35096) | sediment metagenome | biome: marine neritic benthic zone biome [ENVO:01000025]; feature: sediment [ENVO:00002007]; material: shallow marine sediment [ENVO:03000034] sea grass bed [ENVO_01000059] ...
GCGCGGCCTGCTCAGGCGGAACCCGGCCATGATCATGGGCGTGATGGTGATCGTGGCGACGATGGGCGGGATCTGGCTGGCCATGAACCACAGCGCGACGCAGTGCAAGGCCGATCTGCTGGAGCAGAAGCTGGAGCGGCAACGCATACTGGAAGAACAGTACCGCCAGTCGCAGCCCGCCGCGGGCGCCGAGGATGCGGGCGGCGCGCCGGCCTCCCAGGGGCTGGGCGCGGGCGCCTTCGGCAATGTGTTCGATCCGAAGAACCTGGAAGGCCAGGCCGGCGTCGGCGAGACGGAAGGCGAACCGGCCGAATCCCAGGAAGGCGAACCGCAAGAGGGCGACCAGCAGTAATATCAAGGTTCGCTATCCGTCTCCGGAGCTTGTGACTCCTTCGACATTCGCTTGTTCGGCGCCGGCGTTCGCCGGCGAGTCATAAATTAGCCAGGGGGTGGCGAAAAGGCGATTCCCCGGCAAGGCCGGCGGCAGCTTACACGCCGGGAACCGCCCTGCCCCAGCCGGCGCCCATGCTGGCGATATAGGCGGCGTAGAGCACCAGAAGCAGGGCTCCTTCGCCGCGCGAAATGTGCCAGTTGGTGACCATGACCGGTATCAGCACGATTCCGGCGCCCAGCATGACCCACAGATCGACACGCACGAATTCTGCCGCGAATGGCAGCGGCGCGGCCAGCGATGCCGCGCCCAGGATCAGCAGCACATTGAACAGGTTGCTGCCCAGCACGTTGCCGACGGCGACGTCGGTATGGCGCCGCCAGGCGGCCACGGCGGTCGCCGCCAGTTCCGGCAGCGAGGTGCCGATCGCGACCAGCGACAGCCCGATCACCGGTTCCGAAATGCCGGCCGCCCGCGCCACCCCGATCGCCCCGTCGACCAGAAGCTTGGCGCCGCCGATCAGCGCCACCAGCCCGACCGCGACGTAAAGCAGCACCAACCATGTCGCGGTCGGCACGCCGCCGGTTTCCTCGACTTCGCGCGCATGCAAGTCCGCGGCCGCCGCGCCGTTCCGGCGGTCGATGCGATAGGACCATATGACATAGCCGATCAGCACCGCGATCATCAGCATGCCATGCCAGGCTTCGATGACGCCCATCAGCCCGAAGCCCACCAGCAGCACCAGCGCCGCCATCATCGCCATGCCGTCCCGGCGCACCGAGCCGGGGTCGCAGATCAGCGGCGCGATCAGCGCGCCCACGCCCAGCACCAGCAGGATATTGGCGATATTGCTGCCCACCACGTTGCCGATCGCGATCGCCGGCGATCCCTCGATCGTGGCCTGCAGGCTGACCACCAGCTCCGGCGCCGACGTGCCGAAGGCCACGACCGTCAACCCGATCATCGCCGCCGAGACGCCCAGCAGCCGGGCCAGCCCGATGGCGCCGCGCAGCGTCAATTCCCCGCCGATCACAAGAACGCCGAGACCAAGCACGGTGAACAGAAAGTCCATCAACATCGGGGGGAATTTCCCTCATGGGGGATTGGGGGCCGGCAAATCAGCATGAGCGCCGCTATAGCGGTTTAGTTCCGGTCAGTGCAAGAAAACTTGTTTGTATTCCGCGAGGTTTGCTAATGTGCGCCATGCATACCACTCCGGCCCCGGCCGGCGGGGCAATTCTAGCGATTTAAGCGGATCGCCTGATCAAACAAAACCGCGCAACGGCGTTCATCGGTCGGCGCGGGCTTACAACATGCGCCGCCCGGATATGTGGGCATGCGGGGAGGAATTGAACATGGCCTTGCCGAAAACGATATCGATTTTCCGGCGCACCCGCGCCCTGGAAGGCGAAATCGACGAATTCATGGACAATCTGGCGCAGGCGGCGATGGCCTTCAAGCGCGCCGTGGAGATCTTCCTGGCCGACGGGCGTTCGGAGGAGTTCGAGGAAAAGCGGGCGCAGGTCAACAATCTGGAAAGCCGCTCCGACGATTTGCGGCGCAGCATAGAGCGCAAGCTCTATAGCCAGACGCTGATCCCGGAATCGCGCGGCGATGTTCTCGGGCTGCTGGAAAATCTCGACTCGGTCCTGAACAATTTCGAGGGCACGCTGTGGGGCTTCTCGATCGAGAACCCGGATATTCCGGAAGAGTATCATGCCGACTTCAAGGTGCTGACCGAGCAGGTGACGGCCGCGGTCGATGCGCTGGTGCTGGCCTCGCGCGCCTTTTTCCGCAACGCGGAAATGGTCGGCGATCACATGCACAAGGTGATGTTCTATGAGAAGGAGGCCGACAAGGTTTCCACCAAGCTGAAGCGGCGGGTCTTCGATTCCGGCATCGATCTCGCCCACAAATGGCATCTGCGCCATTTCGTCGAGCTGATCGACAATATCGCCGACCGCTCGGAAGACGTCGCCGACCGCCTGGCCATTTACGCCATCAAGCGCCGCTTCTGATCGGTACAGGAATATGGACGTCGCCACGCTGTTTTTCCTGTCCAGCGGCCTGTTTCTCGGCTGGTCGCTGGGTGCCAACGACGCCGCCAACGTATTCGGCACGGCGGTCGGGACGCGCATGATCCGCTTCTCCACCGCCGCCCTGATCTGCAGCGTTTTCGTCATTCTCGGCGCGGTGATGAGCGGCAGCGGCGCGGCCCATACGCTGGGCAAGCTGGGCGCCATCAACGCGCTGGGCGGCGCCTTCATGGCGGCCTTCGCGGCCGCCCTGTCGGTCTATCTGATGACCAAGGCCGGCCTGCCGGTCTCCACCACCCAGGCCATCGTCGGCGCCATCGTCGGCTGGAACCTGTTCAGCGTGACCGATACCGATTCCGGAACCCTGACCACCATCCTGGGCACCTGGGTCATTTGCCCGATCCTCGCCGCGGTCATCGCCGTGCTGCTTTACAAGGCGACCGTCTGGTTCCTGCGCAAGGCCAATTTCCATATGATCCGGCTGGACGCCTATACCCGCTCCGCGCTGGTGCTGGCCGGGGCCTTCGGGGCCTACAGCCTGGGCGCCAACAACATCGCCAACGTGATGGGCGTCTTCGTGCCGTCGTCGCCCTTCAAGGACCTGTCGATCATGGGCGTGGCGGAATTCACCTCCATCGAGCAGCTCTTCCTGCTCGGCGGCCTGGCCATCGCGGTCGGCGTCATAACCTATTCCGAACGGGTGATGTTGACCGTGGGCGGCGGCATGATGCCGCTGTCGCCGGTCGCCGCCTGGGTCGTGGTGATGGCGCATTCCATCGTGCTGTTCCTGTTCGCCTCGCGCGGGCTGCAGGCGCTGCTGCTCAGCTACGACCTGCCGACCATCCCGCTGGTGCCGGTCTCCAGCTCCCAGGCGGTGGTCGGGGCGGTGCTGGGCATCGGCCTGCTGCAGGGCGGGCGGGCCATCCGCTGGCGTATCGTCGGCAGCGTCTCGCTGGGCTGGGTGGTCACCCCGCTGGTCGCCGGCGTGGTCTGCTATGTCGGCCTGTTCTTCCTGCAGAACGTCTTCGGGCAGGAAGTCTACCAGTAGGTTTATCCGTGCAGCTCGCGCGAGTCCGCCGGGGCTTGCTCGCGATGTTCGGTCATGCCGTAGTCCCGCAGGACCGACGCCACGCGCAGCCGGTAGTCGCGGAACAGCCCGCCGCGCCCCGCCGCCTGGGCGTCGCGATGCTCGCGGGTGCGGCGCCAGGCGGCCACCGCCTCCTCGTCGCGCCAGATCGACAGCGAGAGATATTTCCCGGGCTCCGCAATGCTCTCGAAGCGCTCGATGGAGATGAATCCGTCGATATCCTCCAGGATCGGCCGCAGGTCGCCGGCGATGTCCAGATAGGTATCGGTCTTGCCCTCGGCGGGCCAGAGTTCGAAGATAACGGCAATCATTCCTTTTATTCCTCTCTCAGTTTCTTGCAGGCCGTGCGCTATTCGCCGTTCCCGCCCTCCGGCGGGTTCAGCATCATATCCAGTTCCTCGACCCTGGATTTGACCGTCGGCCACATCTTTTCGCTGACCCGCGCGATCAGGGCCTCGACGATCAGGAACATGCCGATCATCGAATCCCAGCTCGACGGCACGGTGACGCGGGCCGTCAGCATGTGACGGGCGACGCCGCTGACCGGCGACAGCCACTGGTCGGTGAACAATACAACGGTGGCGCCGCGCCGCGCCGCCTCCTCGGCGAAGCGGATCACGTCATGCTGATAGCGGCGGATGTCGAAGACCACCAGCACATGGCGCCGGCCGACATCCAGCAGATAGTTGCGCCAGCCCGACTCATGGCCCGAGATCAGCTGCGCGTTGGGACGCAGCGTATGGAGATGCTGGTAGAAATAACTCGCCACCGCGCCGGTGAAGCGCCCGCCCAGCAGATAGAGCGGCCGCTTTTCGTCCGCCAGCAGCTCGACCACCGCGTCGAAGTCGCTCTGATGCACCGAGTCCAGGGTTTGCTGGATGTTGCCGGTGACCGCCGCGCCGAAGCTTTCCAGGAAATTGGGCTCGCGCCCGGACGCTTCGCCGGCGGAGTCGGGCCGTTTGGTCAGCGGCGACTGTAGCTGCGCCTGCAACTCGTCGCGCAGTTCCTGCTGAAACTCGGCGTAACCGGAATAGCCCAGCTTGGCGACCAGCCGCAGGATGGTCGGGCCGCTGACGCCGGCGCGTTCGGCGAACTTCGCCACCGTTTCCAGCCCCGCGAAGGGATAGCTGCCCAGTAGCGTCTGCGCCGGCTTGCGCTCGGTCGTGGTCAGCGCGCCGTAATGATGTCGGATCGCCTCGGCGATCGTGCCGTGCGGGCCGTCTGCCGATCCCTCTTCAGTCCTGGCCATTGCCGATCATCCCATATCCGCTTCAGCCGCCGTCCGCAGCTTCTAGCGGCCATAACGTTTGCATCAGGATTGACAGTATCAGCGATGCCTGTAATAAATGATACAATAAAATCACGACCGCCTGCCGCCCGGAAAACAGGATGGCGGCGCGAACAGGAGCAGGCATGGGGGAACCGTTCCACCAGCTACTAGACAGCAACGAACCGCATCCGGTCGATTGCCGGCGGCTCGACGGCGCCGCGGATTTCTTTCTGACCTGCGACCATGCCGGCCGGCGCCTGCCGAGGCAATTGGGCGACCTGGGCCTGAAGGACGCCGACCTGGCGCGGCATATCGCCTGGGATATCGGCGCGGCGGGTCTGGCGGAGCGGCTGTCGGAATCGCTCGGCGCCGCGCTCGTCATGCAGCGCTATTCGCGCCTCGTCATCGACTGCAATCGACCGCCCGCCGTGGCCAGCTCCATCGCCACGGTCAGCGAGGGCACCGAGGTGCCGGGCAATCGCGACCTGGCGCCGCATCAGGCCCATGCGCGCCTGCGCGAAATCTTCGATCCCTATCACGACCGCATCGACGCTGAGCTGGAGCTCAGGCGGCGCGCCATGCGGCGCACGGTGCTGGTGTCGGTGCACAGCTTTACGCCCGTCTTCCATGGCGAAAGCCGGCCCTGGCATCTCGGGCTGCTCTATAACCGCGACCCCGGCTACGCCCATAGTCTCGACGTCGAACTGGAAGGCAGCGGCCTGAATGTCGGCCATAACGTGCCTTATTCGGTCAGCGACGTGACCGACTACACGATCCCCGTCCACGGGGAGCGCCGCGCCATTCCCCATGTGATGATCGAGGTCCGCCAGGACCTCATCGAGAAGGAGCAGGGCCAGGACGAATGGGCCGATCGCCTGTCCGGCCTGCTGCTTCGCGCCCTCGACCGCATGTCCGCCTGGCAAGGCGGGGGCGACGGCAATCAGGCAGGCGCCGCCGGCGCGGCGTCATGAACGGCGAAAGCACCGGAACCCGCCCACGGATATTGCTGACGAGGCAATGAAACTGGGATAGGGTTTCAATCTGAAACAAATGACAAGGAGATCAGGGAGCATGACCAAACAAGCCATGAAAAGACGCAGCTTTATCAAGAAGGCCGGCGTCGGAACGGCGGCTGCCGCGGCGACCGTCACGCTGGGCGCGCCCTATGTGAAGGCGCAGAATCAGATCAAGTGGCGCCTGCAGACCTATGCCGGCCCCGCACTGGCCGAGCATGTCATCAAGCCGTCGATCGACGCTTTCAACAAGGTCGCCAACGGCGAGATGGTCATCGAGCTTTATACCGCCGATCAGCTGGTTCCCACCGGCGAGTTGTTCCGCGCCATGCAGAAGGGCACCATCGACGCGGTGCAAAGCGATGACGATTCGATCGCGGCGCCGGTGGACGTTTCGGTGTTCGGCGGCTACTTCCCGTTCGGCACCCGCCACAGCCTGGACGTGCCGGTGCTGTTCAACCAGTACGGCCTCAAGGAAATCTGGGAAGAGGCTTATGGCGAGGTCGAGAACGTCACCTGGCTCAGCGCCGGCGCCTGGGACCCGTGTCATTTCAACACGGTCAAGCCGATCAAGAGCCTCGAGGACCTCAAGGGCCTGCGTGTCTTCACCTTCCCCACCGCGGGCAAGTTCCTGTCGCGCTTCGGCGTCGTGCCGGTGACCCTGCCCTGGGAAGACATCGAGGTCGCGGTGCAGACCGGCGAACTGGACGGCATCGCCTGGTCGGGCATCACCGAGGATTACACCGTCGGCTGGGCCGACGTGACCAACTACTTCCTCACCAACAATATTTCCGGCGCCTGGATCGGCTCCTACTTCGCCAATTCTGAACGCTGGAACGAGGTGCCGGACCATCTCAAAACCCTGTTCAGGCTCTGCATGGACAGCTCGCACTACTACCGCCAGCACTGGTACTGGGGTGGCGAGGCGCATCTGCGCACCAAGGGCACCAAGCTGAAGCTGACCTCGATTCCCGATGCGGAATGGAAGACGGTGGAAGACGAGGCGCTGAAGTTCTGGGACGAGATCGCCGCCCAGAGCCCGCGCAGCGCCAAGGTCGTGAAGATCCTCAAGGAATACAACGAAGTCATGAGGAAAGCCGGCCCGCCCTACCGTTACTGACGGAACGGGCGCCGCATCTTGAGGCGCGGCGCGATGGCCCGAACGCGATGGCCAGGAGATAACCGCATCTCCTGGCCGTTGTCGCCCGGCGCGGCGGCCCGTCTGCCGTATCCGGCCGCGGGGCGGTCGGGGAACTGAAGGAATCTGGGGGGGAAAATGCCCGGGGTAATCGTAAGTTACGTAAGGGTCGTCGAGGCGGTGAACTGGTTCTTCGGCCGCATCGCCATGTACGGCATCTTCGCGATGATTGCGGTTCTCCTGTGGTCGTCCATCTCGAAACTGCCGGGGCTGACCCCGTCGCTTTGGACGCTGGAAATGGCCCAGTTCCTGATGGTAGCCTACTTTCTGCTCGGCGGCGGCTATTCCATGCAGATGGAATCCCATGTCCGGATGGACCTGCTCTATGGCCGCTGGAGCCGCAAGCGCAAGGGCTTCACCGATACCATCACTTCCTTCTGCCTGATATTCTACCTGATCCTGCTGCTCTATGGCGGCCTTTCCAGCTCGGAGTACGCGATCCAGTGCCTTTGGAGTTCGGTGCAGTGCGAGACGAGCTACTCCTCCTGGTCGCCCTATATGTGGCCGGTCAAGGTCGTTATGAGCTTCGGCATCGTGCTGATGCTGCTGCAGGCCGTCGCCACCTTCTTCCGCGACCTCGCCGCCGCGCGCGGCATGACGATCGATGGCGAGCCCCTGGATGACGGGAACGGGGAGGCCTCGTCATGAGCTACGAACTGATCGCCATCCTGATGTTCTCCACCATGATGGCGATGCTGCTGACCGGCCAGCGCGTGTTCGGCGCGATCGGCTTCGTCGCTGTTCTCGCGGCGCTGCTGCTGTGGGGCGAGGGCGGCGGCGAGCTGGGTTTCAGCGCTGCCATGAAGCTGATGAAATGGTATCCGCTGCTGACCCTGCCGCTGTTCATCTATATGGGCTACATGCTGTCGGAATCGGGCATCGCCGACGACCTCTACAAGATGTTCCATGTCTGGGCCGGGCCGCTGAACGGCGGGCTGGCGATCGGCACCATCCTGCTGATGGTGGTGATTTCCGCGATGAACGGGTTGTCGGTGGCCGGCATGGCGATCGGCGCCACCATCGCGCTGCCGGAACTGCTGCGGCGCGGCTACGACAAGGTGATGGTCACCGGCGTCATCCAGGCCGGCAGTTCGCTGGGCATCCTGGTGCCGCCCAGCGTCGTGCTGGTGCTCTACGGCATGATCGCGCGCCAGCCGGTCGGCCAGCTCTGGCTCGCCGGCGTGATTCCCGGCCTGATGATGGCCAGCCTGTTCGTGCTCTATATCGTCGTGCGCTGCAAAATCCAGCCCAATCTGGGCCCCGCCCTGCCGCCGGAAGAGCGCAATGTCGGCTGGGGCGAAAAGCTGCGCCTGCTGCAGGCCGGCATCCTGCCGCTGCTGATCTTCTTCTCGATGACCGGCCTGTTCGTGATGGGCGTCACCAGCCTGGTGGAAAGCTCGGCGGTCGGCGCCGTGGCGGCCACCGTCGCCGCCGCCGTCAAGCGCCGGCTGACATGGCAGGTGATGGAAGACACGATCCGCAAGTCACTGGGCGTCACCTCCATGTTCATGTGGATCATCATGGCGGCGCTGGCCTTTGGGGCGGTGTTCGACGGGCTCGGCGCGGTCAAGGCGATCGAGGGATTCTTCGTCGACCGGCTGGGGCTGGGCCCGTGGGAAATCCTCATCATGATGCAACTGTCCTACATCCTGATGGGCATGTTCCTGGACGACACCGCCATGCTGGTCATCGTCGCGCCGCTCTACGTGCCGCTGGTCAAGGCGTTGGGCTTCGATCTGATCTGGTACGGCGTGCTCTACACGATCACCTGCCAGATCGCCTATATGACGCCGCCCTTCGGCTACAATCTGTTCCTGATGCGCGCGATGGCCCCGCCCGAGGTGACGCTGTCCGACATCTACCGCTCGATCATTCCCTTCGTGCTGGTGATGACTCTGGGCCTGGCCCTTGTCACCATCTTCCCCGACATCGCCCTGTGGCTGCCGAACTGGCATTACGGACGGTGAGCATGCGGGAGCCGGCAAGAAAAAATTTGACCACAGAGACACAGAGACACGGAGGAATTATTTTCTCTGCGGCCCTCTGCGCATCCTCTGCGACCTCTGCGGAAAAAAGGCTTGACCGCGGAGGCAGCAGAGCGCCGCGGAGGGCCACAGAGAATATGAATTTTCTCGGTACCTCTGTGTCTCTGTGTCTCTGTGGTTCAATCCCTTCTCGACGTGCGAGAGGACATCGCCGGGGCGAATAACTGATTTAATGGAGAACAAGATGGCGTTACGCGGAATGCTGGACGTAGCCACTTTGAAGAAACTCGTCGCCGAGGGCGAAATCGACACCGTGCTGGCGGTGTTCCCCGACATGCAGGGGCGCATCGTCGGCAAGCGCGTCACCGGGCATTTCTTTCTCGATTCGATAAAGGACGAGATGCATGCCTGCGACTACCTGCTGGCCGTCGATATCGGCATGGAGCCGGTGCCCGGTTACCGGGCCGCGTCCTGGGAGAAGGGCTATGGCGACTTCACGGTGAAATGCGACATGTCCACGCTGCGCCGCATCCCCTGGCTGGAGGGTACGGCGCTGGTGGTCGGCGACGTGCAGGACCATGACGGCAACGACCTGCCGCATTCGCCGCGCGGCATTCTCAAGCGCCAGCTCGCCCGTGCCCGGGACATGGGCTTCACCGTCAATACGGCCTCGGAGTTGGAATTCTACGTCTTCGACGATTCATTCCGCGACTGCCACGACAAGGGCTACCGCGATCTGAAGACCGCCGGCTATTACATCGAGGATTACCACATCCTGCAGACCACCAAGGAAGAGGAGCTGATCCGTGCCATCCGCAACGCCATGGACGGCGCCGGCATCCCGGTCGAAACCTCGAAGGGCGAATGGGGGCCGGGGCAGGAGGAGATCAATTTCAAATATGCCGAGGCGCTGGTTTCGGCCGACAACCACGTGATCTACAAGAACGGCGCCAAGGAGATCGCCTGGGCCCAGGGCAAGGCCATCACCTTCATGGCCAAGTGGGATTACAATCTGGCCGGCAGCTCCTGCCACATCCATTCGTCATTATGGAACGCCAAATCCGGCAAGACCGCTTTCCACGATGCCAAGGGCGAGCACGGCTTCTCCGACACATTCCGCCACTACTGCGCCGGCCTGCTGGCGGCGGCCGAGGAGATGACCTATTTCCTCGCCCCGTACGTCAATTCATACAAGCGCTTCCAGTCCGGCAGCTTCGCGCCGACCCATATCGCCTGGTCGGTGGACAACCGCACCAGCGGATTCCGCGTGCTGGGCCACGGGGCGGGCCAGCGCATCGAATGCCGCATCCCCGGCGGCGACGTGAACCCTTACCTCGCCTATGCCGCGATCCTGGCCGCCGGCCTCCACGGCATCGAAAACAAGCTGGAGCCGGAGCCCCTGATGACCGGCAACGTCTACCAAAGCAAGAAGGCCCGCCATATCCCCAAGACCCTGCGCGAGGCCCTCGACAAGCTGAAACGCGGCAAGATCCTGCGCGCTGCCTTCGGCGACGAGGTCATCGAGCATTATTTGCACACCGGCGCCTGGGAGCAGATGGAATATGACCGGCGGGTGACAGACTGGGAGATCAGGCGGGGGTTCGAGCAGGCGTAACACGTAGAGAGGCGCTTCCCAGATACCTCTTTCCCAAATATCCAAAGTATACTAAACTTTCTGATAAATTCGTGCGGTAATGGAAAAACAGGGAGGTCCCCATGGCCGGCTCATTCGAACTGTACAAGGACAAGAGCGATGAATTCCGTTTCCGGCTGAAGGCCGGCAACGGCGAAATCATTCTGGCCAGCGAAGGCTACAAGCAGCGGTCCAGCGCCGAAAACGGCATCGAGTCCGTACGCAAGAACGCCGCGGTCGACGAGCGATTTGAGCGCAAGGAGACCAAGAACGGCGGTTACAGGTTCAATCTCAAGGCGACGAACGGCCAGGTGATCGGTACCAGCGAAACATACAAGAGCGCCAATGGCCGCGACAATGGCATAGAATCGACAAAGAAAAACGCGCCCGGGGCGGCAGTCAAGGATCTGACGGCTTAAGGCGGAGTCCACCCGACGCCGCGAGGCCGGATTGATGCATGTCATCGACCGCACGGCGCGTATCGTTAACCATGGCGGGATGCTTCCTCCAGGATGGAGCTTGGCATGCATATCCGCTTTTGCGTCCTCGCCATCACCCTTGCCGCGGCCGCCTGTGCAGCCGGCGGCGTGCGGCTGACCCAGCAGAACATCGCCCCGACCTATGCGCCCGGTGAATTCGCCTATGTCGCGGCCGGCCGCGACCTGCGCGTCGTCGTCGCGGGCAATCCGTTCGGCGGCGACCATGCCGCCTTCGAGGGGGCGGTCACCGACGCGATGCAGGGCCGGCACTGGGGGCAGCGCACGAATTTCACCACGACACCCGGACCGAGCGCCCATGCGCGCTATCGCGTGGTGCTGCTATTCGATCCGCCACGCTCGCTGAATGGCGCGCGGCTATGCCGAGAGAATCCCGCGACCTTGCCGAGCGACTCCACCGGCGAGGGCATCGTGCTGTTCGCGGCCTTCTGCCGGGGCAAGCGGTCGCGGACCGAAATCAAGGGATACATATCGGGTGCGGCGGGTCCCGGCGACCCCGCCTTTCGCGAACTGCTGGGGCAGGTCACCAACGGCCTGTTCCCGCCCGACCGCGGCACCGACCGGGAACCCGGCAGCCCGCGTTGGCTCTGGTCGTGACTTTCCCCATGCGGTCTTCTGGGCGGGACGGGGGCGAGGCAGGTTTACTCTTTTGCCGCCTTCATGGCCTCCATATGCTCGAACAGCGGCAACAGCCGCCATTCTTCTTGCGCCACCGCGTCGAGCTCGTGGGCAACAAGAATCGCAAAGCCGATGTAGAAAACGAGGGACCGAACCTGGCTCTCCAACATGATCTCAGCCCCAGCGTTCAGGGACCATCGTGGTGCGTTGAAACACCGACCTGTTGACGCGCGTCGGGCTCATCGCAAGCGGTGCCCCGTTCCGGCATCGACGGCCTGTGTAGCCGCCCTTAGGGTTTCAGCCGCCCCGAGGTCATGGCTGGCCAGGATCACAAGGTCCGGCAACTGCTTTTTCAGATTACGGACCTTGGCGAAGGAGGACCGCAGCTGCTTAGCGTCGCCTGTCCCTGGAACTTGGTCCTTTGTCAGCGAGTCCACGTCATAGGTCAGATCGGCCACAAGCAGAAGGGGCGGCAACCCGCCGGTGCGCACCAGCATCGACATGGACCCCGCCGTGTGGCCGGGCGTGGGCAACAAGATCATCGAGCCGTCGCCCATCACGTCATAACAGCCGCCGAAGGGCGCGAACAACGGATCCTCGCTAGGCGCGAATTCGATCTGCCGCCATTTGGCGCCCGGCAGTTCGATATGCTCGCGCAATATCCATTCCCGTTCCGGATGCGGGCCCGACAGCTGACGCCACTCGTCGCTGCTGACGATCAATTCGGCCTGGGGGACCTGGGCAATGCCGCCGATATGGTCGAAGTGCAGGTGCGAGATGACGACCTTGCGGATGTCGGCGGCAGCGTATCCCAGTCCTTCGAGCTTCTTGTCCAGCCTATCGTCGGGGCCAATGTACAATCGGAATATTCTGTGCAGGAGAAATCGGCCGATTGCGCTGGAAACATAGTCCGGGTCGGTTGCTATGGCCGGGTCCAGACCGGCGTCGAACAGTACGAGGCCATCGCGGTGTTCGAGCACATAGACACTTATCGGAACCTCAATCCAGCTTCGCGACGTCAATACCCACCACAGTTGCGGCAATCGGCTGCCGTAGCGGTGTTCCTTGTGCTGGCCGACCGAACCGGTAGACAAGACATGAACGGACGTAATGGGCTTCTCGGTAAGCATCGGCGACATCGGAATCCGCTTCCGCAATGCATGACCTTCGTGTAAGCCCGTGGCGCATATTACAGGCGCCAGCGGGCTGACTATCGATTGGGAATATGGGGGCGATCGCCGCGCACTGCATTGATGCAAGTCAGGTTTACCCCCTCACGGGCCGACGGGACCGGCCGCCTTTCTTGACATACATCATGGCGTCTTTCGACGATTTGTGCGCCTCTGCGGCGATATCGAACCACGCAGTGAAGTGGGGGATACACCATGGACAAAGCGCTGCGCGACCAGATCATTTCGATCATCGATGACGTGCAGGATATGACGATCGCCACGGTGCGCGACGACGGTTACCCGCAGGCGACCACGGTCAGCTATGTCAACGATGGCCTCACCATCTATTTCGGGACGGACGAGAATTCGCAAAAGGCCAGGAACATTGCGCAAAACAACAAGATCTCGGTGACCATCAACCGCGACTACGGCAACTGGGATGAAATAGAGGGTCTCTCGATGGGGGGCGTGGCGAAGCCCGTATCCGATCCGGAAGAAATTGAAAAGGTGGGTGGCTTGCTCTTCAAAAAATTTCCACAAGTAGCCCAATACGTACCGACTGGCGCGGAAGGCGTCGCACTCTTCCGGGTGGAACCGAAAGTGATCTCGGTCCTCGATTACAGGAAGGGTTTCGGCCACACTGAGCTGGTGGCGTTGTAGAACGAACAAGAGAGCCTCAGAGCAATTTGCAGGCACCAATGGCGCGTAGAGGGATCGGTCCTTGTCTATTGCAGGCGCCAGGCAGGATTGTGCGAACGCAAGACACTGAACAATCGCTGCGGCAGAATCGGGGTACATCATGCGTACAGCAGTATTCGCGTTGGCCTGGGCAGTCTCGGTAACGGGTGGGCTTGCTCTCGCCACAGCTGTCGCCGCGGCCGAGGACGACGATCACCGCGCCTTCACTGTTTTGCTCGGCGACGCCTATTTTGCAGCGCAAACCGTGGTCGTGGATCTCGCCGATTTGCAGGACGTTTTCGCGGCCGGTGAGGATGTTACGCTTTCTTCGCCGGCTGCCGGCAACGCACATCTCGCAGGCCGGTATGTTGACGTAAGCGCACCTGTCGGGGGATCGCTATACACAGCGGGCCAGAGGATCACGATCGGGGCCGACATCGCCGGCCGGCTCTATGCCGGGGGCGAGGTCGTCAAAATCGGCGATGCCGCGGTCATCGCTCGCGGAGCACGCATCGGTGCTCGCCGCATCGAACTCGATGGTGTGATCCGACAGAGCGCGGCCTTCGCGGGCCAGCACGTGGAGATGAACGGCATAATCGACGGCGACGCCGAGATCACGGCCGAAGAACTCGTTATTTCGTCCGATGCGAGAGTGACCGGGACATTCACTTACCGCACACCTGAGGAGATCGAGATTCCGGCGTCGTTCGCGGATGAAGGACGCGTGACATTCGTGCGCCTGGAGGAAGACGAGCGCTTTTATTACGAGCGGGAGCCGCGACTTCCGTGGTTTGTCGGCAGCTTATGGCGGCTGATGTTGGCCATCCTGGGCGGCGCGATATTGTTGGCGATTTTCCCGCGCTTTTCAGACCGCGTGGCGGCGGCGGCGCACGCGCGGCCATGGCCGGCCATTGGATGGGGCGCGGTAGGCATTGTCATCCTCTTCGCCTGCATTGGACTTATGGTGCTCAGCATTCTTGGAATCCCCCTGGCCATGATTTCGGCTGTCGCGACGCCGTTCTTGCTCCTCGTCGCTTATATTCTCGGCGCGTTCGCCCTCAGCATGATTGGCGCAAAGCAAATCAGACGAAGTGTTCCGGAAGGATGGCTCCCGCGGCTGGCAACGCTCGTGGTCGGCCTGATCGCGCTATCGCTTATCGGGCTGGTGCCAATCCTGGGCGGTTTCGTGGGCTTTGTTACCATGCTGTTGGGTATCGGCGCGGCGATCATGGTATGGCGGGAGCAGGCCCGCATGGAGGCCGCCTGACACTATGCCCGGAAGGCCGCATCGCGCTGGCCGCCGCGCTCGGGATCACCGTCTATTGGCCCGCCGGGTCGGGGCTTTTTTGTTCGTCCTCAGGCGCCGGGCGCGGGCCTCCGCCCGCTTGGCTCCTCGCATAAGCTTGGCCTGCCTGCGCGTGGCTGCTTCGGTGGAGGCAGCGAGCCTTGGCATTACTCCTTCGCCGCCTTCATGGCCTCCATATGCTCGATCAGCGTGTCGGTCGTCTGTTTCAGCAGGTCGAGTTCCTCGATGGAGAGGTCGTCCATTCTCTCGAGATTATATTCGATGGTCTCGACGATCTGGCGGGCCGGGCGCTGCAAAGGCCGCATGAACCAGGCGGTGACGGTGGCGACGATGGTGCCGAAAAACAGGATCGAGCCGACGACGATCCAGATGCCGCCGATGAGCTGGCCGGTGCCGGTGCGCGGCGCCTCGGCGATGCCGGCGGTCGAGAAGGCGGCGATTCCCCAATAGA
>CAJHYK010000102.1_pt1 | contig 15213 bp, 14 predicted proteins | sample 9198691 | NCBI WGS metagenome assembly CAJHYK01 (sample SAMEA7708355, study PRJEB35096) | sediment metagenome | biome: marine neritic benthic zone biome [ENVO:01000025]; feature: sediment [ENVO:00002007]; material: shallow marine sediment [ENVO:03000034] sea grass bed [ENVO_01000059] ...
CATAGGTGGCGATCCCACACAGAAGCACGATGCCCCACAGCTTCCAGTCCATCCCGTCAGCCATGCCGCCCCCTTAACGCGCGGTCGGCAAGATAGACGCCCGTGCCGGCCACCGCACCGGTCAGCAGGAGGCCCCAGTCGGGCGAAAGCAAGTGGAACAGCGGCCCCGCCACGATGCCCGCCAGCACCGCCAGGATCGCCGCGCGGCCGCGCGCATCGGCGAAGACCAGGGTGAAGAAGACCGGGTTCAGGAACACCAGCGTCAATGTCACGTCGCGCGACAGCGCGCCGGCCAGGACGAAACCGGCGCCGGTGCCCAGCAGGGCGGCGCCAACGCAGACTCCGGCGAAGCCGGCGTAATAGGGCGGCCTGTCCGACGGATTCATTTTGGGGCCGCGGCGCATAAGCGCGGCCCAGGGGTTCAACGACATGAATTGCGCCGCAGCATAGCGCCAGCGCTTTTTCGGCAGGGCTTCGTTCAGCAGCGGCATTACCGACAGGACCATCGGCAGGAACCGGGCATTGGCGGCAGAGGATGCGGCGACGATGGCGATCACCGGTGCCCCCAGGGCATAGAGCTCGACCATGGCGATCTGCCCCGGCAGGCCCCAGGTCAGGCCGGTCGAGGCGATGGCGGTCCATAGCGTCAGCCCCGCCTCGCGCGCCATCGACCCGTAGCCCACCATGCTGGCGAACAGCACCAGCGCCGGCATGCCGGTGGCGTCGATCATTCCCTGGGCGACGGGCCCGCTGGTCCTGCTGTTGGTGGGGGACATGATTTCCGGCGGCTGTTGAGGGAGGCGCGATATTGCGGCTGTCGCGTGGCCGGTGCAAGTGCGCGCAGGCGTTTATTGCGCGACGAAAGGATATTTTTCCGTATTGCCCGTCTTGATCTCTTCCGCCGCCACTACCAGAGCGCCGGCCGGACTGTCCCGGCTGTCCTCCATGCGAATGAAATAGATCACGTCGCCCCCGTGATAGACCCGATAGCAGTCCAGTTTTCTCTCCGGATAGGAAAAACAGGTGCGGTCCGCCTCGGCCCACCAGGTTCCGAAATAGACCAGGCGGCGTTTAGGATTTTGCTCGGCATTCGGCTGGAATACGCTGACGCCGCTGCTGCTGTAATACTCGATCCAGCCGCCTTCGCCCCTGGCGTAGCGGCCATAGAGGGTCCGGTCGCTCAACAGCTCCGTCGCCTGCGCCTCTTTCAGAGGCGCCAACCCCTGTTCCTGCAGCCAGCTTTCGAATTCCGCACTGTTTTCGTCGATCTTTTCCTCGGGTTCGCACCCCGCCAGGGCGAATGCCAGGGCAAGGGTCGTCAGGATTGCCGCAAGGCGGTGCATGGTAAATCTCTCCGGTTCGTACCTGGGTGCCTCGTCGCAATATATTTCATTGGGCGGCGGCAGGCCAACATGACGCGGTTTTCGCCATGCGCGTCGCTGTTGCGCGAGTGGAGGCAGCGCTGTCGCGCACTAATATACCTGACTTTGAACCTTTGCCTTACAAGGAAGCGTAACGATGAACGGATCGGAGGCCGTTGACATGAATTCCGCATCTGAGGGGCATGGCGGTCGCCGCGCCGGACGGGGCGGCGGCGGCCGCGAGGCGCGCCGGGCGGCCCGCACGGGCGGCGCGGATGGCGCGCGCGCACCCTATCTGCTTCGCAAGCTGAAACCCTTCGAGGTGCTGGGTGAAGAGGCATTGTCGATCATCGAGGAAAACGCCGACACCGTGTTGCAGGAAATCGGCATCGAGTTCCGCGACGACGCGGAAGCGCTGCAGATCTGGCGCGACGCGGGCGCCGATGTCGATGGGCCGCGGGTCCGTTTCCCGCGCGGCATGCTGCGCAAGATCGTGCGGGACACAGCGCCGGCCGAGTTTACCCAGTATGCCCGCAACCCTGCCAACAATGTGCCGATCGGCGGAGACGCCACGGTCTTCGTACCGGCCTACGGCCCGCCTTTCATCCGCAATCTGGACGAAGGCCGCCGCTATGCGACGATCGAGGATTTCCGCAATTTCGTGAGGCTGGCCTATATGTCGCCGTCGCTGCACCATTCCGGCGGCACGGTCTGCGAGCCGGTCGACCTGCCGGTCAACAAGCGGCATCTCGACATGGTGTTGAGCCATATCCGCTATTCCGACAAGCCCTTCATGGGCTCGGTCACCGCGCCCGGCCGCGCCGAGGATACGGTGGCGATGGCGAAGATCGTCTTCGGCGGGGATTTCGTCGAAAACAATTGCTGCGTCGTCAGCCTGATCAACGCCAATTCGCCCATGGTGTATGACGACACCATGCTGGGCGCGCTGAAGGTATATGCACGGCACAACCAGGCCACGGTGATCTCGCCCTTCATCCTGGCCGGCGCCATGAGCCCGGTGACGGTGGCCGGTACGCTGGCCCAGATCCTGGCCGAAGTGCTGGCCGGCGCGGCCTTGACCCAACTCGTTCGACCCGGCGCGCCGGTCGTGTTCGGCACTTTCGCCAGCTCGATCTCGATGCAGTCGGGCGCGCCCACCTTCGGCACGCCGGAGCCTTCGCTGGTGACTTACGGCGCGGCGCAGCTGGCGCGGCGGCTCGGCATTCCGTTTCGTTCCGGCGGGGCGCTCTGCGCGTCGAAAATTCCGGATGCGCAGGCAGCCTACGAATCGGCCAATACCCTGCAATCGACCGTGCTGAGCGGGGTCAATTTCGCGCTGCATTCGGCGGGTTGGCTGGAAGGCGGGCTGGCCATGGGTTACGAGAAATTCGTCATGGACGCCGACCAGTGTTCCATGCAGCAGGCCTTCGCCGCGGGCGTGGACATGTCGGAAAACGGCCAGGCCATGGACGCCATCAGCGAGGTAGGACCCGGCAATCATTATCTCGGCTGCGCCCATACCCAGGCCAATTTCGAAACCGCCTTCTGGCGCTCGAAGATCGCCGACAACAATTCATTCGAGCAGTGGCAGGCAGAAGGCGAGCAGGATGCCGCCCAGCGCGCCAACAAGCGCTACAAGAAGATGCTGACGGACTATGTGGCCCCGGACCTCGATCCCGGTATTGCCGAGGCGCTCGACGAATTCGTGGCGAAGAAAAAGGCCGCTACGCCGGACTCGAACGTTTGAGTCCGGTGTAGCGGGCCTTATTCAGTGCGTTGGCCGGTCAGGCCAGCGGGTCGGGACCGAAGCGGTTCGCCCCTTCGCTGCCCTTCAGGAAACCCAGCTCGACCAGCAGCCAGATCCAGCCGATGACCGGGATCAGGGCAATTGCCTGGAACCAGCCTGAACGGCCGCGGTCGTGGCAGCGCTTGGCGCCGGCCGCCAGGCCGAACCAAATCCAGAGCAGGCTGAAGATGGAGGAAAGGATACCGGCCTGTCCTATCATCTCGTCGCCTATCGTCAGGCCCGCGAACTGGTCGACAACGGCGAGCACAAAATAGATCACAACAACGGGAACAAAATACTTCAGCCAGTAGGTCTGGCGTCCAATTCTGCCTTCGAAAGACGTCCATACCCAAACGATGGACTGGTTATTGCCGGTAGTTTCGGCAGCGGTTACATCTGACATAATTCTCTCCGTACCTATATTTGAATTAGGAGGGCGTAGATTGCAGCGGATTTCATGAATTCTTGGTTAATGGAGCCGATTTTGTAGGCTGCCATGCCGGTGCGTCTTTTTCCGGGATGGGCGGCTGTCCGCGCAGATACGAAGCCGGGGCTATGAATTTGCGGTCCGGTCGAATAGACTCCATCACAGGAATGCGATGAGGGGACGGACGGGAATGCGGCTTGCGGCAAGCGCGGCGCTTGCGGCCTTCATGGGCCTCCAGACGCCGGCATGGGGGCAGGAAACGCTGGTGCAACAGGCGCCGGCGGAGCCGGTGGAATCCGTTATTGCCCATTTCTTCCCCGGCTACGGCCCGGTGCCACTGGGCGATCTGACGCCGGAGATCGGCGCGTTGACGGTCAGCGACCCGGCCTATGACAGCGCCGACCGCTCTCCCACATCGATTAGGGCCGATTTCGACGGCAACGGCTTTACCGATTACGCGCTGCTGATCCGCCAGGTTGCCGGACCCGAAGCGGACGAGATATTCGTCATCCTCATGGGCCATGGCCAGGGCCGCTATGCCAAGGCAATCGAATCCTTCTTCGGCGGCTTGGCGGGGGATATCTATCTCGGTTACTTGCCGGCCGGCGCGGTCCTGCCGGCACCCGGAGAGGCCGGAGCCAGCGCACCTGCCCTGACACTGGAACACCCTGCCGTAACCCTGAACGTCTTCGGCCAGCTCTCCGACGCCTTCTATTGGGACAAGCTTTCAGGCCGCTTTATGAACGCCCCGGTGCCGCAATAGAGGTGGTCGCGAGCCTGCATAAAAAAAATCTCGCAATAACCCGAATTTCTCCTTGAAATACCAACGCCGTTCGTCCATATCGCGCGTTCACAAATTTTTGTGTCTGGGCCATCTACTGGTTGGGAGTACGGACTATGTCTGAATCTACCGCACTCGACCAACTGGGGACGGACCTGGGTCGCGATCCAGGCACCACCCACGCGGAAGACGTAACCCGCAGCGTAGTTCCGCTGCATGCCGATCGCGGTATATACGAAAACGACAAGGATTTCTTTGTCGAGCGGGACGGCGTGCGCTTTGCCGGCACGCATCTGATCATCGACCTCTGGGGCTGCGAGGGCATCGACGACATCGATCGGATCGACAGGGCGATGCGCGACAGCGTGGAGGCTGCGGGCGCGACCTTGCTGCATATCCACTTGCACCATTTCACGCCGAACAGTGGCGTGTCGGGCGTGGCGGTGCTGGCGGAATCGCATATCAGCGTGCATAGCTGGCCGGAGTGCGGCTATGCGGCGTTCGACGTCTTCATGTGCGGCGACGCGCAGCCGCACAAGGCGGTCGAGGTGCTGAAGCAGGCCTTCGGACCCAGCCGGGTCCAGGTTACCGAACATCTTCGGGGCAGAGACTGATGGATGAATGGTCGGAGGAAGTCCTGCATGACGACCTTCGCATCAAGTTCAGGATCGACCGGCTGCTGTTCGACAGCGAGACCGAACATCAACGCCTGAAGCTGTTCGAAAGCAAGTCCTTCGGCCGTGTCCTGACCCTGGACAGCGTGGTGCAGACCACGACTTCGGACGAGTTCATTTATCACGAGATGATGGCTCACCTACCGATCTTGGCCCACGGCAGGGCGAAGCGCGCGCTGATTATCGGCGGCGGTGACGGCGGCATGGCCGAGGAAGTGCTGAAGCATGAATCGGTCGAGCACGTCACCATGGTTGAGATCGACCCCGGGGTGGTGGAATTCAGCAAGCAATATCTGCCTGAAATCTGCAAGGGCGCGTTCGACGATCCGCGGCTCGATCTGGTCATCGCCGACGGCGCGAAGTTCGTTGCCGAGACGGACGAACGTTTCGACGTGGCAATCATCGATTCCACCGATCCGATCGGCCCGGCCGAGGTGCTGTTCACCGAGGCCTTCTACGGCAACGTCAAGCGTTGCCTCAGCAAGGGCGGAATCGTCGCGACGCAGAACGGCGTACCGTTCCTGCAAACGGCCGAGCTGACCAGCACCCTGGCGGCTTTCCGTAAACTGTTCCGCGACCCGACCTGCTACCTCGCCACCGTGCCGACCTATGTCGGCGGCCCCATGGCGTTCGGCTGGGGTACGGACGACGAATCCCTGCGGCAGGTGACGGAAGAGGAGCTTGCCAGGCGCTTCGAGGCGTCGGGCATCGAGACCCGTTACTACACCCCGGCCGTGCACAAGGCCGCCTTCGCCCTGCCGCCCTATATCCAGGATATGATCGAATAGCGCACCCGAGGATTATGAACCGCCAGCGGAGCGACCTCATACTTCGAGACGCCCCTTCGGGGCTCCTCAGCCGCGTCTCGAAGTATGAGGTCGCTCAGTGTCCCCGCTACACCTATCTGCCGGCCATAGAAACATGATCGGCGTTTTCGACTCCGGCCATGGCGGGTTGACCGTGTTGCGGGCGCTGGCGGCGCGGTTGCCGGATCGCGGCTTCGTCTATCTCGGCGATCATGCGAATGCGCCCTACGGCGAGCGGGAAGCCGAAGACGTCTATGGCCTGACCCTCGAAAACATAGAGCGGCTGTTCCGCATGGACTGCCGGCTGGTGATCCTGGCCTGCAACACGGCAGCTGCCGTGGCGCTGCGCCGCCTGCAGCGGACCTGGCTGGACGGCGCCTGGCCCGGCCGGCGCGTGCTCGGCGTGCTGGTCCCGGTGGTCGAGGCCATCGTACGCCAGCCCTGGCATGTCGAGGAACCCCACACCGGGCCGGACGCGCCGTCGGAAACGGTGGCCATCTTCGCTACCCGCCGCACGGTGGAAAGCCGCGCGTATGTTGGCGAGATCCTGAAACGCGCGCCCGACGTGCTGATTGTCCAGCAGGCCTGCCCCGGCCTCGTCGACGCCATCGAGGCCGGCGCCCCGCAAGACGACATCCACGGCCTCGTAGCAGGCTTCGTGTCCGAACTGCTGGGGCGCATGCAGGGTGTGCTACCTGATGTCGCGGTGCTGGGCTGCACCCACTATGGCCACGTCGCCAAAGCCTTCCGCGATGCCTTACCGCCCGGCACGGCGCTGCTGCACCAGCCCGACCTGGTCGCCGACAGCCTGGCGGACTATCTGGCCCGCCACCCGGAATTCCCGGCCGACCGCCAAGAGGCGGGCCGACTGGAATTCCTGACCACCGGTGATGCGGCGCATGTTTCCAGGGTAGCGTCCCACTTCTACGGCGCCGCCGCGGCCTTCCGTACGGTCAGCTGAATTCCTTCGCCGCGTCGGCCAGCCAGTCCCACAAATAGCGGGAGAAGCTGCAGAGAACGTAGATGTCGTAGGTCGGCGCGTCGTCGAGCTGGTGGATCAGCGCATCGGCCTTGGCGAGGATCGATTGGGCGCACTGGCCGGGGGCGAAAGCGCGGGGATGCAGGTCCAGCGGGCAACCTTTCATCAGAACGTTCCGGGCGTTGGCACCATGCAGGCGGATCGTCGTGCGGGCGTCGGTGGTATCCACGATGGAAACATGCTGGCCCTCAAGCTCCGTCCGCAGCGCGGATTCCGCTTGGCCCTGTTTGCCTTCGGGCGTTACCACCAGCCATTCGTCGGGGCCGAGCCAGAGGATACTGTTCTTGCCCGCCGTCGCTACGGTGTTGGCCGTGACCGGCGGTGTCGCGCCGATAGCTTCGGTCACTGCATCCATGAACGCCGTGTCGCCGGGGTCGCCGCGCAGGTCGATCTTGCCCAGATGGGGATGCTCGACGATCACGGCGCTATCCGCGCGGCTGCCGGCACGGCCGTCCAGCGGGCTCGTTTCGGTTGCCGTATCAGCCACGGGCCCGTACTCCTTCCTTGTCGAAGAATATCGGATCGGTGACCGTCACCTTGACCGGCCTGCCACCGTCGAGGCGCGGCGCGTACAGCGTCTCGCCCATGCGCTCGCGGCCGCTCTTGACGACCGCCAGCGCAATCGATCGGCCCAGATTGGGACTGAAATAAGCCGAGGTCACATGGCCGACCATCTTCATCGGCGGCGTGCGCTTCAATTCCTGCACCAGTTGCTGCCCTTCAACCAGTACTCGATGCGGGTCGTCCTCGGTGAAGAGGCCGACGAGTTGCTTGCGGTCCGGGCGCACGGTGTGTTCGCGGGCGAAGGAACGGCGGCCGATGAAGTCGCCCTTCTTCTTCGCCACGATCCAGTCCATGCCCAGGTCCATCGGTGTCACCGTGCCGTCGGTCTCCTGGCCGACGATGATGAAGCCCTTCTCGGCGCGCAACACATGCATCGCCTCGGTGCCGTAGGGGGTAATGCCGTATTTCCGGCCCGCCTCCCAGATCGCCTGCCACAGCGCGAGGCCGTAACGGCGGGGTACATTGACCTCGAAGGCCAGTTCGCCGGTGAAGCTGATGCGGTAGACCCGGGCCGGGATATCGGCGACCTTCATCTCCGCCATGGTCATGAAGGGCAAATCCCTCGGCCCCAGCTTGTCGTAATCAGTCAGCGAGCCGACCACATGGCGCGCATAGGGACCGCTTACCGAGACCGTCGCCCACTGCTCAGTGACGGAGGTGCAATAGACCTTCAGCTCCGGCCACTCGGTCTGCAGCCATTCTTCCAGCCAGGTCAGCACATTGGCCGCGCCGCCGGTGGTCGTTGTCATCAGGAAGCGGTTTTCGGCCAGCCGCGTGGTGACGCCATCGTCGAACACCATGCCGTCCTCATGCAGCATGATGCCGTAGCGGCAGCTGCCCACCGGCAGCTTCGACCAGGCATTGGTATAGATGCGGTTCAGGAATTCGGCCGCGTCCGGTCCCTGGATGTCGATCTTGCCCAGGGTCGAGGCGTCCAGCATGGTCACCGCGCTGCGCGCCGCCAGCACCTCGCGGTTCACCGCGTCCTCCATGCTCTCGCCATCCCTGGGATAGTACCAGGGTCGTTTCCACTGGCCGACATCCTCGAACATCGCGCCATGTTCCACATGCCAGTCATGCATGGCGGTCAGGCGCACCGGGTCCATGAACGCGCCGACATTCCGGCCGGCAATGGCACCCAAGCTGGTCGGCGTATAAGGTGGGCGGAAGGTGGTGGTGCCGGTCTCGGGAATGGAGGCACTCTGCAATTCCGCCATGATGGCCAGCGCATTGACGTTCGAGGTCTTGCCCTGGTCGGTGCCCATGCCGGTCGTGGTATAGCGCTTCAGATGTTCGATCGACACGTACCCCTCGCGATGGGCCAGGTGTACGTCGGCCGCCGTGACGTCGTTCTGGAAGTCAATAAAGTGTTTGCCGCCCCGGCCCAGCCGCTTGCCCGACGGCACGACCCAGACCGGCATGATAGCGCCTTCTTCCACCTCGCCCGCTTTTGGGGCGGTGGGTGCCTTTCTGACATTGAATCCGGTATCGCGGGCGGCGGCTAGCCCCGCCCTCAGGCCCTCGGTCAGACAATCGGAAAGTTTCATGGAGCCGTTGCAGGCCCCGGCGGAACGCTCATCTGAAAAGGATTTGTCGGGCACGAAGGCGGCCAGCCGATCGTCGAACCGCAGCTTGCCGCGCGATTGGCTGAACAGGTGAACGGTCGGGTTCCAGCCGCCTGACATGGCGACCAGATCGCAGCCGATGGAGTGCGAACCGCCGATGACGGTCTTGCCGTCCTCGCTCAGTTCGCGGATGACAACGCCGGTGACCCGCTTGCCGCCATTGACTCTCACGACGGCCTGGCCGTCCATGATCTCGATCCCGGCAGCGCGCGCCGCATCGACCAACGTTCCGCACGGCGCCTTGCGTACGTCCACCACGGTAACGGAAGCGCCGGCGCGCTGCAGGTCCAGCGCCGTGTCGTACGCGCTGTCGTTATTCGTGAAGACCGCAGCCCTGCGGCCCGGCAGAACCGCGTAACGATTGACATACGTACGCACGGCGCCCGCCAGCATGACGCCGGGACGGTCGTTGTTCAGAAAGGTCAGCGGCCGCTCGATCGCGCCGGTCGCCAGCACCACCTGTTTCGCGCGCACTTGCCAGAAACGCTGGCGCGGGGTCTTGCCGTCGGGCTCCTCGCCAAGATGGTCGGTGACCCGCTCAAGCAGTGTCAGGAAGTTATGATCGTAATAGCCGGAAACCGTGGTGCGCGGCAGGATCGTCACCTCGGCCATGGATCGCAGCTCGTCCATGATTTCCGCGACCCAGTCGGCGGCCGGCTTTCCATCGATCTCGCACGTATCGGACAATAGCGAGCCGCCCAACTCCGACTGCTCGTCGGCCAGGATCACACGCGCGCCCGCGCGGCCCGCGGCCAGTGCTGCAATCAGGCCCGCCGGTCCGCCGCCCGCCACCAGAACGTCGCACCATTGATGGCGCTGTTCATAGCGGTCCGGGTCATTTCCGGCCGGCCCCTTGCCCAGCCCGGCGGCATTGCGGATGAATTTCTCATAGGTCATCCACAGGCTGGCCGGCCACATGAAGGTCTTGTAATAGAAGCCCGAGGGCAAGAAGCGGGAGAACAGGCTGTTGACCGACCAGACATCGAAGGCCAGCGACGGCCAGCGGTTCTGGCTTTCCGCCTTCAGCCCGTCGAACAGCTCCACCTGGGGGGCGCGCATGTTGGGTTCGGTCCGCGCGCCCTCGCGCAGCTGCACCAGCGCATTGGGCTCCTCCGCGCCGGCCGAGAGAATGCCGCGCGGGCGGTGATACTTGAAGCTGCGGCCAACCAGATGCACGCCGTTCGCCAACAGCGCCGAGGCCAGCGTATCCCCTTCATAAGCGTGCCAGGTGATCCCGTCGAACTGGAAGCGCGCCGGCCGGTCGCGATTGATGCGCCCCCCCTCGGGCAGGCGAAATTTCTGGGTCATCTGGCCACCTTGGGGCGCTTCTCGCCCATGCGATAGACCGCGAGGATCCGGTCGCTGACCGTGTCGCGCGCCACGTTGAACCAGCGGCGGCAGCCATGGTTATGCACCCAGCGCTCGTAAAAAACGCCCTTGCTGTTGGACCGGTTGAACAGATAGTCGGCCCATTCCGCGTCTGAAATAGCGTCTGGGTCCTTCGGCCGCGCGATATGGGCCTCCCCATGGCAGTGGAATTCCGTCTGCTGCCGCGGCCCGCAATAAGGACAATCGATCAGGAACATGGCGACATCTCTCCTCAGTGCGCGACGGCGGCGGCGCCGGCTTCGTCGATCAGGAAACCGGTACGGAAGCGGTCCAGCGAGAACGGTCCTGCAATGTCATTCGGCTCGCCGTTGGCCAGCGTCGCCGCGAAGGCATGGCCGGACCCGGGTGTGGACTTGAAGCCGCCGGTGCCCCAGCCGCAATTGATGAACAGGCCCTCGACCGGCGTCTTGCCGATGATCGGACTGCGGTCGGGCGTCACGTCGACGATGCCGCCCCACTGGCGCATCAGCTTCATCCGCGAGACCATGGGCACCAACTCGCACAGCGCGCCCATGATGCCCTCGATGATGTCGAAGCCGCCGCGCTGTGAGTAGGACACATGCAGGTCCGACCCGGCGCCGATCACAAACTCACCCTTGTCGGACTGGCTGACATAGACATGCACCGCACTGGACATCACAACGCAGTCCAGCACAGGCTTGATCGGGTCGGACACCAGCGCTTGCAGGGGGTTGCTCTCCACCGGCATGCGGAAGCCCGCCATGTCGGCCAGCACCGAGGAATGGCCCGCGACCGCGACGCCGACGCGCTTCGCCTTGATCCGGCCGCGCGTGGTCTCGACGCCCTCGATACGGCCATTATTGATGACGAAGCCGGTGACCTCGCAGTTCTGGATGATATCGACGCCGCGCTGGTCGGCGGCGCGGGCGTAGCCCCACGCCACCGCGTCGTGGCGTGCGGTGCCGCCGCGGCGCTGTATCGAGGCGCCGATGATGGGATAACGCGAGTCGGGCGAGACGTTCAGGATCGGTGCCGCGGCCTTGACCTGGGCGGCGTCCAGAATCTCCGAATCCACACCGTTCAGGCGGATGGCGTGGACGCGGCGGTTCAGTTCGCGCCAGTCATGCAGGTTATGGGCCAGGTTCATCACCCCGCGCTGGCTGAACATAATGTTGAAATTCAGGTCATGCGACAGGCCTTCCCACAGCTTCAGGGAATGTTCGTAGATTGCCGCGCTTTCGTCCCACAGATAGTTGGACCGCACGATTGTGGTGTTGCGCCCGGTATTGCCACTGCCCAGCCAGCTTTTCTCGATCACTGCGACATTGTTGATGCCGTGCTCTTTCGCCAGGTAGTGAGCGGTCGCCAGGCCATGTCCGCCGCCGCCGATCACCAAAATCTCGTATTCCGGCTTCGGGTCGGGGCTACGCCAGGCGCGCTGCCAGTTTTCGTGATAGCTCAGGGCATTGCGTACAAGGCTGAAAACCGAATACTTCGCCATCGGCGGACCTCCCTTCCGGCTGCGCGACTACAATGCGGCAGACGCCGCATCCGCGCAAGCCGAGATGGCTAATCCCTAGGGCTGGCGGGCGAGGCGATCAAGCCTCTGTGCGACGGGAAATCCCGATCCGGCGACGCTGCCGAGGCGCTGAAACGGATCGTGACCGATCGCACTCGCGGTCAATCGCCTGAACTCGCTTTACACCAATGACTAAAGCCGGTTCACTGAGTTGCCGGATTTCCGAAGGCGATACCGATCGGCCCGGATCGGCTCCAAGGCAGCATGAAAGGCGGCGCCCATCGGGGCATGTCCTCTCGGTCAATAACCTACTTTTTTGGCGGCACCTGACAGCCACAAGTATTACTTGTATCACATTATAGATTATCTTGCGGTCTTTATTCGAAAGGGATGCTTGGGGCTTGTTCGGCAGGTCGAGAAAAATCCGATATTTGTTATAGTGCATATGTATAATTAACTGAATATTAAGGCATCTGCAGTCAAACTGGAAACTGGGACTATCTTTTTTGTCCGATCATCGGTTGCGGTTTGTCCAAAAGGGGACGAACAGTCCCGTATCCGGACACCGGTGTCCCGGAAGTTGAAATCTTGTTCATCATACAGGAGTGGAGTAAGTGAGAGGATTACTTATCGTTGCCACGGCAGTCATTTTCATGGCGCCGGCGGCGCATGCGGCGGGCGAGCAGGAGGGAGCGATCCGCGAACTGGTCGAAAGCCAGATCAGGGCCTGGACCGTCAGTCCTACGATTGTCGCGGCGATCAATATTCAGAACCGCAATCATGCCGGCCTGGATCAGGCCGACATCGACGCACTGGACAAGAAGTGGCGCGCGGAAACCTCGGCCGGCGCGAAGCCCTTGATCGATGAACTTCTCGACCGGGCCGCCTCCAGGGAACTCAGCCGTTACAAGAACGAGGGCGAAGGCCTGTTCACCGAGATTTTCGTCATGGACAACAAGGGTCTCAACGTGGCGCAGAGCGACGTGACCTCCGATTACTGGCAGGGCGACGAGGCCAAGTGGCAGAAAACCTTCCTTGCCGGTCCGGATGGCATGTTCATCGACGAGGTGGAATTCGACGAATCGACGCAGACCTATCAGGCACAGGTCAGCCTCTCGATCACCGATCCCGACACCAACGAAACAATCGGCGCGATAACGGTCGGCGTCAATGTAGAGCTGTTGCCTGAATGATACCGCTTCGGCGCAATAAGAATTGGGAAAACGGTTAGAGGGAATATCCGTCATGAATACCGCACCGGCCGGCGAGGCCGCTAAAACCGCCTCGTCCGAAGGAAAGAGAAATGCTTCCGTCCGGCAGGGATTCTGGACGATAGGACGCAAGATCGCTGGCATCGTCGCGACCATGGTCATCGCCGGCATTGTCGGCATGACGGTGATCAGCGCCAATACGCAACAAAAGGACCTGCGCATGATGTCGCAGGATACCGGCATTACTGTAACGGGGATGTTGTCTGGTGCGGTGTCGGGCGGCGTCCGCTGGAAGAAGGCCGACCGTATCGAGGCCGCCTGGACCGACCTCGTGAAGGAAGAGGGCTCGACCATTGTGGATATTGTGGTTTGGGATGCCGATGATGCGGCGTTGGCCAAGTACCGGTCCGATAAATGGGATCCCTTAGACCTTGCCAATTTCCGCGCGAAATGGAACTCGCGGCTGGACGCCGGCAAAATGGCCGTCATTGTTCACGAAAACCACCTTATCGTGGCCGCGCCGGTGGTCACGGGCGCCGACAATACCCGCATCGGCACGCTGGCCGTCGCGTGGAGCCTGGACACGCTCAATGAGAAAGTATCCAGCGCCATGCTGACCCAGGCCGGAGTGGGCGGTGTGGTTGTGACTCTCCTGATTTTCATGCTGCTGTTCTCGCTGAACCGCACGGTCAACAAGCCGATCAAGGTGATGACCGATACGATGACCAGGCTTGCCGAGGGCGATATCGATGCCGTGGTTCCCGACCGGCGCCGTCGCGACGAGATTGGCGGCATGGCCCGGGCGGTCCAGGTCTTCAAGGACAACGCTATCGACAAGATACGCCTGGAACAGGAACAGGCCGAGGCGCATCAGCGCGTCGAGGGAGAAAAGCGCCAGGCTATTATGGAAATGGCCGACCGCTTCGAACTGCAGGTCAAGGAAGTCGTGGATGGCGTTTCATCCTCGGCGACCGAGATGCAGGCGACGGCTCAGCAAATGTCGTCGACCGCCGAAGAGACCAGCCGCCAGTCCGTCAGCGTGGCGACAGCCTCGGACCAGGCTACCGCCAATGTCCAGACGGTGGCCGCCACGGCGGAAGAACTGTCGGCGTCAATCGCCGAAATCGGCCGCCAGGTAATGCAGTCGGCCAAGATCGCCCAGAATGCGGTGGACGAGACCGAGGCGACCAACGAGACGGTCAGGGGCTTGGCAGAGTCTGCGGTCAAGATCGGCGAGGTTGTGGACCTGATCAACGACATCGCCGGCCAGACCAACCTGCTGGCGCTGAACGCCACCATCGAGGCGGCGCGCGCCGGCGAGGCCGGCAAGGGCTTTGCCGTGGTCGCCCAGGAGGTCAAAAATCTGGCCAACCAGACGGCCAAGGCAACCGAGGAAATCTCGGCCCAGATCGGCGCCGTTCAGGAAGAGACCAACAGCGCCGTCACGGCGATTGATCGGATTCGCTCGATCATCGGCGAGGTCAACGACATCGCCACCACGATCTCCTCGGCGGTCGAGGAACAAGGCGTGTCGACGCAGGAAATTGCCCGCAATGTCCAGCAGGCTGCCAGGGGCACGCAGGACGTCAATGAGAATATCGAGAATGTCCGCAAGGCTGCCGGCGATACCGGCGCGGCGGCCGGCCAGGTGCTGAACGCGTCGCAGGAAATGTCGCGTCAGGCCGAAGGTTTGCGCAGCGAAGTCGACCGTTTCCTGCAGGAAATACGAACCGGCTGATTTCCCATTGGAAAACATGTAGTTAAGGGGGCTCCCGCCGGGAGCCCCTTTTTGATATGCGACACATATGTCGCCATTGACAAAATCCTCCAGCCGGGCCAAAGGGGACCAGTGAGCGTTGGGATTAACGGCAGGTTGCCATGTTTAGGAAAATCAGCGGTGAACGGCCGGATCGGATTTCGTTTCTCCTGATTCCCAATTTCTCGATGTCGGCTTTCACGGCAATGCTCGAGCCGATGCGGCTTGCCAACTATTTGACCGGACGCACGCTCTATGAATGGGAAATCCTCAGCCGCGACGGCGGACCGGTGTCGGCGTCGAACGGGGTCTGG
>CAJHYK010000030.1_pt1 | contig 15135 bp, 16 predicted proteins | sample 9198691 | NCBI WGS metagenome assembly CAJHYK01 (sample SAMEA7708355, study PRJEB35096) | sediment metagenome | biome: marine neritic benthic zone biome [ENVO:01000025]; feature: sediment [ENVO:00002007]; material: shallow marine sediment [ENVO:03000034] sea grass bed [ENVO_01000059] ...
CGCAATCCTTAACCGATAGGGATTACGTTAAAGTTAACAAAAATCCGTTGATTTACACAGGAAATCGATTTCAAGGGCCATCTTCACGAAACAGAACTAACACAAAGAATTCGCCGCACCAAAGTCTTGTTGGCGCGGCGATCAATGCTTGACGGAGACGGTCTCATACCAAGGCTCGCTGATAAGGACCCATGTGATGGTGCTTCGCGGCCCGCCGGGCAGGCGCGGCCCGCGGCGCGATGCCGGCGCATCGGGCAAGGGCCGTAACGCACCCGGCGGGCCGCGAAGCACCACCGAAGGCCGGTTTCCCTTGACCGCTCGCTGCGTTGCGCTCCGCTTGTGGTGCGCACACCACGGCGCGAAGCGCGCCTGACGAACGGACAAGGGAAACCGGTCACATGAGTCTTTATCAGCGAGCCTTGGTATCAGCCGCCGAGGAACAATCGGCCCACTTCCGGGTCCGCCAGCAATTCGTCGCCCGGCCCCGCCATGGCGGTCTCGCCCGACACCAGCACATAGCCGATATCGGCGAATTCCAGGCCCTTCTTGGCGTTCTGTTCGACCATGATGATGGTCTTGCCTTCGCCATGCTGCAGGTCGTCGAGGATCTCGAACACCATGTCGATGAAGCGCGGCTCCAGCCCGATCGACGGTTCGTCGACCAGCAGGACCTCGGGATTCATCACCAGGGCGCGGGATATTTCCAGCAGGCGCCGCTCGCCACCCGACAGCACGCGCGCCAGATGCTTGCGCCGCTCCGCCAGCCGGCCGTATTTTTCGAAGACCCTCTCCGCGGCTTCCCTGGCCTGCGCCGGGCTGTCCATCAGATAGCCGCCCATCCAGAGATTTTCCTCGACGGTCATGCCGGGGAAGACGGACTTGTCCTGCAGGATGTAGGCGATACCGGCCTTCTTCAGCTTGTCGTTGGAGCCCAGCGACGTGACGTTGAGTTCTTTGCCTTTGCCGCCGACCGTGATCCGCCCGCCGAAGATGCGGGTGAAGCCGAAGATGGAATGCAGCACCGTCGACTTGCCGGCCCCGTTCGGGCCGATCAGGCAGAGCGATTGCCCCTTGGCGACCTGGAGATTGAAGTCGTGCAGGATTTCCATCTTGCCGTAGCCGGCCCGCAGATGCTCGATGGTGAGATAAGGATCGTTGTTGGCCAGCGCCGCGATCCGTTCGGCCGAGACGCCCTCCTTGGCCAGCGCCGCCGCCTGGCGGTTGACGTCCTCGACCGAAATGACCGTTTCGACCGAACCCGCGTGGTATCCGGTCGCGGCCTTCTTGTCCTTGTCCTTGCCGGCCATCAGTGCGCCCCCAGATAAGCATCGATGACACGCTGGTCGGTCTTGATGGTCTCCGGCGTGCCTTCGGCGAGCATCTCTCCATGCGCCAGACAATAGATATGTTCGGCCAGGTTCATGATGACCCGCATGTTGTGTTCAATCACGAAAAGCGTAATCCCGAATTCCTCGTTGGCCCGCTTCAGCCGGTCTATCAGCCCGTTGATCAGCGTCGGGTTGATGCCCGCCGTCGGTTCGTCGAGCAGCAGGACCTTCGGGTCGTTCATCAGCGCCATGGCGAATTCCAGCAGCTTCTGCTGGCCGAACGACAGGTCGCCCGCCATCAGTTTGCGCTTGCCGTAAAGCCCCACGAACTCAAGCAGGTGTTCCGCCTTTTCAAGCTCCCGGCTGGAATGATCGCCGAAGATCTCGAGAAATCCCATGCTGCGGTGCGGCACCGAGATCAGCATGTTCTTGACGCAGTTCATGTTGCCGTAAATGCGCGTCTGCTGAAAGGTGCGCAGCATGCCGAGGCGGGCGATCTGCGGCACCTTGAGCTTCGAAATCTCCCGCCCCTCGAACCGGATGGAGCCGCCGTCGATCGGGTGGTAGCCGACGATCGAGTTGAACAGCGTCGTCTTGCCCGACCCGTTGGGACCGATCAGGCCGGTGATGCCGCCTTCGGTCACATCCATGCTGACATCCTTGTTGGCCTGGACGCCGCCGAACGCCTTGGAAACGTTCCTGACTTCGATCATTTCCGCCATCACGCCGCCTCCTCTTCGCCGGCCGGGGCCTTTTCGACCTCGATGCCGAAGAATTCAGGCCATTTGTCCTGGGCCCAGCCCATGATGCCCTGCTGGAAGAAGACGACGTTGACGATAATCAGCACACCCAGCGCCACCCATTGCCAGCCAAGCATATAGGTCCAGGTCACTTCCTTGATGACGTGGAAGATCGTGGCGCCGATGACCGGCCCCCAGAGCGTTCCCTTGCCGCCCAGGAGCGACATCACCACCATGAAAATGCCGAAAGTGACGGTCGGGAAGGCCACTTCCATCGGCTCCACCAAACCGGTCATATTGCCGAAGACCGCGCCCGACATGCCCAGAAAGAATGCCGATACCGACCATGCGATGATCTTGTATCGCGTCGTGTGGACGCCCATCGCCTCGGCCTTTTCCTCGTCGTCGCGGATCGCGTTGATGGCGAGCCCGAAGCGCGTCGTATAAAGCCAGCGGACGCTCAGGAAAGTCAGGATCGCGAGAACGAACAGAATGGTGTACGAAACCAGGGATTTTTCGTCCGGCGGGCCGGGATAGACAGGCATTGCGATGCCGCTGCCGCCGCCGATCCATTCCCATGTGCTGGCCAGTTCGCGGGCCGACAGGGCGATGCCCAGGGTACCGATCGCGAAATAGGGGCCGCGCAGGCCGAACATCACCCTGCCGATGACGATGGCGAACAGCACACAGCCCACCGCGGCCACCGCCATGCCGGCGAAAACGCTGACGAAGTAGTCGCCGTATTCCAGCACGAGCTGCTCGCCGCCGCGCGCCGAAGTATAGGTGCCGACGTCGGTAAACATGCCGACCTGGACCACCGCCGACAGATACATCCCGGCGCCGAAGAAAAATATGTTTCCCAGCGAATTGTAGCCCATCTGCCCACCGGCGATATCCCAGGTCAGGGCGAACAGGATCATCATCCACAGGAGCGCGACCTGGGTGGTATAGCCGGGAAAGAGAAACGGCGCGGCGACCCCGAAAGCCAGAATCGCGGCATATAGAGCGGGGGATTTCCAGTTACCGGTCATGGCTTACTGCACCACTTGCCGATGTTGCGCCATCTGGATTTGCCGCCAGACCAGGACCACGACCAGCAGGCCGACCACGGTCGCCTGCTGGAACTGGGCGCCGAGGACGAAGCCGGAATATTGCTCGGCCATGCCGAGCCCCAGGCCGGCCAGGATGACCCCCGGCAAATTGCCCAGGCCGGCAGCCGTGACGATGACGAAGGACCTGATCGAATGCGGCACGCCGTAAAACGGCTGAATCACCCAGATCATGGAAACCAGCACGCCGGCCGCGCCGCAGATCGCCGCGTTCAGCGAGTAGGTGAAGGCATAGACCTTCTCGGTATTGATTCCCATGACCTTGGCCGCCCGGGGGTCCTGGGACGTGGCCCGGATCGCCTGGCCCATGCGGCTCTTCTTCATGAAGACGATCACGCCGGCGGCCAGCAGGACCGCCAGTGCGAAAGAAATGAACTTGATTTCGGCCACGGTCACCAGCCCGCCAAAAAAGGACCGGGTGCCGAATCCCGATTCGGCGGTTCGCACTTCGGGTCCGTAGGCCAGGTTGAGCGCCTGCTGGACAACGAGTGCGATGCCGAATGTCGCCAGCAGCGACGTAAACAGATCGCGCGTGATGACATACTTGATAATCGCCACATAAAGCACCCAGCCGAACCCGAACATCAGGATGGCGACAATAGGCAGGCTCAGGATTGGATGAACGCCATAGGTACCCAAGTGCCAGGTGAGATAGCCGCCCATGATGACGAACTCGCCCTGGGCCAGGTTCTTCACGTTCATCACGCCCCAGACCAGGGCCAGGCCGTAGGCGGCGAGGACGAATATGGCGCCAATGAAAAGCCCGTCCAGAAGCAACTGGACATTGAGCGACGGGGCGAGCGTCAGCAGATTGATATTGTCAAGCATTGCGACCCATTGAGCATTGATGCGGAATCCGGAAAACCAGTTGCCCCCGCCTTGCACGGGCGGGGGCTGAAACTGGACAGAAAGTCTGGCTCTTACTTACCCTTGCGAGGCCATTCGACCGGGTGCGACGCGTATTTCGACGGCGCCACAACGACATACTCGCCGTTCTGGATCTGCCGCAGAACCATCGGCTTTGCGATGTTGTTGCCGGCCGGGGAAAACTTGATGGGGCCGTAGAAGGTCATCGTATCGGTCGCGGCAATCGCGTCGCGAACCTTCGCGGTGTCGAAGGAATTGGCACGCTCCAAGGCCTCTTTCCAGACCAGCACCGCCGCCGACGCCTGGGCCGCCTGGTACGGTACGTTGGTGTAACCCTCAAAGGACGCCTTGAACAGCTTGTCGTAATCGGCCGCAGAGCCGAAATACTTATCGCTGTAGCTCAGCGTTTCGGCCCACTGGGTCGGGCACAGATAGCCGTCGGCGGACGCACCGAACTGCTGCACGATCTTGGCCCCCTCGCAATGCGTCATGGCGATGATCGGAACATCGACCTGCAGTTCCTTGATCTGACGGGCCGCCGTAACCGCACCCTTGTTATGACCGGAAATCACCAGCAGGTCGGGCTTGACGGCCTTGACCTTGGTCAGGGTCGCGGAAATGTCGGAAAGATCGGTCGGCATCTTGTCGTCGATCACCGTCTGCATGCCGAACTTCTTCATATCGTCCAGCACGCCGGCGCGGACGTCGAGCGAGAACGCGTCGTTCTCGAAGACCAGGGCCACGCGCACGTCCGAGGGCTTCTTGCCGTTCTTTTCGGCGATCTCCGCGGCCAGCGAGACGGCGCTGGCGAGATACTGTTCCGAGGTCGACAATACCGCGAAAAGGTACTTGTATCCCTTATTGAACAGTGCCCGCGACGCGCCTTCCGCCTCGATCATGGGGACGTTGTACTTCTCGGTCACCGGGGCCGCGGCGATGGTTGTCGCCGAGCTGTACGGGCCGAGGATAAACTTGACCTCGTCCTGCTTTATCAGACGTTCGAGAAGCTGCGCCGTGCGGGCCGGGGTCGATTCGTCGTCGTAGTAGACGATTTTCAGCTTGTAGGATTTGCCGCCGACCTTGACGCCGCCCATCTCGTTGATTTTCTTTGCCGCCAGATCGTATCCGTTCTGGCTGTCGAGGCCGTTGGAGGAGTATTTGCCGGTCAGCGAGATCGCCGAGCCGAGGGTGATCGTGTCGCCTTCCACCTTCGCCTGGGCCGGTGCGCCGGCCAGCAGAGCCATGGCGGCAACGCCCATTACGGCGATGGCGCCGCGGCGAGTAAATTTCAGGATATCTAGGGTCATTTTTTCCTCACCTGTTTCCCTGCCCGATGCGACCGGGCTATTAGTTGATCCCGCGGATGCGGGGGAAGCGCTAACCTATGAAAGTATGATCGATTTGGCCACCTTTTTTGCATACAAACCGCTAAATTGATTTTCGTATACGAACAGAGACAGATGCGGACAGAAAGTTGAAAAACAACAAATACGAGACTTTGACTCTTGCCATTCCCGTGGACGGCGTGGCCCTGCTGACCCTGAACCGGCCGCAGGCCGCCAACGCCTTCAATACGAGAATGGGCGAGGAGCTTGGTGACTTCTGGAAAGGCTTGCTGGACGACCCGGGGGACATGCGATGCCTGGTGGTGACCGGCGCGGGCGAGCGCGCCTTCTGCGCCGGGGCCGACCTGAAGGAACGCCGTGAAATGTCCGACGAGGACTGGCGGCGTCAGCATGCCATCTTCGAGGATGCGTTCTACGCCATGATGGATTGCCCCATCCCGGTGATCGCCGCGGTGAACGGCGCCGCCTTCGGGGGCGGTTTCGAACTGGTGCTGGCGTCCGATTTCGCCTATGCCGCCGATACGGCGCGATTCGCCCTGACCGAGACCACGCTGGGCATCATCCCCGGCGTCGGCGGCACCCAGAACCTGCCGCGCGCCTGCGGCGAACGCCGCGCCAAGGAGATCGTGCTGACCGGACAGCCCATCGATGCGGCACGGGCCCTGGAATGGGGAATCGTCAACCGCGTCCTGCCGCCGGCTTCGCTGATGCGGGAAACGCTGGACACGGCCGGTCGGATCGCCGCCAACGCGCCGATCGCGGTTCGCGCCGCCAAGGAGGCGCTGTCGCGCGCCACCGGCCTGCCGCTCAAGCAGGGGCTGGAGGTCGAGATCGAATGCTACCGCCGCACCATCGAGACCGAAGACCGGCGCGAGGGCATGCTGGCCTTCAACGAAAAACGCAAACCCGTTTTCAGGGGCAAATGATGAGCGAATCACCGACAACCATGGAACTGGGCAAGGATTATGCGGAAATCCGCGAAGCCGTCGCGCGCCTGTGCGACGGCTTTCCCGGCGAATACTGGCGCCGGCTGGACGCGGACGGCGCCTACCCGGAAGAATTCGTCGACACCCTGACCCGCGAGGGCTGGCTCGCCGCCCTCATCCCCACCGAGTATGGCGGCTCGGGCCTGCCGCTACGCGCGGCCGCGGTGATTCTCGAGACGATTCATGCATCCGGCTGCAACGCCGGCGCCTGCCATGCCCAGATGTATGTCATGGGAACCCTGCTGCGGCATGGCAGCGCGGCGCAGAAGGAACGATATCTGCCGGCCATCGCCGCGGGCGACTTGCGGCTGCAGGCCTTCGGCGTCACCGAGCCCTCCACCGGGTCGGACACGACGCAGATCAAGACCCGCGCGGTGCGCGACGGCGACCACTTCGTCATCAGCGGCCAGAAGTTGTGGACCAGCCGGGCGTTACAGTCCGACCTGATGCTGCTGCTGGCAAGAACAACGCCACTCGATAAAATAACGAAACGCGGCAATGGCTTGACGGTATTTCTTGTTAATCTGATCGAGGCCGTCGGCCATGGCGTGGAAATCCGTCCGATCGATGCCATGATCAATCACAACACCACGGAAATATTCATAGACCAGTTGAGAGTTCCAGCCGATTCCATTGTTGGAGAAGAGGATATGGGGTTCTGGCATATTCTCGACGGCATGAATGCGGAGCGCATCCTGATCGCCGCCGAGGCGCTGGGCGACGCCCGCTGGTTCACCGCCAGGGCGGCGGCCTACGCCGCCGAACGGGAAGTCTTCGGCCGGCCGATCGGCGCCAACCAGGGCATCCAGTTCCCGATCGCCCGGGCCCATGCCGAAACCGAGGCGGCCGATCTGATGGCCCGCAAGGCGGCTGCCCTGTTCGATGCCGGGGAGCGCTGCGGCGCGGAAGCCAACATGGCGAAGATGCTGGCGTCCGAGGCCGCCTGGCATGCCGGCGATTCCTGTTTCCAGACTTTCGGCGGTTTCGCCTTCGCCCGCGAATACGATATCGAGCGCAAATGGCGCGAGACCCGCCTGTTCCAGACAGCGCCGATCTCCACCAACATGATTCTGGCCTATATCGGCCAGCATGTGCTGGGACTGCCCCGTTCCTACTAGAGCCTTTCCCGGCCATATGGCCGGGAAAGGCTCTAGGCTCCGAACCCACAAATTGATTAGCGCAGACTGCGAAGCGCGATTCAACGGCTGCGAAAGGAGACCGTTGAATCGGATTTCCTTAAGAATTTTCCGCCTGCAACTCGGCGAGCAGCTCGTCCATGATTGCGTATCCGCTTTCCCATCCCTTACCCATATTGCTCACAGCGCCAGCAAAACAGGCAATCTCGGCATCGGTCGCTTCGAAAGGCGCCCAAGCCAGCCGCACTTTGGTTCTTGAGCCCTCATCCTCAAATGTCACGGTTGTTAAAAGGACGCGGGGCCAGTCCGGCATCTTTGGATTTGATACGGTGTTCCACTCTGAATCTGTAGAGGAGTGGTGATGCCAAACGAGCCGCTCCAGCGGCGCTATTTCCTTGAAAACAACTTTACTGAGCATGGAGTTTTCACCCCATTTCATCTCGTTGAGCCAGACCCCACCGGGCTTCAAGTCAAATTTGTGGATGATCGTTTCCACGCCTGGGCCATACCACCGCGCGAGCAATTCAGGATCGGTCCAGGCGCGCCAGACCATTTCACGGGGAGCATCGAACACTCGGTCAAGTATGTATTCAGGTATTTCACTCATTGCCTTCTTTCTATTCATTGTTTTGTTTCATATGGTTAAGGACGTCATCCAGCTGATCAAAGCTCGTCTCCCAATAAGCTTTGAATTCGGCAAGCCAGTCGACGGCAGCCGCCATATTCTCAGCCTTCAATCTCGCAGGGCGGCGTTGTTCATCGACGCCTCGCTCGATCAATCCCGCTCGTTCCAGAACCTTCAGATGCCTCGAAACCGCGGGTTGGCTAATTTCAAATGGCGCTGCGATCTCATTCACCGAAGCCTGACCATCAGCGAGCCTTGACAGTATTGCCCGCCGCGTAGGGTCAGCCAACGCTGCAAAAACAGCGTCGAGATTCGTTTGTGAATTTATATAACCTTGTTGTTCCATAACATAAACGTTATATTAATATGCGATTCTGTCAACAGGTTTTATTGCATCCGTTTAGGTCAATGGCAGTTCGGACGTCTGCGCGGCGGACGTACGACAAACACCCATGCGCCTGCGAAACAACCTTGTCGCCCAATCGCTGTCATCCTGACGGGCGGCCATGTCGCGGTTTGCTATGAGTCTGAAGCTTAGGATATCCGCCCAAATATCAGGCAATTTAACTAAATGCCTGTTAAAGTCGCACCCATCTTCCGTTCCAGGTGCGGCAGGCGAGCCCCGGAATCAGCCTGTCGCCGCCAGCTTCGCTGATCACCTGGCGGAAGGTCCGGCAGAACTGGCCCGCTTCCGTTTTCATGGTCTTGGTCACCACCATCGTCACAGCGATATTGCCCTCGCTGGATCGCCAGTTCGCCGGCTTTCCCGACGGCATGCGCTCCAGCGTCTGCTGCTCGAGATCGTAGAGCGCCCGCTTGGCGTCGCGGCTCAAACCATCGAACCCCTGCTGGATCGAGACCAGCTCGGTATCCCGTGTGTCGCGGCCCAGAAACCTGTCGACCCGTCGCACGTAATGGCCGATCTCCGGCACATAGTACCAGGTTCGGTTCTCGCGCCATTTCCCCCGGCTGTAACGGTCGCAGGCGATCTCGATCGAGTCGAACCGGCCGAACTGCACCTCGACCACGGACTTGCCGACCACCGTGCAGATCCACTCGCGGTAAAACAGCCGCTCGCCGTTCTGCCCGTCGAGTTTGACCCGCACTTCGCTCTTGAACTGCCGCCTCGTTCCGGGAATCAGCGGCCACAGCATATCGGGCGGCACATCGAAGCTGCGCCCCACTTCGCCCCGGTCGGTCGTCGTCCGGATCGAGGGGAAGACGAAATTGGGATAACGCTCGAAACTGGATTCCAGATCGTTGCGCCAGACGACCCGGTCGTCGAGAATTTCCTGGATGGTTTCGGTCCGCCCGCTTGAATAGGTATAGGCGTCGCCCTGCCGGTATGAAGGCAGTTCGCCCAGCGGCGGCCCCTTGTAATCCGGCGGATCGTAATCCGCCGAAAATTTGCCGCGCAGGCTTTCCAGAAAGCCGCCGCCCCCTTCGTCCACCTGCAGGCATCCGGCAAGAATCAGCAGCGCGACAAGAGATGCGCACTGAATCAACCTCCGGGACAACAGGCCAAACAATATCTCCGCCTCGCGCAGCCTAAACCACCCAATATCTCGGGGGCCCCGTTTCGGGAGCCCCCTTCTCCGATCCTGTTATCCCCGCCTGTGCCGACTGCGGGGCGCCATGCCCCGTGACGGCATCAGAATTGCAACTTCGCGCCCGCGCCCGGCGCCGCGATGGCCTCGACCGTCTTGATCCAGCGCCCCTCCTCGCCGGGCTCGCGGCACGCCACACCGTAGTTGGGCTGGTCCGGCGCCGCGCCGGTATCGACCGTCCGGAAAGCCCGGCAGAACGTACCGTCGTCGCGGCGATAGGTCTTGACCGGGACGATGGCACCGCTACGCCCGTTCTCGGGATTGGCCCAGATCACCGCCGCCTCGCTTTTCCTGGTTTCCAGCGCCTCCTGGAAGGCGGCCTCGCGCCACGGATCATTCATGGCGGTGACCGCCCTGGCCTGGTGCGTCATGCCGCCCTGGTTCAGGGCCGACGTGTATTTCTCGAACATCATGCCGCCGCCGACCATCGCCGCGGCGAACACCGCCGCCGTTGCGAAAGCGGCGATCGAGCGCCGGCGCCCCATCGGGATCACCGAGGCCGGTTCGGTCTTCTGCACGGTCCGCACCAGGGACGGGACGTCCGCCTCAATCTCGTCGTCGGGCGCATCGAGAATCATGTTCACGATATGCCGCGGAACCACATCGGTGTCCGCCTCGTCGGACAGGGGGGCCGCGTCGATGACATCCAGCAACCTGTCCGGCACCGCTTCATGCAGAACATGGCTATGGGCGGCACGAATCAGGGAGGCGCTGTCGCGCAGCATCCCCACGACGTCGCGGGCTTCCGCGTCCTCCGCAAGCAGTGCTTCGACCAGCGCCGCGGATTCGGTGTCAAGCTCGCCGTCGGCATATGCGACCAGTGTATTGGCATCGAGCTGTTTCATTACGGCCTCACAAGACTCATGGTTCGTTACGATCTGACCGGTTCTTCCAGGTCCCCTGCCCCGTCACGCCTCGCCGCCGCGTGCGGCCACGGCCCCGGAATCGGGGCCGCCGACCATGCGGTTCAGCGCGAGCCGGGCCCTGGAAAGACGGCTCATCACCGTCCCTACGGGGATCCCGAGCGTTTCGGCGGTTTCCTTGTAGGAATGTCCTTCGACACAAACGAGAAGCAGAACCGAGCGCTGATCCGGCGGCAGGCGCTGCACGCCCCGGCGGACCGCTTCCAGCGTCAGCCGGTTCATGGTGGCCTGCTCGCCATCCAGGCCGGGGGCCTGCTGGGTTTCCGGGTCGACGACCGACAGGTGGCTGCCGCGCAGCTTGCCCATGCGGATCGCGTCGATCCACAGGTTCTGCATGATGCGGAACATCCAGCTGTCCAGCCTTGTCCCCGGCTGCCACTGGCCGATTCGCTGAATTGCCCGCTCGCAGGCAGCCTGCACCAGATCGTCCGCTTCCTCTTCCGATCCGGTCAGGCCCCGTGCAAAGCGCCTGAGGCGCGGCAGCAAGGCAATCATCTCGGCTTTCGTACGCTTGTCCAAAGAGACCTTCCCTTAACCGTTCAGAACTCTTAACGAACTGGGTTGGAGTTTATTCCAGCGTTTGTAAAAAAAAGCTGAAGATGGCGTGGCGGTTGTTAATATCCGGGCGATACCGCCAATATTTTTCATCAAGATTTACGGAAATTTAGAACATCCGGCGCACTCTCGACCGTGGCTGCCCGAAGTCGCGGCCGGCCGGCCCGGCGCCGTAATATTTTTTTCGATCTGCCATGGAATAATGCCGGCGCTGTTTCGTTGTCCCTGCATAACGCGCAAAAATGCGCACGGGGGATCGAACCCAACCCAGTTCGTGAGGACGAGTTCCGAGATGATGCACATGTCCGGTTTCTCCACGGCAGGAAAGACCAGCGCCCTTCGCGTGGCCGCGCTGACTTCCGTCTGCGTTATCACCTTGGCGACTGCAACCGCCTTGCCGGTCGCCCTCGACGATCATGGACTGGCGGTCAACGCCGCCTTTGCCGGCAACGGCAACGGCAACGGTAATAGCGGTGGAAACGGCAATGGCAATGGCAACGGCAATGGCCGGGACGGCGCGCCGGGCCAGCAGAAGCAGCTGGCCGACGACCAGTCCTCGGCCGACGATGACGCCGTCACCGCCGTCGCCGAAGGGACTGCCGCGGACGGCGGCGATATCGAACAGCCTGGAATCATGCCGATCGCCGAAGATGCGCAGCCCGCGAACAATAAGGTGATCAAGGAACTCGCCGGGCTGCCCGAGGAATCGGAACTGTCGGAAGAGGAGGAACTGGAAGCGATCCGGAGCGGCTGGGGCACCTGGCGCACCGCCGATGGCCCGGAATCCGTGATCGCCCAGTGAGGATTTACCGTTTCCGCCTGGTCGACGGGAATGGCGGGAGTACAGACCAATATCACGTCCAGTCTTTACGGCGGAGGGGAGACCCTCCGCCGCTTTTTTGCGTATGGCCGGGCCCCGCCCCCGTTAACCGGATATTAAGCAACGCGCTTAACCGACTGTTCAGGATTTAGTGCTTCAATATGGGATGTTCGGGTAGCTGTATTCGCCTGGCGGCGGCCCCTGCGGGAAACCGGCCGGCCCATGAAACGCCAGACGAACGGAAAGCAAGGAAACTGCCCGTGTTCGACGAACCGAACGAGGCTGAAGCCAATTCGGCCCGCCAGACGCCCGGAGGGCGCTATGATTGAGACAGGACATTTGAATAGCGGCGAGATCCGGAATGCCGCGCAAGGGCCGACGCTCCAGCCCGCCACGCCGACTGTCGTTCGGGGCGGATTGCGCAAACGGCTTTGCGCCGGCGTTGCCGCATGCGTCTTTACGCTCTCGCTTGTCGCGCCGGTTTCCATCGATCTCGCAACCGGCGAAATTGCCCCCAACGCCGCCCTGGCGGGCAATGGCGACGGCAATTACGGCAAGGGCAAGGGCAATGGCGGCGCCAACGGCGACAATCCCGGAAAGGGAAATGGTCGCGGTGGCGGCGACGACGACGACGATGACGATGACGATCACGATGGCGACGACGACGACGATGACGATAATAATAACGACGACGATGACAATAATAATGACGACGACCAAGACGATGGCACCGACGACGGCGACGCCGTGGGTCCCACTATTCCCGTAACGGAAGAAGACGGCGATCGGGGTTCCGGCGCGGATGCCGCCGCCGGTATGGCCGACGCGGATTTCGCCGAAACGATCGACGCCGTCGCCGGCGCCCCCGCGGAAGGACCGATGGCGGCCCCGGCCGCGCCCGCCTTGCCGACGATCAGCCAGCTGTTCTCCATGGGCGACGAGGCGGCAGTGACCGCCGAGAACGAGCTGGAGCTGATCGCCAACGGCTGGAATACGCCCAACTGACAATCTCCGATTGACATCCCGGTCTGCGGAACGGACTGTGGTCCGTACCGTCCTGCAAGGCTGTCCCGGTGATGCTGCCTGTGAGCTGGCACGCGCGTTCGCGCGAAGATAGAATTACTCCTTTTGATCAGTATCAGAGAATTAGTATAGCATAAAAGCCACTTCTATTGGGGTATGGCTTTACTATTTTTTTACATTTTACCTCTATAGTCCAATGAGCTTATGGCCATTGGGGTCGAACCATCATGCCATCTTGGCGAAAGAAGCTGGAAATGGCATGACGAAGCTGGGTAAGGAGCTTCAGTTGGAAATGTTTTTCAAGGGGATCACATTCAAGGCGATCGGACGCCGGCGCCGCATTGTTGCGGCGGCGGGGTTCCTTACGCTGCTTGTCTGTCTCACCAGCACGGCTCCCACCGCCGCGCAAGGAAACAAGCCCATAAAGACCAAACTGCTCCAGGATATGGAATTCGGTGCGGTCGTGGCGACCGCGCCCACGGGAACCGTGATCCTCTATCCATCGGGTCAGAGTCCCCTGTACAGCGGCGTCGTTCCAATGGGTGGCGTCGTCTCGCCGGCGGCGTTTCAGATTAGCGGCGAGAAACTGCAGCCCTTCACGATCATCTTGCCAGGCTCGCCGGTCGTCATACCCGGCCCGACCGGCGACATGATCATCGACGGTTTCGTATCCGAGCCGCCGGCCGGCGCCAACGGAGTGTTCAACGCGCAGGGCAAGGCGACCGTAACGGTGGGCGCCACGATGTATGTGACCGACCAGCTGAGCGCCGGCCCTTATAACAGCACGTTCGACCTGATCGTGTCGTATTGAGCGGTTCGAGCGCGCGCTGTGGCATGATTGTTGCTTGCTACCTATTTTGATTGGAGTTTTTCTATTCCAAATTTGCATAATGGGCCAAAAAGGTCCGACATATAACCATATCAGGCTATTTTTCTGGCTTGGTGCTTTTCAGAAGGAGTAAATTATTATGTTATTCAGGAAATTTTCCATTGTCGCGCTGGTCGCCATGGCGATCGGCAGTTTCACCGCCCTGACGGCCGCCGACGCCAACGCACAGGCCTCGGCCACCCAGAGCGCCAATATCAACGCGCTGATCAACAACCCGCTCGTCCTCGCCAAGACCGGGGATATGAACTTCGGCGAGATCGCGCCCAGCACCGCCGCCACGACGGTGATCATCGATCCCGATGGCGGCGTCAACGGTGCCAGCACGGCGATCGGCCTCGGCGGCACGCCTACCGCCGCCGATTTCGAGGTTTCGGGTCTTCCCGGCCAGACTTATTCGGTCACTCTGCCGGTGAACGGCTCCATCGTTCTTACCGGCCCGGGCACCGATATGGCCGTCGACGATTTCACTCATGACGCCTCCGGCAGCTTGAGCGGGGCGGGTTCGCAGCCGAACGCCTTTGGCGTCGGCGCCACCCTCACGGTGGGCGCAAACCAGACGGCGGGCGCCTATAGCGGCTCGTTCGACGTTACCCTGAGCTATAACTGACGGGTGCAGGCTTGTTCTGAGCACCGTGGCCAGTTTCGGATCCGGAAGCGAAGGCCCTTTCCGGCCATCGCTTCCGGAAACCCGACTAACGGTTATCGCAGCCCCGTAGTGGAAGCGGGACAACAGCAAGGCCGCAGCGTTCGAACGGATTGACCAGGTCATGATACATCACAAGACAGCTACAGCGATCGCATTTCTGCTGGCCGTGGCCGCTGCACCCGGGATTGGCCGGGCGGAGACGGCGGACGCATCGGCGAACTACGCCCTTACGGACCCGGCCACGGGCAAGACCGGGACAGTGCGGGTCACCGCGACGGCCATCGTCGCGCAGAATATGATGATCGAATTCGTCACCCCGATGAATTTGGGCTTTTCGGGAGAGCTGGGCGGCACCGAGACCTTGCGCCTGGCCGCCGCCAAGCCTGGCGGGCAGACCGGCAGCAGGCGCGGCGGCCCGCCGCTTTCGGCTTCGGTCGCAGTCCAGGGCCTGCCGAACCAGACATTCGCCGTATCGATCGAGCAGGCCCGTCACGGCGCCAACAGTCCGGAGGGTCCGGTAATCGCGACCTTTACC
>CAJHYK010000034.1_pt1 | contig 14875 bp, 15 predicted proteins | sample 9198691 | NCBI WGS metagenome assembly CAJHYK01 (sample SAMEA7708355, study PRJEB35096) | sediment metagenome | biome: marine neritic benthic zone biome [ENVO:01000025]; feature: sediment [ENVO:00002007]; material: shallow marine sediment [ENVO:03000034] sea grass bed [ENVO_01000059] ...
AGACCATGCTGTCCAACGCCGATCCCGGCGCGCTGCTGGACGATCACGGCATCTGGCAAGATCAGCTTGCCGATCTCGTTGGCGCGCTTGAACTGGTCGCCGGCTTCGTCGTGCTGCTGGTTGGGCTGGCCACGGTCGGCATTGTTATCTTCGCGACGCGAAGCGGGATGGCCGCGCACCAGGACGTTATCGAGGTTCTGCATCTGATCGGTGCGGAGGATGGTTACATCGCGCGCCAGTTCCAGGGTTTGGCCCTGTCGCAGGGCCTGCGGGGCGGGATCATAGGAATCGCCATGGGGGCCGCCACGATCTGGGGCCTGGGTTACGCGGCGGACCACATCGACAGCGCGATACTGCCGCAGGTCAGGCTTCTGGCTTGGCATTGGATGGTCCTGGCGTCGCTGCCCGCAGTGACCGCGCTGATTGCCAGATCGACGGCGAGACGAACGGTGATGCGCAGCCTGACGCGCATGGTATAACGGTTTCGCAACAGAAACGCCAAGCGCCACCCGGTAACAGGGCTGACGATGTTCAAACGCAGGAACGAGAAAAAAAGGCGCCGCCGGACCGCGACAATCCTCGCCTTGGTCGCGGCGATATTTGCGGCCTGGATCTGGGGCCTCGTCCTTTTCATCGAAGGCATTCCCGATTCCCTCGAGGATGAAGAGCGCCGCACCGACGCCATCATCGTGCTGACCGGCGGCAGCCTGCGCCTGGAAAAGGGGTTCGAGCTGCTGTCCGCCAAGATGGCCGAGAAACTGCTGGTCTCGGGCGTCGACAAGCGGATCCGAATCGAGGAATTGCTGCGGGTGGCGGGGGTTACGCCGGAGGAACTCGATTGTTGCGTAACCCTGGGCTACATGGCCGAGGATACGGGCAGCAACGCGATCGAAAGCGCGCTCTGGATTCGCACGAACAAGATCGCCTCGATCAGGCTGGTTACGTCAAGCTACCATATGCCGCGCAGCCTCCTGGAGTTCCGTGCAACGGTCCCCGGCGTCGAGATCGTCCCGCATCCGGTCTTCCCCGAGCATGTGATGGTCCGGGAATGGTGGGCGAGGCCTGGCACGGCAAGCCTTGTTATCGCCGAATATAACAAATATCTTCTCGCCGCCACGCGGCACTGGCTGCGCGGCATCGAGGGAGAATAACCGCATGCTGTTTGCGCGCAACCTGATCTTCAACCTCCTGTTCGTGTTCACCACCGCGGCGCTCAGCCTGGCCGCCGCGCCGGGGTTGCTGATGCCCTATCGCGCGGTGGTCTGGTTCAAGCAGCTCTGGCTTCATATCGTCCTGGCGCTGACGCGCCTCGTCATCGGCATCGACCGGGAAGAGCGCGGCCGTGAAAACATTCCGGACGGGCCGGTTGTCTTCGCCGTCAAGCATCAGTCGGCTTGGGATACGCTGGCGCTGAGCGTGGAGCATCCCTTTTGCGCATTCGTGCTCAAGCGGGAGCTTATCTGGCTGCCGATCTGGGGATGGTATCTCTTGCGCCTGGGCATGATTCCCATCGACCGCTCCAGGGGAGTGGCGTCCCTCAAGAAGATAACGGAGGGCGCGGGCAAACTCGCGGGACGGGGCCAGTCCATCTTGATATTTCCCCAGGGCACGCGGACGCCACCCGGCGCCGATCGCCCCTATCTGCCGGGGGTCGCCGCCATCTACAAGGGGGCCAATGTTCCGGTGGTCCCGGTCGCGCTCAATTCGGGCCTGTTCTGGCCGCGCAAGCTGATGCACAAACAACCCGGTGTTATCACGGTGGAGTATCTGGAGCCAATCGAGCCGGGGCTGGATCGCAGAACCTTCATGAAGGCGCTTGAGGAGCGAATTGAGCCGGCGACGGCGCGGCTGGAGGCCGAGGCGCTGGGGCGGTTTCCCTATCTGCCCCGGCTGTCGCCGAAAACCGGGGCCCCCGCGGCGAAAACCGGACCCGCGAAATCCGACGCCCGGCCCGTTTGACCCCGTTTTCCCGAAGGTCTATGAATCCGGAGTGATTTCTGCGCGGCCGAAGGAAGACGCTCGATGCCCACTGTCAGCGCCATTGCCCAGCAAATCTGGGACATGAAGTACCGGTTCAAGGCGCCGGACGGCACCCCGCTGGACGAGACCATCGAGGACAGCTGGCGGCGGGTCGCGGAGGCACTGGCCGAGGCCGAATCCGACCCGGCGGCCTGGGCAAAACCGTTCCGCGAGGCGCTCGCGGGTTTCCGCTTCCTGCCCGCCGGCCGGATCCTGGCGGGCGCCGGCACGGCGCGCGACGTGACGCTGTTCAATTGCTTCGTCATGGGCACCATCCCGGACGACATGGGCGGCATTTTCGAACATCTTAAGGAAGCGGCGCTGACCCTGCAGCGCGGCGGCGGCATCGGCTACGATTTTTCGACCCTGCGGCCCCGCGGCGCGCCGGTTCGCGGTGTCGGCGCCGACGCGTCCGGGCCGCTCAGTTTCATGGATGTCTGGGACGCCATGTGCCGCACCATCATGAGCGCGGGATACCGGCGCGGCGCCATGATGGGCACGCTGCGCTGCGACCATCCCGACATACGCGACTTCGTGCGCGCCAAGGCGGAGCCCGGCCGACTGCGCATGTTCAACATGTCGGTTCTGGTCACCGACGATTTCATGACCGCCCTGCGCGAGGACGCCGAGTGGCCGCTGGTCTTCGACGGCAAGACGTTTTCCACCTTGCGCGCCCGCGACCTGTGGGACGAAATCATGCGCGCGACCTACGATTATGCGGAACCCGGCGTGATCTTCATAGATCGCATAAATCACTTTAATAATCTTTACTATGTTGAGAAAATACATAGCACAAATCCTTGCGGCGAACAGCCGCTCCCGGCCTATGGCGCCTGCCTGTTGGGGTCGATCAACCTGGCGCGACTGGTGCGCGAGCCCTTTACCAGGAAGGCGCGGCTGGATCTGGATGAAATGGAGCGCCTGATCCCGACCGCGCTGCGCATGCTTGACGACGCCATCGACGTTTCGCGCTTCCCGCTGGAAAAACAACGCGAGGAGGCGATGAACAAGCGGCGTGTCGGGCTTGGCGTCACCGGCCTGGCCGACGCACTGATCATGTGCCGCGCGTCCTATGGCGGGGCCAAGGCGGTGAAGCTGACCGAGACCTGGATGGCAGCCTTCCGCAACGCCGCCTATCGCGCCTCAATCGAACTGGCGAAGGAGAAAGGCCCGTTCCCGCTGTTCGACCGCGATAAATATCTGGCCGGAGCGACCGTCGCCACGCTGCCGGCCGATATCCGCGACACGATCGCGGCACATGGCATCCGCAACGCGCTGGTTACTTCGATCGCGCCCACCGGCACGATCTCATTGCTGGCCGACAACGTGTCGTCGGGCATCGAGCCGGTATTCAGTTACCGCTTCACCCGCGCGGTCCTGATGCCCGACGGCAGCCACCGCGACCGCGAAGTCATCGATTACGCCGCCGCCGCCTGGTGGGCGGAACATGGCGAGGGAGCCGAGCTGCCGGACTATTTCGTCGATTCGCGCATCCTGGCACCGGAAGCCCATATCGTCATGCAGGCCGCCGTCCAGAAATATATCGACAGTTCGATCTCGAAGACCGTCAATGTGCCCGACGACATTCCCTTCGAGGATTTCAAGGACGTCTATCTGAAAGCCTACGAGATGGGCTGCAAGGGCTGCACCACATATCGCCCCAACCTGGTCACCGGCGCGGTGCTGACCGCCGACGAGAAAGGCCGGGAACCCGTGGCAACGCCGGGCGACGAGCATGAATCCGCTTCCGACATCGTCTATATGACGCAGCCGCTGGAGCGGCCGGAAGCGCTGGTCGGCAAGACCTACAAGCTGCGCTGGCCGGAAAGCGACCATGCCTTCTATCTAACCGTGAACGACATTATCCAGGACGGGCGGCGGCGACCCTTCGAGGTTTTCATCAACTCCGCCAATCTTGAGCATTACGCCTGGACGGTGGCGCTGACCCGGATGATCAGCGCGGTGTTCCGGCGCGGCGGCGACGTGACCTTCGTGGTGCGCGAGCTGAAGAGCATCTTCGATCCGCGCGGCGGCTACTGGATGGAAGGCCGGTACGTGCCTTCGCTGCTGGCGGCGATCGGCGAGGTGATGGAGCAACATATGATCGATATCGGCTTCATCACCAAAGCCGAACGTCAAGAGCGGGAATCGCTGCAGGAAGCGGTCGGCGAGTCGCCCGCCCGGTTCTGCCCGAAATGCGGCCAGCCAGGATTGGTGCGGCGCGAGGACTGCGACCTCTGCCTGTCCTGCGGCTATTCGAAATGCAGCTGAACAGGCAGCGACATTGCCCCCGCTGCAAGGCGCCGCTGAAGGGCTATGTGGACGAGTGCCCGTCCTGCGGGATGGAAAAGCCGCTGCCGCTGCCCTGGCATGTCTATCTGATCATGGCGGCGATCCTGATTGCCGCGGCCTGGTTTTTCATCGACCTCGAAGCCATCGCGCGTGCGATCCTGGGTGTCCGCGAGGGCGTGCGCCATATGTGACCCCGGAATGAGTCGGCAATCGTTTGTTCTGATCGACGACAGCCTGTCGCCCGGCGGCGATGCCTGGCTGTTCGAAAACCCCGTGGAGATCGTCGCTTGCGACGATCCGGCCGGCGTGGGAGGCGCGCTGGACCGGATTGCCGGGGCCGGCCGCGGCGGCCTGTATGCGGCCGGCTTCATGGCCTATGAGCTGGGCTACCTGCTGGAGCCGAAATTGATGCCGCTGCTGCCTGACGGCCACCGCCAGCCGTTGATCTGGATGGGCCTGTTCGCGGCACCGCGGCGGTTGGACCGAGAAGGCATAGCGAATTTTCTCCACGCGCAGTCGGCTGGCGAGGACCATGTGGTTGAAGGGCGCGGGCAGACGGTGGACCGCGACCAGTATCTCGACGCTATCGGGCGGGTACGGGACTATATCGCGGCCGGCGATGTCTACCAGATCAATTTCACCTTCCACCACCGCTTCCGCCTGACCGGCGACCCGGTCTCGCTCTATCGCGATCTGCGACGGCGCCAGCCGGTGGCTCATGGCGCCCTGCTGCGCGGGCCGGACTGGCATCTGCTGTCCCTCTCGCCGGAGCTGTTCGTGGAAATCCGCGACGGCCGCGCCATTGCCCGGCCGATGAAGGGCACGGCGCAGCGCGGCGCGACACCGGCCGAAGACGCCGAGATCGCCGCCTGGCTGCGGGCGGACGTGAAATCGCGCGCCGAAAACCTGATGATCACCGACCTGCTGCGCAACGATTTGTCGCGCATCGCGCTGATCGGCAGCGTCCGCGTGCCCGCGCTTTTCAACGTCGAGACCTATCCGACGGTGCACCAGATGACCTCGACCGTCGAGGCGCGGCTGCGGCCAGGCATAGGTTTTACTGAGATCGTGAAGGGGCTGTTTCCCTGCGGTTCGGTGACCGGCGCACCCAAAATCCGCGCCATGGAAATCATCCGCGAACTGGAGACGGGGCCGCGCGGCGCCTATACCGGATCGGTCGGCATGGTCGCGCCCAATGGCGACCTGCGCTTCAACGTCGCGATCCGCACGCTGTTCGTCGGTGCCGATGGCGACGGCGACATGGGCATCGGCAGCGGCATCGTCCATGATTCCGACCCGGCGGCTGAATATGACGAGTGCCTCTTGAAGGCGCGCTTCCTGACCGCACGCCACGAAGAATTCCAGCTCATCGAAACCATGCGCTGGTCGCGGACCGACGGTTTCTATCTTCTGGAACGGCATCTCGGCCGCTTGGAGAGTTCCGCCCGCTTCTTCGGCATTCCCTGCGATATTGGCGCCGTCCGCGCCCTGCTGGCCGGTTGCGCGCGCGGCTTATCGGGTAAGCAGCGCATTCGCCTGCTGCTGGACCAGGGGGGTGGCACCAGCGCGACGGCCACCGCCATTACCTTGCCAGACCCGCCGCCGGTGGTGCGTTATGCGTTCGCCAGCCGCCCCGTAGACAGCCAGGACCGCCATCGCTACCACAAGACGACGCGCCGCGAGATCCTGGACGAGGAGCGCGAGCGTCTGACCGCGGAGACCGGCTGCGACGAGGTGCTGTTCGTCAACCAGCGCGGCGAGCTGACCGAGGGCAGCTACTGCAATATCTTCGTGGAAAAGGATGGATGGCTGCTGACGCCGCCGCTATCCTGCGGGCTGCTCGACGGCACGCTGCGGCGCGAACTGCTGGAGACCGGCGGTCACGTGGAAGAGCGCGTACTCTATCCGCGCGACCTCGACGACGCGGACGCGGTCTGGCTCGGCAATTCGGTGCGCGGCCTGCAGCCCGCCTACCCGATCAGGGGTCGGAAATCTCGATCAGCGCCAACAAGCGGTGCAGTGGCCCGTCGCTAATGCCCAGCTCGTCCAGATGGCGCACCGTATTGACCAGATATTCGCGGTTATGGCCGCCCTTGCCGACGCCTTGGCGAATCAGCCGCACCATTTCCCGTTCATCCAGGCCGCCGGCATACTGGTAATGCCTGCGATCCACGGTGAAGGCATGGCAGGGCGGTCGCCCGCCGGGCGTTCTGGGGTATAGAATCCGCGGCGTATAGACGCCGTTCACCATCTCGCGGTCCCACAGGTAATCGAGCACTTCCAGCGCTCGCGACCGTGCGATCCGGTAAGCCATGCCCCTGCACGAGCCGCCGCGGTCCAGGCCCAGCACGAGGCCGGGACATTCCGGCGTGCCGCGATAGCGGTGCGAATAGATACAAAAAGACCGATGCCAGCCATGCAGCAGCGCCGGACGCACCTCGATATGCTCGAAGCCGGGATTCCACATCAGAGAACCGTAACCGAACACCCAGATGTCCGACTCGATGCGCAGCGCCTCGAAGAAGGCGCGCTTGCGCTCGGCAACATTTTCCGGTGAAGGCCGGTCGGTCATGCCGCGGATCAGCCGCCACTGCCCTCTTGCGCGTCATCGTCCTCTTCGGTGGCGATGAAGCGCCCGGCCTGGCCCATTTCGACGACGCCGCGCCGGACTTCACGGGTGCGCCGGAACCAGTCCTCCAAGGCCTCGCCCTCGCCCCAGCGGATGGCGCGCTGCAGCGCCGTGAGATCCTCGGAAAACCGGCCCAGCATCTCCAGCACGGCCTCGCGATTGTTCAGGAACACGTCACGCCACATGATCGGGTCGGACCCGGCGATGCGGGTGAAATCGCGGAATCCGCCGGCGGAATATTTGATGACTTCCCTGGTCTCCACCACATCGCCGTTTTCCGCATCCTCGCGGCGAAGCTGGCTTTCCAGGTCGGCCGCCGTACCGACGATGGTGTAGGCAATGAGATGCGGCAAATGCGAGGTGATGGCCAGCACCCGGTCGTGATGGTTGGCGTCCATGATATCGACCATGCTGCCGGCCCGGCGCCACAACTCGGCGACTTTCTCCACCGCGCCGCGGTCGGTACCCGGCGGCGGTGTCAGGATGCAGTAGCGATGTTCGAACAATTCGGCGAAACCTGCCTCGGGACCGGAAAGCTCGGTGCCGGCGATGGGATGGCCAGGCACGAAATGGACGCCCTGCGGGATATGCGGGCCGACATCGCGGATCACAGCGCGCTTGACCGAGCCAACGTCGCTGACGATGGCGCCGGATTTCAGCGCCGGTCCAAACCTTGCCGCCAAATCGCCGAACGTGCTGACCGGGGTACAAAGTATCACGAGGTCGGCGTCCGCCACCGCAGCCGCCGGGTCGGCTTCGACGCTGTCGACGAAGCCCAGCTCCATCGCCTTATCGAGGGTCACTTGCGTCCGGGCACAGCCGGCGATATGGCCGGCCAGGCCTTCGCGCTTCATCACCCAGCCGAGCGACGAGCCTTCGAGCCCGAGGCCGATCAGCGCGACCCGTTCGAACAGAACATCGCTCATGACGCCCCCAGATGTTCGGCCAGCGCATCGATCAGCGCCCGGTTTTCGTCTTCCAGCCCGACCGTGATGCGGATCGATTCGTGCAGGCCGTAGCCGCCCATCAACCGTGTGATGATGCCGCGCGACAACAGATGCGCATAGGCCGCATCGGCGCCCGCCTTGTCGGGGAACCGTGCCAGAATGAAATTGCCGGCGGACGGCGGCGCCTCCACCCCCAACATGCCGAGCTGCTGCGTCAGCCAGACCATCCAGCGGCCGTTATGGACGCGCGAGGCCTCGAAATGCTCGACATCCTCGACCGCGGCGATCCCCGCCGCCTGGGCCGAGGCGGAAATGTTGAACGGCCCGCGCACACGATTCAGCACATCGATTATCGCCGCCGGCCCATAGGCCCAGCCGAGCCGTTGGGACGCCAGACCGAAGATCTTCGAGAATGTGCGCAGCATGACGACATTGTCGCAACTTTCCACCAGTTCGGCGCCCGCCTCGTAATCCTCCGCGCCGACATATTCGGCATATGCCGCGTCAATCGCCAGCAGCACATCATCACGCAGACCATCGCGCAGGCGGTGCAGGTCCGAGGCGGGCAGGAAGGTGCCGGTCGGGTTGTTCGGGTTGGCCAGGAACAGCATGCGGGTGTTTTGCGTAACCAGCGCCAACAGCGCGTCGACATCGGCGGTCAGGTTCTTCTCCGGCGCGGCGACCGGTGTCGCGCCTGCGGCCCTTGCGGAAATAGCATACATCAGGAAGCCATGCTGGCTGTACAGAACCTCGTCGCCCGGCCCGGCATAGGCATTGATCAGCAGCGAGATCAATTCGTCGGAGCCCGCGCCGCAGACGATGCGTTTCGGGTCCAACCCGAAACGCTTGCCGATCGCCTCGCGCAGCGCCACCGCACCGCCATCGGGATAGCGGTGCAGCGCGTCGGCCATGGCGGCATAGGCTTCCTTCGCCTTCGGGCTGGGCCCGAGCGGGTTTTCGTTGGCGGAGAGCACAATGACCCTGTCGACACCTTCCACGCCGTGGCTGCCGCCGACATAGGGCGCGATATCCATGATGCCCGGACGCGGGGTCGGTGAGGTCATTCCAAGGCCCTTCGGTCAGGATTTGCCGTCAAGCGGCGTCGGATAGGCCCCGATGACCCTGGCACGCTCGACGTTCTTCTGTTTCGCCAACGCGGCCAGGCGGCTGTCGCCATCTTCCAGGAATCCAACCGCCTCAGCCAGATATTGGGTCATGCCGTCGGCGGCGGCGCTAACAATCTCGCCCTCGAGGCCGGCCGCCGCCAGCATCTCGCCAATTACCGGGCGGCGCACCTCGGCCGTCGTTTCCAGCAGCAGCAGGCTGCGGTCGTCGCCGCTGGCTTCCGGGGAAACGCGGGCGATAACCAGCGCCGAGGCGCCGCGGTCCCGCACATTGCCGGGCTCGACGAAGGGCAGCCGCAGAACGACTTGCGGGGCGTCGGCGGACCACAGCCCCGCCCACCAGGGCCGGTCGTCGGTCTCGGCCGGATAGGGCAGCACGCCGTGAGTCCAGTTCCCGCCGGCTACGCCCGCCACTACTTCGCGCCGGGTGGCGCAGCCGGAAAGGCCGGTGTAACTGCCGAAATGGTCGCGGGCCAGATCCCAAAGACCATCTGCATCGTCGGCGAAGACGGCTACGCCGTATGGTCCCTGCATCGCGGTCAGCGTGGCGATGATCTCCCGCCAGATCCGTAACAGCGACCCGCGGCCGAAAGGCCCTTCGTGGCGCGCCGCCAGACGGCGCAGGATCGCCGCCTCACGCCCCGGCCGCATGCCGGAATCGGCTTGGGGTCCCTTGGCCTCGGAGATTTGCTCGACGATCGCCGCGCGGCGCATGATCAAGTCGTGCAGCGACGTGTCGATCTCGTCGATTTCCCGGCGCAGGTCGTCCAGATTTGACTCGGTCTTTTCCATGCTTTCGCGTCGTATGTCTCGTGAGGTCCCTGAAAGACAGGGTTATTAGCAGTTTGGCGATGCCCTGTCAGCATTTGCCGACAGGCCGCCCCGTGGCAAGAAATGATTGACGCGCCCCTGCTTCAACCTTAGCTATTCGGCCATGTCGGCGACCGAAAACATATCGCTTCCGGGCCAGCGTATCGAGCTTGGGAGCAACGTGAAGCTCCACCTCGATTGCGGCGTCGAGCTGGGGCCGTTCCCGCTCGCCTACCAGACCTATGGCGAACTGAACGCCGACAAGTCCAATGCGATAATGGTCTGCCACGCGCTGACCGGCGACCAGTTCGTTGCCGAAACGCATCCCATTACCGGCAAGTCCGGCTGGTGGGACCAGATGACCGGGCCTGGCAAGCCGTTGGACACCGACCGCTATTTCATCATCTGCGCAAATGTACTGGGCGGATGCCTGGGTACGGTGGGGCCGAAGGAAACCGACCCGGCCACAGGCAAGCCCTATGGCCTGAACTTCCCGGTCATTACCATCGGCGACATGGTGCGGGCCCAGCGCATGCTGATCGACCATCTGGGCATCGACCAGCTGTTCGCCGTGATCGGCGGCTCGATGGGGGCAATGCAGGTGCTGGACTGGGCGGCGCGCTATCCCGAGCGCGTCTTCGCCGCCATCCCAATCGCCGGCGCGGCACGCCATTCGGCGCAGAACATCGCCTTCCACGAGGTCGGGCGTCAGGCCATCATGGCCGACCCCGACTGGCATGGCGGCGATTACCTGTCGCATGACACCAAGCCTCGGCGCGGCCTGGCGGTCGCGCGCATGGCGGCGCATATCACCTATCTGTCGGAGACCGCGCTGCACCGCAAATTCGGGCGCAACCTGCAGGACCGCGAGGCGCTGACCTTCGGCTTCGACGCTGATTTCCAGGTGGAAAGCTATTTGCGCCACCAGGGCATCACCTTCGTCGAGCGGTTCGACGCCAATTCCTACCTCTACATCACCCGCGCCATGGATTACTTCGACCTGGCGGTGGAGTTCGGCTCGTTGCCGGCCGCCTTCGAAGGCACGCCCGTACGCTTCTGCCTTGTTTCCTTCACCAGCGACTGGCTGTTCCCGACGCCGGAAAGCCGCGCCGTCGTGCATGCGCTCAACGCGGTCGCTGCCAATGTCAGCTTCGTGGAGGTCGAATCGGATAAGGGCCACGACGCCTTCCTGCTGGACGAGCCGGAATTCCACGAGGTTCTGGGCGGCTTCCTGAACGGATGCGCCGAGCATAAGGGCCTCAACCGGTCATGAACGGCGCCGCCCCCTCGATCCGCGTCGATCTACAGCTGATCGCCGACATGGTGGAGCCCTCCAGCCGCGTGCTGGATGTCGGCTGCGGGGATGGCGCGCTGCTGCAGCATCTGTGGAAAACCAAGGAGGTCGACGGGCGCGGCATCGAGCTGAGCCAGGCCGGCGTGAACGCCTGCGTGCGCAACGGCCTGTCGGCCATCCAGGGCGACGCCGACACCGACCTCAAAGATTATCCGTCGGATGCCTTCGACTATGTGATCCTCAGCCAGACACTGCAGGCGACCCACAATCCACGCACGGTGCTGGACCATATGGCGCGGATCGGCCGGCGATCGATCGTATCCTTCCCGAATTTCGGCTATTGGCGGGTGCGCATGAGCCTGGCCTGGAGCGGCCGCATGCCGGTGACGGAAAACCTGCCGCACCAGTGGTACGATACGCCCAACATCCATTTCTGCACGATCCGCGATTTCGTCGATCTCTCGCGCGACATGAACCTGCATGTCGAGCGCGGCCTGGCGCTGAACGGCAAGGGCCGCCCGATGGGCGTCAACGCCACCGGCGCCCTGGCCAACATCCGGGCCGAACAGGCGGTGTTCCTGCTTAGGCGGGATTAAATATCCCGCTACATCCTGCCGCCGACGGCGTCCTTCAGCTTGTCGAACAGATCGACCGGATCGATGACGTCGTCTTCGCCCGCCCGCGGTTCGTCGCTGCGCAACACGGTAAGCGCGGCCTCCTTCTGGCGGTCGCGTTCCTCCATCAGGCGCAAGGCATCGCGGATGACTTCGCTGGAGGATCCGTAAAGACCCTCATCGACCTTCTGGCGGACATAATCAATAAGGCGCGGCGTTAATGATACATTCATGGCAACATGCCTCCCCACCCTCCTAAGGTATCGAAAAAGTCAATTTATGTCAATTTTTGCCCTTCAAGGTAGCGGCCGCTGCAGTTACTCGTCGACCAGCCGCTCCAGCGCTTCCATGTCATCGTCGGAAAATCCGAAATGGTGGCCTATTTCGTGGATCAGCACATGGCGGACGAGATGGCCCAACTCCTCCCCGGTTTCGCACCAGTAATCGAGCAGCGGCCGGCGGTAGAGGAAGATCATATCGACCTCCTGGCGGCTGCCGGCGGCGTCCTTCTGATCCAGCGAAACGCCCTGGTAGAGGCCGAGCAGGTCGAATTCGGAGTCCAGCTCCATGTCGCGGCAGGTTTCCTTGTCGGGGAATTCGTCGATGCGAATGACCACGTCGCCGACATGGCGGCGCAGTTTTTCGGGGATCGATTCATAGGCCGTGCGGGCCAGGGCTTCGATATCGTCCAGCGTCGGTGCATGCGTTCCGTCCATGGCGGAAAAGATAAGGCGGCGGACAGCAGGATGCTAGTGGTGTGTAGGCGGCATTTCCGCGTCGCAGTCGCGCGAGCATGCCCTGACCATCGCCGATACGATGCGCCCATACCCAACCCGCACGGAGACCCGCAATGGCCGCCCGTAATATCCTGATCGTCATGGCCGACCAGTTGAACCCCTTCGCGGTCGGCTGCTATGGCAGCGCGGCGGCACGGACACCGAATATCGACAGGCTGGCGGAAGAGGGCCTCCGCTTCGATGCCGCCTATTGCAACAGCCCGCTCTGCACACCGGCGCGCTACGCCTTCATGACCGGGCAATATGTCTCGCGCTGCGGCGGTTACGACAATGCCGCCTATCTGCCCAGCACTGTCGCGACCTTCGCCCATTACCTCAGGATAATGGGCTACCGCACCGCGCTCAGCGGCAAGATGCATTTCATCGGCCCCGATCAGTTGCACGGTTTCGAGGAACGCCATACGACCGATATCTACCCTGCCGATTTCGGCTGGGTCCCGGACTGGACGAGGCCCGACGAGCGCATCGACCTCTGGTATCACAACATGTCCTCGGTGGTGCAGGCCGGCATCGCGGCGACGACCAGCCAGCTCGCCTTCGATGAAGAGGTCGGCGTGCAGGCCCTGCGCGCCATTTACGACCATGCGCGAGGTATGGACGAACGCCCGTTGTGCCTGGTGGCGAGCTTCACCCACCCGCACGACCCCTATGCCGCACCCCGGCGCTTCTGGGACCTGTATGAGGATGTGGAGATTCCGATGCCGCGCGTACCGCGCCCTACGGCGGCCGACAACGACCCGCACAGCCTGCGCCTGGAAAAGGTCATCGCCCGCGACGCGGTGGAGATTACCGACGACGACGTGCGGCGGGCGCGGCGGGCCTATTTCGCCAATATTTCCTATGTCGACCACTGGCTGGGGCGCCTGCGCGATGCGCTGGAGGAATGCGGGCTGGCGGAGGAAACCGCAGTGCTGTTCCTCTCCGATCACGGCGACATGCTGGGCGAACGCGGCTTGTGGTACAAGATGAGCTTTTACGAATGGTCGGTGCGAATCCCGATGATCCTGCATCGGCCCGGCGAACCCGGGGGGAAAGCCGTGGCGGCGCCGGTGAGCCAGGTCGATGTGCTGCCGACACTGACCAGGATCGCGGCGGAGGCGACCGGCGCGCCGATCCCGGAGCCGGTCGACCCGCTGGACGGGCGCGACCTGATCGACATTGCCGTGAATGACAAGGCAGGAACCGGGTTGACGATTTCGGAATATCTCGGCGAGGGAACTGGCCAGCCGATGCTGATGATCCGCGATGGCCAATGGAAATACACCTGCTGTCCCGGCGACCCGGAGCAGCTGTTCGATCTCGCCCACGACCCGGACGAGACGAAAAATCTGGCAGCAGACGTCGCGCAGACGGATCGTATTGCCTCCTTCCGGGCGCAGGCAGGGGCCCACTGGCATGCCGACGCAGTGCGCGAGACGGTGCTGGACAGCCAGCGCCGCCGCCGTATCCTGTCTGGCGCGTTGCGCCAGGGCCGCTACCGGAACTGGGAATGGCAGCCCCAGCGAGACGCGACGGAGGAATATACGAGAAGCCACATGGACGTGGCGGCGGTGGACATCACCTCCCGCTGGCCCCGACCGAAACCGTTTGAGCCGAAATGGAAGTGAAGCGAGACATGGCGGAAAAGCTTGAAGGCGCGGCGCGCCAAGCGGCGCTCGATGAATTGACGGAATGGACAGCGCTGGACGACCGCGACGCCATTTCGAGAACATTCAGGTTCAAGACATTCAACGAGGCCTTTGGTTTCATGACCCGAGCCGCGTTGAAGGCCGAGAAGATGAATCACCATCCCGAATGGTTCAATGTCTATAACCGCGTGGAAGTGACCCTCACCACCCACGACTGCGGCGGCCTGAGCGAACTGGACGTGACCCTCGCGAAATTCATGGACAAGGCGGCAGGCGGCTAACGCGGCTGCATCCGCAGCGCGCTGTCGAGGCGGACGATCTCGCCGTTCATCACTGGATTGGCCGCCATGTGGAGTACCAGGGCAGCGAATTCCTCAGGCTTGCCGAAGCGTTTCGGGAAGGGCAGCGTGGCGGCGAGGCTATCCTGTACTTCCTTTGGCATGTTGAGCAGCAGCGGTGTGCCGAACAGGCCCGGCGCGATGGCCAGAACGCGCACGCCGATGGCGGCGAACTCGCGCGCCGCCGGCAGGGTCAGCGCGGCGATCCCGCCTTTCGAGGCCGCATAGGCCGCCTGGCCGATCTGGCCCTCGAAAGCGGCGATGGATGCAGTGTTGACGATCATCCCGCGCTCGCCATCTTCGTTGGGTGTGCGGCCGGCCATCTCGGCCGCGGCGAGGCGCATCAGATTGAAGCTGCCGATCAAATTGACCCGGATGACGGC
>CAJHYK010000061.1_pt1 | contig 14692 bp, 19 predicted proteins | sample 9198691 | NCBI WGS metagenome assembly CAJHYK01 (sample SAMEA7708355, study PRJEB35096) | sediment metagenome | biome: marine neritic benthic zone biome [ENVO:01000025]; feature: sediment [ENVO:00002007]; material: shallow marine sediment [ENVO:03000034] sea grass bed [ENVO_01000059] ...
CGCGCGGCGGCTGCTTCGCCAGCAGTTCGGGGACCCGGGCCGGATCGGTATTGGTCAACAGGTCGTAGACCGCGCGCCCCTGCGAGCCCAGCCGGGGCACGACGTGGGACAGGTCCGCATCCGGATCGTCGAGCCGGCGGCGGCCGATCCATTCGATCAGCGCCCGGTCGGCCGGGTCGTCGATGAAATCGGCATTGCTGACCGCGAAGAACCACTTGCCGTAGCTGTTGGGCCGGCGGTGCTTCATCTCGCCGTCGCCGCCGTCACGATACCAGCCCGTGGTGAAGAAGGTGATGACCGCCTCGATGTCGTAATAGCCGCCGATATAGAGCATGAAGTGGGCCCTGCCCTTCACGTCGGGCGACAGCAGCGCGATGGTGGTCGGGCCGGTGGCGAAGGAGATGGCGACGACGCCGACCGTGGCGTCCCCCGCTTCGGCCCGCCGGTTCGACAGCAAAATCAGGGCGTCGCGAATATGCTCGGAATCGGCGGCCCGCACGCGCAGCTCCCGCAAGCCCGGTATATCGGGCGCGACAACGTCGAAGCGGGCCCGCGCCAGGGTTTCGGCAAAGGCCACGAAACGCGGGTCGTCCTTGCCGTCCGGGTCGGCGCCCGGCGCCAGCAAAAGCCCCGCCAAGGCCGTTTCGTTGCCGCCGGGCCGGTACAGATCGGCGACCCGTTCAACGCCGTCACGCCGGTAGGTGATGGTGGCGCAGGTCGGGGCTGGTGTTTTCTCCTTCAACTCGCTGGGGCCGGCGCCGGCCTCGATATCCTCCAGCACGCGCGCCGACTCGGCCAGCCGCGAAGGGGAGCAACCAGCCAGAACGGGTGCCACCAACATCAGCGAGACCAGCCCCCTGGCCCGCCTGGCCCACCTGTCATCTGCCATCGAAACCCTTCCACCAAAACACTGCTGGGCAGCCGGTTATACAGGATTCTCGCACGATTCCTCCGGATATTGAACCGAAACTCGCGAATATCCGCCTGCCTGGTGTCCTATCGCCATTGTTCCGCACCGCAACAGTTGCTATATCTTGCGCTCATATATCGGGTGGCCGGCCGGCTCGCGGAATCGCTGGGAAGACGGGGGCTGCCTTTCGGGGTTTTCAAATTTCATGGCCAGACGCAGACGCATCTACGAGGGCAAGGCGAAGGTAATGTTCGAGGGGCCCGAGCCGGGCACGCTCGTGCAGTATTTCAAGGACGACGCCACCGCCTTCAACAACCAGAAAAAAGGCACCATCACCGGCAAGGGGGTGCTCAACAACCGGATATCGGAATTCCTGATGCTGCGGCTGGCGGAGATCGGCGTGCCAACCCACTTCGTGCGACGGCTGAACATGCGCGAGCAACTGGTCCGCGAGGTCGAGATCATCCCGATCGAGGTGGTGGTCCGCAACATCGTCGCCGGATCGCTGGCCAAGCGCTTTGCCATCGCCGAAGGCACGCCGCTGCCGCGCTCGGTGGTGGAGTATTATTACAAATCCGATGAGCTGGGCGACCCCCTGGTCTCGGAAGAACATATCACCGCGTTCGGCTGGGCCACGCCGCAGGACATCGACGACATGCTGGCGATGTCGCTGCGCATAAACGACTTCCTTGCCGGGCTGTTCCTGGGCGTCGGGCTGAAGCTGGTGGACTTCAAGCTTGAATTCGGCCGGCTCTACGAGGAAAGCGGCGAGATGCGCGTCGTGCTGGCCGACGAGATCAGCCCCGACAATTGCCGACTGTGGGATATCAAGACCAACGAGAAGATGGACAAGGACCGGTTCCGACGGGATCTCGGCAAGGTCGAAGAGGCCTATCAGGAAGTGGCGCGGCGCCTGGGCATCCTGCCCGAAGGCGGACCGGGCGATCTGAAGGGGTCGGAGAGCATGCAATAAACATAACCTGTCACGGGGAAGGGCAGATGAAGGCGAAAGTTCACGTAACCCTTAAAACCGGGGTGCTCGATCCGCAGGGCAAGGCCATCGGCCATGCGCTGGAATCGCTGGGCTTCGACGGCGTCGGCGAGGTGCGGCAGGGCAAGTTTATCGAACTGGACCTGGATGAGACCGATCCGGACCAGGCCCGCGCACGGGTCGGCGAGATGTGCGAGAAGCTGCTGGCCAACACGGTCATCGAGAACTATTCCATCGACCTGGAAGGATGACCGTGCGGCACGTCATCTGGACCAACCTGGATGGCCCCGGCATGGAGCATCTGAAGCTCACGAGCGACGAGCAAGGCTATCTGGCGGACGGCATGTATGTGGGACGTGACGACGAGACCCCGCCCTACCGTCTGCATTATGAAATCCGTGTCGATCCCACATGGCAAATGCGCTCGCTGGTGCTCAGACTGATGGACGGGCCGGACGGTTCGAGCGAGACCGCATTGACCGTTGACGAGCGCTGCAACTGGCGTAACGCCGCGGGGGAGTCGATCCCGGCGCTGGAAGGCTGCCATGAGGTCGATTTCTTCGCCACGCCCTTTACCAACACCTTGCCGATCCGCCGGCTCGGCCTGGCAGCCGGCGAGTCGGCGGAAATTTCGGTAGCCTATATCGATGGGCCCGGGATGGAGTTCCGCCCCGTGCGCCAGCGTTATCACTGTATCCGCCCGGCCGGCCCGGATTCCGGGCTGTACAGATACGAGGCCCTGTTCCGTGCGGGTTCCCCGGTCGAGATCGAGGTGGACTCCGATGGGCTGGTTGTCGATTATCCGGGCAGCTTCGAAAGGGTGTGGGCCGGTTAACCGCCGGGCGGGGACAGGACATGAAAACAGCAGTAATCGTCTTTCCGGGCTCCAACTGCGACCGCGACGCCGCGGTGGCGTTGGAAGCCGCCATTGGAACCAGGCCCACGATGGTCTGGCATCGCGACAGCGAGCTTCCCGACCTTGACCTCATCATGCTTCCCGGCGGCTTTTCCTACGGCGACTATCTGCGCTCCGGCGCGATGGCGGCGCAGTCACCGGTGCTGCGCGCGGTGAAGCAACAGGCCGACCGCGGGGTCCTGGTGCTGGGCATTTGCAACGGTTTTCAGGTGCTGACCGAATGTGGCCTGCTGCCTGGCGTATTGATGCGCAACGCCAACCTGAAATTTGTCTGCCGCGATGTCGATCTTGTCGCCGAGAGCACCGCCTCGCCCATAATGCGCGGCTATTCCGCGGGCCAGCGGATCACCCTGCCCGTTGCCCATCACGACGGCAATTACTTTGCCGACGAGGCCACGCTGGACCGGCTGGAAGGCGACGGCCGTGTCGCCTTGCGCTATGCGTCGCACGACAACCCCAACGGCTCGGCCCGCGATATCGCCGGCATCCTGAACGAACGCGGCAACGTGCTGGGAATGATGCCGCATCCCGAACGCGCCGTGGACCCGAAACATTGCGGAACCGACGGCGTGGCCATGTTCGCCGGGCTGGTGGAGGCTCTCGCCGCATGAGTGCAGCCGCCGCAGCATCCGATGCCCTGGAGATCACCACCGAACTGGTGGCCGAACATGGTCTGTCGGCCGATGAATACGCCCTGCTCCTGAAGATCATGGGGCGCGAGCCGAACATCACCGAGCTTGGCGTCTTTTCCGCCATGTGGTCGGAGCACTGCTCATACAAGTCGTCGAAGGTCTGGCTGAAGACCTTGCCGACTGAAGGATCGCAGGTCATCTGCGGGCCGGGCGAGAATGCCGGGGTCGTGGATATCGGCGAGGGCAAGGCGGCGATCTTCAAGATCGAAAGCCATAACCATCCCAGCTTCATCGAACCCTATCAGGGCGCGGCGACAGGCGTGGGCGGGATCCTGCGCGACGTCTTCACCATGGGCGCCCGCCCCGTCGCCAATATGAACGCCTTGCGCTTCGGCAGCCCGGACCACCCCAAGACCCGCCATCTGGTATCGGGCGTGGTGGCCGGCATCGGCGGCTACGGCAACTGCATCGGGGTGCCGACGGTGGGCGGCGAGACCGAATTCGATGCGGCCTATAACGGCAATATCCTGGTCAACGCGATGACCGTGGGCATCGCCGACGCCGACCGGATCTTCTATTCGGCGGCGGGCGGGCCGGGCAATCCCGTGGTCTATGTCGGATCGAAGACGGGCCGCGACGGCATCCATGGCGCGACGATGGCAAGCGCCGAGTTCGACCAGGACTCGGAGGAAAAGCGGCCCACCGTGCAGGTCGGCGACCCGTTCACCGAAAAGCTGCTGCTGGAAGCCTGCCTGGAGCTGATGGCGACCGACGCGATCGTGGCGATCCAGGATATGGGTGCGGCGGGGCTGACCTCGTCCGGTGTGGAAATGGCCTCGAAAGGCGGCGTCGGCGTGGAGCTGGAGCTCGACAAGGTGCCGATGCGCGAGAAAGGCATGACGCCCTATGAACTGATGCTGTCGGAAAGCCAGGAACGCATGCTGATGGTGCTCAAGCCCGGCCATGAGGAGGAAGCGCGCGCCATCTTCGAGAAATGGGAACTGGATTTCGCGGTCATAGGGCGGGTCACCGATACCGGCCGGCTGGTGCTGAAATTCCATGGCGAGACCGTCGGCGATATCGAGGTCGCACCGTTGGTCGCCAACGCACCGGAATATGAGCGTGCGTGGGAGCCGACGCCGAAAGCAGCGATCATTGCGCTGGACGATATCGCCGCACCGAACGATCCGATGGATGCCTTGCGGCGGATCGTCGGCAGCCCGAACATGGCCTCGAGGCGCTGGATCTGGGAACAATACGACCATATGGTCATGGCCGACACCAACCAGCGCCCCGGCGGCGATTCGGCGGTGGTGCGCATCCACGGCAGCGACCGAGGGCTCGCCATCACCACCGATTCAACGCCGCGATATTGCCTGGCCGATCCGGAGGAAGGCGGCAAGCAGGCGGTCGCCGAAGCCTGGCGGAACCTGACGGCGGTCGGCGCCAGACCGCTGGCGGTGACCAACAATTTGAATTTCGGCAATCCGGAAAAACCCCGCATCATGGGCCAGATCGCCGGCGCGGTGACCGGCATGGGCACGGCCTGCCGGGCGCTGGATTTCCCCGTCGTGTCGGGCAATGTATCGCTCTACAACGAGACCAGCGGCGAGGCGATTCTCCCCACCCCCGTGATCGGTGGGCTGGGGCTGATCGAGGATCTGGACCGGACCGTCCGTGTGGCGATCCCGCGCGAAGGGCTGGACCTGGTGCTGATCGGTGAGACGAAGGGATGGCTTGGCACCTCGCTTTACTTGCGCGAGATCGAGGGCCGCACGGAAGGCGCGCCGCCGCCGGTGGATTTGGCGGCCGAGCGGCGCAACGGCGATTTCGTGCGCGGGCTGATCCAGGCGGGCCGCGTGGCGGCCTGTCACGATTTGTCGGACGGCGGCCTGGCCGTCGCAGCGGCCGAGATGGCGATGGCCGGCGGGATCGGCGCTAAGCTGAATGATGCGCCGGAGGGCCTGGCCCTGCATGGCTGGCTGTTCGGCGAGGACCAGGCGCGCTATCTGATCGCAGCCGAGGACGGCGCGGCGATCGTGGCGGACGCCCAGGCGGCCGGGGTGCCGGCCAAATTGGTGGGACAAACCGGCGGCAATGCGTTGACAGTCGGCGGCCGCCATACCATATCGATCGACGAGTTGCGGCGGAGCCATGAGGAATGGCTGCCGTCATTCATGGCGCAGCCGTAAGTCCGGGTGCGTGCCTTAAAGGTAAGGAATTTCAGACATGGCTATGGAAGCGAGCGAGATCGAACGGCTGATCAAGGAGGCCCTGCCGGACGCGGAAGTCCGGATCGAGGACCTGCGCGGCGATGGCGACCATTATTCGGCTTATGTCCGTTCCGCTTCCTTCAAGGGCAAAAATCGCGTTCAGCAGCATCAGATGGTTTATTCGGCATTGCAGGGCCGGATGGGCGGTGAACTGCACGCGCTGGCGCTGCAGACCGCGGCGTCGGATTGAATTTTCGCTATAGGTAAAGAGACAGGCCGCGGCGCGGCCCGACAGACAAGGATCAGAGAGACATGGATAATGTAGTTTTCGACCGTATCCGCGAGGAAATCTCGGAAAACGACGTGGTGGTCTTCATGAAGGGCACGCCCGTCTTCCCGCAGTGCGGCTTTTCCTCGGTGGTGGCGCAAGTGATGACCGCCCTGGGCGTGAAGTTCAAGGGCATCAACGTGCTGGAGGACCCGGGCATCCGCGAGGGCATCAAGAGTTTCAGCAACTGGCCGACCATCCCGCAGCTCTATGTGAAGGGCGAATTCGTCGGCGGCTGCGACATCGTGCGCGAAATGTACGAGAACGGCGAGCTGAAGCAGCTGATGACCGAAAAGGGCGTCCAGACCCAGGCGGCATAACGGCCGGGCTTGTCGCATCGAACGCAAAGGCGCCCCAACCGGGGCGCCTCAGACTGCTGACAAACCCCGTCGATTTTCGGCGGGGTTTTGTTTTGATTTGCGACCGTCCGTCCTTTTCGCGGGTGCACGGTATCGCCGCGCGTTCAGGCGGGCGTTGGTTTGACGTTCGGGGCCATTGCCAGGGCGATTTTCTTGATGTTCTGGGCGGCGGCGGCGAGCAGGCACTGGGAGTAGACGGCGGTGAGGCCTCTGAAGCGGGCGTATCGATGGCCGTGCAGCTGTTTGGCGTCGGCGAAGGAGCGCTCGACGGTTTCCTTTCTACGCTTGTAGATGCGTTTCCCCCAACCGGTCAGCCGGTGGCCGTCGGCGCGCTCGCGGGCGTCCTGCCAGACGTGGCGGGTGATGGTGCGCTGGGCCTTGGCGTTGGTCGTGCAGGACGCCAGCAGCGGACAGGTCCGGCACTTGGCGGGATCGCTTTTATAGTGACGGTAGCCGGCCCGGTCGGTGGTCGCGTATCGCAGCAACCGACCTTGCGGGCAGCGATAGCCATCGACCTCCCCCTCGTAGGCGAAGGCCTTTTTCGGCATCATGCCCGCCTTCGGCGGCGTTGGACGGCGGTAACCGGTGACGCCCGGAATGCCGCGCTCCTCCAGCCCCCTGGCGATGCCGGCCGTGGCGTAGCCCGCGTCCAGGCCGACGGCGCGAACGTCGAAGCCGAAGCGCCGGCGCTGGCGGTCGAGACGGTCCAGATAGGGGATGCTGTCATGCAGGCTGGCGGGGGTCGCGTGGGTGTCGGTGACGATGCCGCACTTGCCGTCCACCGTGCGGTGATCGAGATAGAAGAAGCCCTTCGGCTTGCCGTCGCGCACCATGTAGCCGCTGTCCGGGTCGGTCCGGCTGACCTTGGTTTCCTTGGAGACAGGCTGACGCATCTTCTCCTTCAGCGGCTTCCTGCCATGGGCGGCCCGGTCGGCGTCGATAGCCTCGTCCAGCGCGTCCCAGTAATCCGAACGGGACTTGGCGACAACCGCCTTGTCGAAGCGGTTCCTGTTGGCGTTCGCCTTCAGGTGCGTGCTGTCCGTGTACAGAACCGTGCCGTCCACGAGGCCATGGCCGACCGCCTGCTCGACGATCCCGTCGAAGATGTCCTGCGCCACGCTCGTATCGTTGTAGCGCCGGCGGCGGTTCTGGCTCAGCGTCGAGGCGTCGAACACCGGGTCCGTCAGCCGCAGCCCCAGGAACCAACGGTAGGCCACGTTCACCTCGATCTCGCGCACCAGCTGGCGCTCCGAGCGGACCCCGAACAGGTAGCCGACGAACAGCGCCTTGAACATCAGCACCGGGTCGAGCGCCGGGCGGCCGTTGTCCGGGCAATACAGCCCCGCGACCCGGTCGTGGATGAAGGAAAAATCGATCACCGCGTCGATCTTGCGAAGCAGGTGATCCGAGGGAACCAAACTCTCGAGCGTCACCATCTCGAGTTCGGTCTGCTGCGCGCTCGGCTTCTTCAACATCAAAACAGTGAATCACAAAGGCCCCGCTTACGCGAGGCCTTTGTCAGCAGTCTGAGGCGCCCCAACCGGGGCGCCTTTTTCATTCCGGCGACGACGAACCGGAACCGGTACTACATGGCGGAATATCCAGGCCCCCGCCGGATTCCGAGACAATGGACCGCAGATCGAAGTTGCGGGCCATGGTAATGAACTCATCCTCGCTGTCGGTTCTCAGATAGGTGGAGACCAGCAACGCGCCCTCGGGCAGTTCTTCACGTCGGCAGCCGTCAGCGCCGATCGACAAAGTGCCTTTCGTGCCGTCGGGGTCTTGCTCCTTCCAGGCCTTGATCTTGCCGCGCAGGGCCGTGAGCCGCGCCATGTCCGCTTCCGCCACGCGAAACACCGACAGGTGAAAACCGGGCTTCGGCTCCACGCCGGGCATGTCGGCCAGCGCTGCACCGTTTATCTTTTCAAGGATAAACCGCTCCTGCAGACCTTCATCCGGGTTCGGGCGTTCGGCGCCGATTTCCAATATGGCGCCGCCTTCGCGGACCTCCAATGCGTCCGGCATCTGCACGGCAACCCTGATCTGCCGCGCGTCCGTCGTCATAAGATCAAGCTGCCGGAGTTTCAGCATGGAGGAAATCGGCATATAGCCGCATCCTGCCAGCGCAAGAAAGGTCAACCCAATGAGTATTTTCCGCATTCGCAACCTCCATGTTTGACAGATATTTTTTAATGTATTACATTAATTATTGATATCGTCAAATGAAAGATCACGGATATGACGGCAGCCGCGAAAGACGCCCCCGAAGGGCTCGCCCGCATCAGGGCGGCAAGCCGGTTTCTTAAAAACCTGACGACACTGGGTGCGGTGATCATCCTCGGATTCGGCATTGCCTTCGCTGCTTTCCCGACCTGGTTCGACCAATTGATAAACAATGCGTTTCCCGAGTTGACGATCGCCACCGGGATTACGCCCCTCAAACGGGTCGGGCTGCTCGCCCTGATGGCTTTTCCGCTGGCGGTGACGCTATACGGCCTCTGGCACGCACGCCTGCTGTTCACGTCCTACGAAAAGGGTGAGGTTTTCACCGGCAGGGCGGCCGGCCATATCCGCCTGGTGGGGCTGGCCATGCTGATCAACGCCATCCTGTCGCCGGTGGTCCATACACTCGGCAGCATCCTCCTGACCTATGACAACATGGCAGGCAGTCGCGCCATCGCCATTTCGTTGTCCAGCGACACATATTCGCTTCTGCTGACGGGTGGCCTGTTGATCGTGATCGGCTGGGTCATGCGCGAAGCCGCCCGGCTGTCGGAAGAAAACCGGCAGTTCGTCTGAGGCCGCCGATGCCCATCGTCGTCAACCTGGATGTGATGCTTGCGCGCCGGAAGATGCGGTCGCGAGAGCTTGCGGAGAAGATCGGGATCGCGGAGCAGAACGTTTCCCTGCTCAAGTCCGGCAAGGTGAAGGGCGTGCGCTTCGAAACGCTGGAAAAGATATGCCGCGCGCTGGACTGCCAGCCCGGCGACATTCTTGAGTTCCGGGAGGAGGAATGATCCGCGACGAAAACCGGCATCTGGAAGGCCGTCGCGGAGTCCGCTGCTTAAAGCCCTGAAAGGATAGCGCCGAGATTCGGCGTTTTCCGTATCAGGACATCGAGCGCGATTTCCGACGAATCCGCGTCAAGCGCGCGAACCTCGCCTGCATCGCACACGACGACGGCAACGACTTCTTTGAAGGCGCTTATCCAATATCCCGCAACGCCCATATCGGACCGAATCCCCGCACGCTCGATCGGCACGATCGTGACATCGCCGACGCTCAAGGGACTGCCTGCCCGCAGCGTTTCCATTCAGACATCCCCCCGGAACAAGCGCGGCCATGCCCGCAGCATGGTCGGCGATAACATGAATGCCGCCGTCAAGACGATGAACTGAATCGGCACCAGGCGGAACTGGCCACGGCTCTCGACTTCGAACACCGGGTCCATGAATTCCGGCTCGATGCGCACCGCCGCGCTTCGGAGGTTATGCGCCATGCCGGCGATGGGCCCGACGATGGCCCACAGGCGGCCGGTGTCGGCAGGATCACCCAGCCCGATGCGCAATCGAAGGAACAGATTTCGCGCATGTGTTGCGCGCAACATGTCGCGGATGAACTTATAGACGCGCCGGCGGAATGCCGGCTGCTTTATCAGCGAAAACAGTCCGCTTGCGCTGCCCTCTCGCTTTCTCCGCCTGGGCGATCTTGCCTTTTTCCCTGGTGCCGGCGCTGGCCACGGGATGCGAAGCTGAAAACGCACGAGCCCAAAGAGCCAGCGGAAACGGACCAAGCCCCGGGTTTCCCTGATTCGGTGAAGCGAAAACACGACCGTCAGCGGTACCGCCAGGAGCGCGACAAGGAGCGCCAGCAGCAGCCCGAGCGTTAGCGCGATGGAAGCCACCGCTTATGCGGCTTTACTGCTTCCCGATTTGGCCGATGTCGCCTTGCCGACGGTTTCCACCACCTTTTCCAGCACCGAGGCCGTGCCGCCCTTGATCGACTCGATCCGAACGCCGTCTTTGTTGACGACAATCATCGCCACGGGCTTGACGCCCCCGCCGCCGCCGGTGCCGCCACCGGCTCCGGCGCCCTTGCCTGGGTCGGTGCCTTCGCCCGCACCGACACCAAAGCCAAAGCCGACACTCACCAGGGGTATCAGCGTGTTGCCTTCGACAGTGATCGGCTCGCCGACCACCGTCTTGGTATTGAGCATGCGTTCGATCTCTTCGATCGCTTTGCCAAAAAGGCCTTCCACGTCTTTCATTTCGCCTCCTAGGGCCCTTGGGACCTGTGCGCAATAGTCTGTCGGAACTAAAGAAGAATCTGGAGCAAGAAGCTCGCGGAGATGCTTAGACCATTGCAGGGCCGGTGTCGTTGATATGGCTCAACAGTGAGGCGATGCGTTTGCCGGACCAGTGGATGACACTTGTGAAAATCATGAAATAGCAGAAAAGGCGGCCCGTGGGCCGCCTTTCCGCAATGCGTTTTCTCGCCCGGATCGTCGGATCAGCGCGAATAGAACTCGACGACCAGGTTGGGGTGCATGACCACCGGATAGGGCACGTCGGCCAGCTTGGGTGCGCGCACGTAGGTCGCCTGCATCTTCTTGTAGTCGACCGAGACATATTCCGGCGCGTCGCGCTCCGGCGACTGGATGGCTTCCAGCACCATCGGGATCTCGCGGCTCTTCTCGCGCACCTCGATGACGTCGCCGTCGCGCAGGCGGTAGGAGCCGATATTGACGCGCTTGCCGTTCACCTTCACATGGCCGTGGTTGATGAACTGGCGCGCGGCGAAGACGGTCGGCACGAAACGCGCGCGGTAGATGGCGGCGTCCAGCCGGCGCTCCAGCAACTCGATCAGGTTCTCGCCGGTGTCGCCGCGGCGGCTGTCGGCTTCCTGGTAAAGCTTGCGGAACTGTTTCTCGTTGATATTGCCGTAATAACCCTTGAGCTGCTGCTTGGCGGCAAGCTGGGTGCCGTAGTCGGAAAGCTTGCGGCGGCGCTGGCCATGCTGGCCCGGGCGGGATTCGCGGCGGTTGAAGGGGCTCTTGGGCCGGCCCCAGAGATTGACGCCGAGTCGGCGGTCGATCTTGTACTTGGCGGAATGTCTCTTGCTCATGGTCCTTCATTCCCGATCATGGTCGGTGTTGTGTTTGTCCGGTAGTCCACATCCGCGGCCCCGTGCCATTGAAGGCCACGGCCATGGAGGGCGGGGATTCGGCCATTCGCCGGCCCACATTCCCGGAAAGCGAGGGGCTTATATACGCATGAATAAGGGCAAGTCAAAGATTTTCGCCGACCGACGGCCGCCGACGATCGTTGCGCGCCCCCTTCCCTGCGACCATATGACTGTCACGGCGACGGCAGCGCGCCGTGATTTTTTCCTTTCCCCGGCCCGCCGTATGTGTATATTGCGCCGCTTCATAACTCCTTGCCGGATCCGTATCGGGGTTCGGCTAGGTCCGAACCGATCGAACCGCGGATTGGCCGCGGCGACGCCGGACCGCTAACAGCCAGAGGGAGTCTGACGACTTATGCCTTACTACGAGAATGTCTTTATCGCGCGGCAGGATATCTCCGCCGCCCAGGTGGATACGCTCGCCGACACCTTTTCGGAGGTTGTCACCGGCGCGGGCGGACAGATCCACCGCCGCGAATACTGGGGGCTGAAGAGCCTGCAGTACCGCATCAAGAAAAACCGCAAGGGCCACTATGTTCTGATGAACATCGAGGCCCCCTCGGAAGCGATGCAGGAAATGGAGCGCCAGATGCGCCTCAACGAGGACGTGCTGCGCCACATGACGGTTCGCACCGAGGAAACCCCCGAGGGCCCGTCCGTCGTGATGCAGGGCCGCGGCGACCGCGGCCGCGACGACGGTGATCGTCCGCGGCGCGAAAGCCGCGACGACGGCGACCGGCCGCGACGCGAAAGCCGGCCGCCGAAGGCCGATGCCGCCACCGAGAAAACCCCCACCGAGAAAGGAGGCGAGGAATGAGCGCCGAAGCCACTACCGAGCGCCCGGCCGCCGGACGCCGTCCATTCTTCCGCCGCCGCAAGACCTGCCCGTTCACCGGGCCGAATGCGCCGGTTATCGACTACAAGGACGTCAAGCTGCTGCAGCGCTTCACTTCGGAACGGGGCAAGATCGTACCGAGCCGCATCACCGCCGTTTCCAACAAGAAACAGCGTGAGCTGGCCCGCGCCATCAAGCGCGCCCGATTCCTGGCGCTGATTCCCTATATCCTGAAGTAAGGCGGGGCCCGCCCCCCGGGGCGGTCCCTGGTTAAGCGTATGACCAGCCCATGGTGGTTGCTGAGCGCCGGCGCCGGCCTTGCCAGCGCAATGCTCTACGGGCTTGCTCCGGCAAGCCCGCTCGCCGTCATGATACTTCCGGTCCTGGTCTCCGTGCCGCTGTTCATGGCGGGACTGGGTTTGGGGGCGCTGGCCGGCGCAGCGGCCTCGGCGGTCGCCATCGCAGGCGTGGCGGTATTCCAGGGACCCATGGCCGGCGCGGTCTTTGCGGTCGGGTTCGCGATTCCAGTGGCGATACTGCTCCGCCAGGCCATGTTGTCGCGAACCGACGACGGCGTGACCGAATGGTATCCGGCGGGAATGCTGGCCGCCACGTTGACGTTCGTCGGGCTGGGACTGGCGGTGGCGGTTACAGCGGTGATATCGTCGCTTGAAGTTCAGGAACTGTTCGACGAGCGCCTGCGTGCCTTCGCCGAGAGCTTCGCGGCCAGCGGTGGCGGAATCACCGCCGAGGATATGCTGGCGCGGATGGAGTGGACCAAACGGCTGCTACCGGGGTTGATCACCGGTTTTTTAATGCTGATCCTGCTGGCCAGCGCGGCGCTGGCCCAGGCGTCACTGGAGAAACTGGGACGGAATCTGCGGCCCTGGCCGGATTTCGCGGGAATGGAGCTGCCGAACTGGATGGCGGTCGTCGCCGCAGCAACGATCGCCGCAGCGATGCTGCTGCCGGACCCTGCCGGGACCTACGCCGTGGCGATGTCATTCGCGGCAAGCTTTGCCTTCCTATTGCAGGGCCTGGCCGTGATCCACGCCTTCAACCGAAAGATCAGGGGCGGTACGATCCTGTTGGTGATCATCTACCTGCTGGTATTCGGGCAGATGTGGCCGGCGGTCTTGGTGGTGCTGCTGGGCGCGGTGGAACAGTTCGCCGGGCTGCGGCGCGGGTGGATTGAGAAAAAGGAAGAATAGCGCGGGATTGCGTTGTTTGGCTTTTAGGTTTAAACGAACGACCGAATTTGGCTCCGCCGGTGCGGGGCGCAGGAGGATGGAAAGATGGAAGTGATTTTGCTCGAACGTGTGGAGAAGTTGGGCCAGATGGGCGACGTGGTCAACGTCAAGCCCGGTTTCGCCCGCAACTTCCTGCTGCCGCGCAACAAGGCGCTGCGTGCGACCAAGGGTAACAAAGAGCTTTTTGAACAGCAGCGCCAGCAGCTGGAAGCCGATAACCTGGCTCGAAAGGGCGAGGCGGAAAAGGTTGGCGAAAAGCTGGACGGCATGCGCATCAGCATGATCCGCAGCGCCGGCGAGAGTGGCCAGCTATACGGCTCAGTCACCTCGCGCGATATCGCCGAGGGCGTCACAGCCGGCGGCGTCACCATCACCCGCAACCAGGTGGTGATGGATCATCCGATCAAGATGCTGGGCCTGCATGAGATGCGTGTCAGCCTGCATCCGGAAGTGTCGGTCACGGTGGTGGTCAATGTGGCGCGTTCGCAAGAGGAAGCCGCGCGCCAGGCCGAACTGGGACACGCCATCACCGCGCAGGAAGAAGAGCGCGCCGAGCGGGCGGCCATTGCCGCCGAGGCGGCAGCAGCAGCGGCCGTGGCCGCGAAGGCCGGGGAAATGCTGGAACATGCTCCGGAGGAAGATCTCGTGGAATCGGTGGTCGCCGAGGTGACCGGCGAAACGGAAGCAGCCCCCGAGTCGGCTGCCCCGGCCGAGGAAGAAGTCCCGGCCGAGAAAGCCGCGGACGAGTCCGGCGAGGAGAAAGACAAGGGCTGAATCTCTTGAAATCGGCCAGATCGGGAAGTTATCCCCGATATCCTCTCGATTGAACCCTTACACCCGCCGCGAGGCGGGTGTACTATTTTAGGACCATGACTTCACCCGCCACCGAAAACACAGTCACCCCGCTTCACAACGACGGGGCTGACACTCCATCTTACCGAATCCCACCCCACAACGCCGAGGTGGAGGCGGCGCTGCTGGGCGCCATCCTGACCAACGACCGGGCCCTGGAAAAGGTTTCGGAGTTCCTGCAGGCCGAACATTTCTACGAGCCGGTGCATGGCCGCATCTACG